>Ga0070733_10000227_pt1 | contig 49101 bp, 45 predicted proteins | sample Coa_R1_9_FD_66450 | JGI IMG/M metagenome (GOLD analysis project Ga0070733, IMG submission 66450) | Surface soil microbial communities from Centralia Pennsylvania, which are recovering from an underground coalmine fire - Coalmine... | ecosystem: Environmental > Terrestrial > Soil > Unclassified ... | reverse complement strand
TTCGCGCAGTCGGGCAAGCCGCGCGATTCGTCTTCGCCTGGCGATTCTGGCGCGGCTTTTACATGAACAAGCCATCGATCGAGCGCAAGCGTTACTTCACCGCAGTCTCGCGCGCCGCATGCAGCGCGTGGACGATGCCGCTGAGCGGCTGCGCGTGGCCGTCCGCCGGCAACTCGCGATACGGGAGCGGACTCGGCGAACACTCGAAGAGCACCTGCGTTATTTCGATTTGCGCCCGCGCCTGCGGAGAGATCGGGAACGCCTGAATTACCTCTCGGTGCGGTCAGCAGCCGTTATGCGGCGGCAAATGACTGCGCGGCGCCAGCGTTTCGAAATGCTTCTTACCAAGCTGACCCAACTCGATCCACGCCTCGTGCTTTCGCGCGGGTATGCGATTGTGCTCAATGAACAAAGCCGGATCGTGCGGGAAGCAGCGGATGCGCCCGTTGGAAGCGATGTCAAAGTCGTGCTGGCGAAGGACGCTTTGACGGCGCGCGTGACCGGACAGTGACGGTTCCCGTCGGGACTTTTCTCGCACCGGTCCGCAGCGGAGGTATCCAGTTACCGACGCCGTTGAAGCAGTATTGCGAAAGCGAAGGCTGGAGTCTCTTTCGGTTCGTCGTAACCGGTGACGATCACCTGACCATGCAGCCGGTTCTGCCGGAAGATTCCGCGGGCGCGTTCCACGCCAGCCTGGGTCCGGATGGCCGGCTGTGGATTCCCGCCGAGTTGCGGAAGATGGTCGCGCTGGGTGAGCAAAGCGTGATGCTGCGCGTGGAAAACGGGGCGATCAGCATGTACCTGCGGAAGGTTTTCGAAACGCTTGGGTTTCGGCCGTGAGGCAAACCCAGACAGGCTGAAGCCCCACCGGCTAACCCAGCTTCAGCCAGGCGATCATGTCTTTCAATGCCGTGTATGCCCTGAGCTTCGCCGCCTCGCTGCCGTCTTCTTCGGCACGCTCGACATGCTCTTTCATCTGACGGAACACGATCGGATCCATCGCCATCAGGGCTTCCGACCCCGATGCGGCGTACTTTACCAGCACATAGCGGATCAGGCACCCCACGGGAATGCCTGTGCCCTTGCTGAGGTTCTCAAGAGTCGGCAGCGGGTCGGCCACCGTGTAGCAGGCAACCTCAGATTTAAAATTGGCATGTCGATCGTCCGGCAGCCAAGTGTCGCGATATGGTTTCAGATCCACATTCCATATATACTGTGCGCTGAAATGAGAAGGAAATTCAAAAGAACGATCGCGGCTATGGTATTCACCGCCGGAACGCTGTTTGCGCAGCATAGTTTCACGCCGATCGACATCGAAGATGGCGGGCGGCTCTATCGCGCAAACTGCACGGTCTGCCACGACGCGCGGGGCGATGGCGTTCCGGGCATCGATCTTATGCACGGCAAATTCCGTCACGCTAAAACGGACGACGACATCGCCGCCATTATCAGAACCGGCATTCCGGGCACGGCGATGCCTCCGAATAACTTCACCGATTTCGCGGCGCTCACTATCGTTGCCTACCTCCGCTCGATGGCCGCCGCCACGGCCACCACAACATCCGGAGGCGACCCCGCTCGGGGGAAAGCGATCTATGAAGGCAAGGGCAACTGTGCCAACTGCCATCGCATTCGCGGGGTTGGCGCGCGCAGCGGCCCGGATTTGAGCGATATCGGAAACCTCCGCCTGGCGGGCGAACTGGAACAGTCGGTTGTGGATCCCGACGCGGAGGTTTCAGCCCAGAACCGGCACTTCCGCGCGGTGACGAAAGAGGGCGCGACGATCACAGGGAGACTACTCAATGAGGACAAATACAGCGTCCAGATTCTCGATTCCCGAGATCGCCTGGTGTCGGTCAAGAGGGTGAATCTGCGCGAGTCCGCGATCGTCGATAAGGCCCTGATGCCTTCTTACAAAGATAAACTGAGTCATCAGGAATTGTCGGACCTGGTGAGTTACCTGGTTTCATTGAAAGGTGTAGAAATCCCATGAAGTGCTTGTTACTGGCGTTGCTCGCTCCGGTCTTGTGGGGCCAGGTTAGTTTCGATCGTATCCTCAATGCCAACAAGGAACCGCAGAACTGGCTTACTTACTCCGGCACCACGCTCAGCCAGCGTCACAGCCTGCTGACGCAGATCACGCCGGCCAACGTGAAGAACCTGGAACTGCAGTGGATATTCCAGGCGCAATCGCTGGAAAAGTTCGAAGCCACGCCCCTGGTGGTGGATGGCGTGCTCTACACGGTTCAGGCGCCGAACGACGTGGTGGCGATGGACGCCGAAACAGGACGAGTCTTCTGGGTCTACCCCTACGCCCCTTCGCCCGAAGCGCGCACCTGCTGCGGCCGCGTGAATCGCGGCCTCGCCATCCTCGGCGACATGCTGTTCATGGGGACCATCGACGGGCATCTGGTCGCGCTCGATTCGAAGAGCGGACACCCGATCTGGAACGTTACGGTCGCGAATACCGAAGCGGGTTATTCGCTGATGCACGCGCCGTTAGTGGTCAAGGACAAGGTGATCGTCGGCACCGCCGGCGGTGAGTTCGGCATTCGCGGATTTCTCGCGGCCTACGACGCCCGCACGGGTAAACAAGCATGGAAATTCTACACGATTCCCGGCCCTGGCGAACCCGGTCATGAAACATGGTCGGGAGATTCGTGGATGCATGGCGGCGCGTCTGTTTGGGTGACCGGCTCTTACGATCCGCAGTTGAACCTGACTTACTGGGGCGTGGGTAACCCCGGCCCCGACTGGAACAGCGACACGCGCCAGGGCGCGAATCTCTACAGCGATTCCGTGGTCGCTCTCGATGCCGACACCGGCAAGTTGAAATGGTATTTCCAGTTCTCCCCGCACGATGACTTCGACTACGACTCGGTGCAGGTGCCGGTGCTGGCCGACATGGAGTGGAAAGGGAAGCTTCGCCGGGTCATGCTCTGGGCCAACCGGAATGGCTTCTACTATGTGCTCGACCGCACCACGGGAGAATTCCTGCAGGGTAAGCCTTTCGCGAAGGTGACCTGGACGACGGGGCTCGACGACAGTGGAAAACCGGTCAGAGTTCCTGCGGCGAATCCGACTCGAGAAGGCTCGTTGGTCTATCCGGGCGTGCAGGGGGCGACCAATTGGTTCTCGCCTTCTTACAGCCCGCACACCGGACTTTTTTATATCGACACTTGGGAGAACTATTCTTCGGTGTTCAACAAGCTGCCTGGCGATTATGTGGAGGGGCGACGATATACGGGCGGCGCGCCGCGGTCTCCGGTTCCCTCGCTGCGCGGGACGCAGACGATCAATCGCACGGAAGAGGAAGGCTATGGCGTCGTTCGGGCCTTCGATCCCAAAACCGGCGCGCGCAAATGGGAATTCAAAATGACCGATGTCACCGGCAGCGGCGTGCTGACGACAACCTCCGACCTTCTGTTCGCCGGCGGGCGCGAAGGGTACTTCTGGGCGCTTGATGCACGCACGGGCGCGGAACTCTGGAGGGAGAGTCTCGGCGGGCCTGTCGATTCCGGACCGATGACTTACGAGGTGAATGGACGGCAGTACGTAGCTGTATCGGCTGGCAATTCGCTGTTCACATTCGCGCTTCGGCAAGCCGGAAACTAACCTGCAACCGGGCTCGCCGCTCCGCAACCTGAGACTGGTCCGGTGTGAGGCGGGGCGGGAGCGGCGCCGAGCAAAAGCTCGGCGGCAAGGCCGAAGCCATGCCCCACAATTTCGTATTTAGATTGTGGCGGCGCGCAGGACGTGGCCGCCACGTGCCGGAGCTGAAGCGGCACTGCCGGGGAAATAGCGCGCGGCAATCTCCTGAGGCCCCAGGTCTTCAACCATCGAGAACCCAAGACCCGTTAATTTGGCGCGCAGCTTGTCCGATTCGAAATAGTTGACCCATGGTTCCCCGCGCTCCGCCACACGCGCGCCATTCGGCAGGCTCTCAATGAAGCCGAGAGTCGACCACACCGCTTCCGCCGTCAGATAAGGCACTACTCCAAGCCAAGTGAAAAACGTCTGCTGCGTTGGGTCGAAGCCGGCGTCGTGGAGGCCTCCCGCCAGAGTTTCGCACTCGAAATCAATGGGCGCGAAGGTCAAACAACCCGGCAACGCGATACCAGCTTCATCCAGACGCCGGCGTTTCCATGCCTGCGTGGCGGGATGGTCGACTTCGAAGACGCGCACGCGCTCGCGCATGACGCCGCGAAAGGCATAGGTATCGAGGCCGGCTCCCAGCACCACCAATTGCCCCACACCGCCTTCGACGGCCGCGGCCAAAGCGTCCTCCGCGAAGCGGGTCTTCACGGCGATGAAGTTCCGCATCGTGCGTCCGGCCGGGTTTTCGACGGCTTGGCGGGCGATGGCGTCCGTGTCTTCACCCAGAATGCGTACGGCCAGCGGGTCGGCGAAGATGCACCCTTGTTCCAGCAACTGATGAGCGGCGCGGTGACGGGCGGCCGCGAGCGCGGTCCGGCTGGGCTCCCCAGACTGCATAATCCGAGTTTCAGCACTTGTTAGCATCGTCTGCATGTCGGACCGGTCCCCTCCACAGCTGAGTCTTTGGAAAAGGCATCTCGGCCGGGTACCTGAGTGGGTTTGGGAACGGACCGAGCTGGAGACCCTCATCCTTGCGGACAACGGGCTCTCCGAGGTTTCCGAGCGTATCGGCCTCCTGCAGAATCTGCGGACGCTCGATCTCGGGCACAACGAGTTGACAAAGGTTCCCGAAGCATTGGGGGACCTCGGCGGTCTTACCGGCTTTCTCTACCTCAATGACAACCACCTGACATCTCTTCCGCCATCCATCGGCCGGCTGACCAGCTTGCGCTACCTGAACATCAGTGAGAATGCCTATGCATCGCTGCCCGAGCCGGTTTGCATGTTGTCGAACCTGATCGAACTTCGGGCGACGGACAATCTTCTGACGTCGCTTCCCGGTTCGATCGGCCGCCTGTCGCGGCTGCGGGAACTGCACGTCAGGAATAACAAACTTGTGTCGCTTCCGGATGCGGTGGGCGCGCTCCAGGCGTTACGGCAGATCGATCTCCGGAGCAATCCGTTGGTCCATCTGCCCGCGGGTATCGGCTCACTTCCGCGATTGGAGAAGCTCGACTTGCGATGGGTGGACACACTGGTATTACCGTCGTGGATCGACGCACTCGAAGCAAGGGGTTGCGCCGTGTATCGCTGAATTCAAATTTCCAGTCTGCACGGTGCAACCTCGGAAATGCTTTCCGCGTCTACTTTTCGATTCGTCCCTTGTTGAATAGAAGAGCACTGGCGTTCACGTTGGCAATGGCCCTGGCGGCGTGGGCGGCTCTGGCCGGCCCGGCTGACGATGAACCGGTTTTGGATATAGGTCCGGGGATAACTCCGCCCAAAGTGACCCACCAGGTCGCGCCAGTCGACAAGCCGGACGACAGCCGCGGTTTTCGCATTTCCGGGACGGTGCTTGTCGGCTTGGTGGTGAGTTCCAAAGGCGAGCCGAAGGACGTCCACGTCGTTAAATCCCTCGACAAGGATATCGACCAGAGCGCCGTGGACGCAGTCCGGCAATGGCATTTCGAACCGGCAAAGAAGGGGGATCAGCCCGTGGCCGTCCGGATCAGCGTTGAAATCCGTTTTCACAGTTTGTGAGCGGAATCCTGCGGGACATGCGGCGATAGCCGCGTTGGCTCGAATACGGAAGAGACGCGGCTATCGCCGCATGTCCTCATTGATTGCGCGCGCTTCGCCTACCAGGAAGAGCGAACCGGTAACGAAGGTCGTCATTGGCTCGCTGCGCGCCATGCGCAGCGCGTCGCCGATCGTTGCGGCGACGCGCAGATTGGGGTGATCGGACGCCTGGACAAGAGACTTTGGGTTCAGCGCGCGCGGCTGATCGGGGGCGGTCAGGATCACCTCGGCTGCCAGAGGAAAGAGTGTACCGATCACTTCATCCACGGCCTTGTCGCGCATCGCCCCGTAGATAATGCGGATGGGCTCGGACCCGAAAAAACGCCGAATGTAGGCCGCCAGTGCACGCGCGCCGGCGGGATTATGCGCGCCGTCGAGAATGATGTCGGGGTTGCGGTGAACGCGTTCCAGGCGCCCCGGCCATCCGGCGCTTTCGATTCCTTTGGCGATGGCCGCGGCGGAGACGCCGAAGTTGTAGAGCGCGGCGACAGCCGTCCGCGCATTCTCCACCTGATGTTCGCCCGCGAGGGGACAGACTATGGGAATCTCCCCGGCGCCTTCCAGCAAGGCCACCAGGGTGAATCGGCTGCCAAATTTTTCCAGATGTAAATCCTCCACCCGCCATGCAGAGGACAATGTCACCGGGGCGTCAAGTGCCAGAGCGCGGCGTTCGAGGACGCCGAAAGCCTCCGGGCGCTGTTCGGCGAACACGGCCGGACGCCCCACCTTGAGGATGCCCGCTTTTTCGGCTGCAATGGATTCGATGCTCGAGCCGAGAAAGGCTTCGTGATCGAAGTCGATGGGCGTGATGACCGCGATCTCCGGGTCCACCAGATTGGTGGCATCGAGGCGTCCGCCCAGCCCGGTTTCGAGCACCACGACCTCAACCGAAGCGCGGGCGAATGCCACAAACGCCATGGCGGTCACGGTCTCGAAAAAGCTGGGATGCGCTTCGATCTCGTCGCGGGCGAGAAGCCGTTCCGCGGCCGTGTGGACGGCTTCGAAAGCCTCGCACCAGGCCTGCTCACCGATGAGTTCACCATCGATTTGGATCCGTTCGCGAGGATTGATCAGGTGCGGCGACGTGTAAAGCCCGGTCCGGAACCCGGACACACGCAGCGCCGAGGCTATCATGGCGCAGGTGGAGCCTTTGCCGTTGGTACCGGCGACGTGGATGAATCTGCCGGCCCGGTGTGGGTTGCCGAGAGCGGCAAGGAGGGTCTCGATCCGCGCCAGATCCCACTTGACCGTTTTCAGCTCGGGTCCGAGGGAGAAGAGAAATCGGGCCGTTCCCGCGAAATTCATGCGGCTTCGCGTACAGCGGAATGAGACGCGGGACCGGCAAAAAAATCCAATGCCTTCGCGATGTACGCCTTGAGTTCGCCGCGCGGCACCACCGCGTCCAACATGCCGTGCTTGAGGAGGAATTCGCTGCGCTGGAAGCCCTCGGGCAGCTTCTGGCGAATGCTTTGTTCGATGACGCGCGGGCCGGCGAATCCGATGAGCGCGCCGGGTTCGCCGATGTTCAAATCCCCGAGCATCGCGAAACTGGCGGTCACGCCGCCGGTGGTGGGGTCCGTTAACACGCTGATATAAGGCAGACGGGATTCATCGAGCCGCATCAGGGCCGAAGAGATTTTGGCCATCTGCATCAGGCTGACCGCGCCCTCCTGCATACGCGCTCCGCCGGACGCGGAGACGACGATCAGGGGCGTGCGGAACTCGATGCTTCCTTCGATCGCGCGAGTGATTTTTTCACCCATCACGGCGCCCATGCTGCCGCCGATGAACTTGGGCTCCATGGCGCAGATATGCACCAGCCGCCCTTCGAGATTTCCCATTCCCGAAATCAAGGCGTCCTTGAGCGAGGTCGCCGCCTGGGTGGTTTTGAGACGCTCGCTGTAGGGCCTGGAATCGACGAACCCAAGTGGATCGCTGGATTCGAGCCCTTCATCCAGCTCCTCATACGCGCCGCCGTCGAAAAGCATTTCGAGGCGCGCGCGCGCATCCATGCGGAAGTGATAGCCGCACTTGTTGCAGGTATTGAGCGTGTTCTCGAGGTCTTTTTTCCAGGTGATTTCGCGGCAGCCGTCGCACTTGAGCCACAGGCCCTCGGTGCGCACCGTGTGGGTGGAGTCGCCGCCCCGCGGATTGTTGGCGCCGTTCGATTCTCGTTTGAACCAGGACATGATTAAGATCGGTTAACGTCCATGTTACAAGGGCCAGGGTACACCCAGCTGAAGCTGAAGTGTACCCTAGCGCGGGTAGGGATGCCGGCGCAATATGGTGAAAGCCCGGTAGATCTGTTCGGCCAGAACGGCGCGAGCCAATTCGTGCGGCATGGTCATCGTGGACAGCGATACCAGAAGGTCTGCCCGTCCGCGCCAGGCCGGCGGCAAACCATCGTGCCCGCCGACGACGAACACCAAATCCTGGCCCAGCATTTCCCCCTTGGCGAATAAATCCGCGAACGCGGCGGAATCGAGCGTGCGGCCCGCCGGATCGAGAAGAATTTTCTTTGCGTTGGGATGTTTCGACCAGAAATCCGTGCGGTCCGGCTTGATTTCAAGCATCTGACACGCGGCGTAATGGCCGGCGCGCTGGATGTAATCGGCGGCCATGGCGTTGGCGTGGGGGTCTTTGGCTTTCCCGATATAGTAGAGAAACAGCTTCACTCGGCGGGAAGCGCAATGTTCTTCGCATCGCGCCACAGCCGTTCGAGCGAGTAATATTCGCGCGCTTTGGCGGAAAAGACGTGCACCAGGAAGTCGCCGTAATCGCTCAGCACCCATTCGCCCTGCTCGTAGCCTTCGACGCTCGTGGGCAGTTCGCCGCGCCGCTTCAGCTGCTGGCCGATCTCGTCGGTAATAGCCTGATTCTGGCGCGTGTTGGCGCCCGTGCAGATAACAAAATAGTCGGTGAAACTGGTGATGCCGGTGAGGTTCAGGACTTTGATTTCGGTGGCGTGCTTTTCGCGGGCAGCCCGCACTGCGATGAGCCATCCGGCTTCAGTTTGATGTTGTGTCGCTTCGGCTTGATGTGATGCCCCGGCAAGGTCTATGACGTTGGTTTCGATCTGCGGCAGAAACTCGCCCCCAACCGCTATCGTACTATAGAGGTAATCGTGTTTCTCCGACTTGCCACCCTCGCGGCCCTCACTATTACCGTGCTTTTGGCGCAGTCGGACCCGACTCCGCCCGCGGCGGAGACGTCTGCTTTGCAGGCCGACCAGCTCGACTCGAACGTGATCCGCGCGCGCCAGGTTCTCGAGCAGGTGTCGCGTCTCGTCGCGACGGGAGCCCTGCCCGCAATACGCCTCCGAAAGGCTCAGGAAGACGTTCTCGACGCGCTGGACGGCTCCATCCTGAAAAAGAGCCTGTACAGCACCGACCTGCTGCCCGAGCAGGCCGACCAGATGATTCTGATCGCGCAGCGGATGGTTCTTCGCCGCCGGCGTGCGTTGTTCGATATGGAGCAACTTGTGAGCGCCGGGGTGATCTCGCGGTCCGAAGCGGAGGCATCCGGCGTCAATCTGGATCGGGCGCAGCAGGAGCTGCAATGGGCGCAGACGCGCGCCAAACTCGTGTCGGATTTGGCCGAATCCGTTCGCCGGGAGAAGGCGATCGCCAGCATCGAAACCCAGGCTGAATCGCATCCGGAATGGGTGGGCAACGTCTACACGAAGTACGAGGGGAACGGAATTTTTACCCCCAACGATTTGAAGATCCTCGAGACCGCTTACATCATGCGGTTTTCGAAACCGCTGCCGATCAGCGCCGATGGCGAGACAGCGGTGCATCGTTCGCTCGGCTTCGACCATCGTGGCCGTGTGGATGTCGCCGTGACCCCCGATCAGCCCGAAGGACTCTGGCTGATGCGGTATCTGGAGTCGAAGCGGATCCCGTACTATGCGTTTCGCGCGGCGGTGCCCCATCAGGCGACGGGCGCGCACATCCACGTAGGTCCGGGAAGCACGCGACTCGCGCTTTCGGACTGAGAAAGACGCGGGCGGGCAGGACCGCCAGCCGTGCAAATCCATGTCACCACAGGAAGCTGCCGAACCCGTCGTTGTCGCTAACCCGGGCATTTTCGCGACCATCCGCGAGGCGCTGAGCGGTTCTCAGCGCGATCTCACGGAAGGCAATCTCCGGCGCGCCATCATCCTGCTCGCGATTCCGATGATTCTCGAGATGCTGATGGAATCGCTGTTCGGCGTCGTCGATATGTTCTTCGTGGCGCGACTGGGCGTGGATTCCCTGGCGACGGTTGCGTTGACGGAATCGTGCCTGGTGCTGGTGTTCGGAATCGCCATGGGGCTGAGCATGGCGACCACGGCGTTCGTCGCGCGGCGCATCGGCGAGAAGGATCCGGCAGGCGCGGCGGTGGCGGCGGTGCAGGCCATCGCGGTTGGACTGTTGCTGTCGATCGTCGTCAGCGCGGCCGGCATCTTCTATGCACCGAACCTCCTGGCCATCATGGGCGCGGCGCCTTCAGTGATCAAAATCGGCGCCACTTATACGCGCATTCTGCTGGGCGGGTCGGCCACCATCTTCCTGCTTTTCCTCATCAATGCGATCTTCCGGGGAGCCGGAGACGCGGCCCTGGCCATGCGCGCGTTGTGGCTGGCTAACCTGATCAACATCGTGCTCGACCCGTGTCTCATCAACGGCTGGGGACCGTTTCCCAGGCTGAACGTGATGGGGGCTTCGGTTGCCACCACGACCGGTCGCGGGCTCGGCGTGGCATTCCAACTCTGGATGCTCTTCGGCGGAAAAAGCCGTATCCGTGTCTATGCGCATCAGATTCGGATCAATGGCGCTGTCTTGTGGCGGCTGCTGCGCGTGTCCTTCACGGGTATTCTGCAGTTCCTGATTGCGACCGCAAGCTGGACCGGTCTGGTTCGTCTCTGCGCCACTTTCGGCAGCGTGCCGGTGGCCGGATACACGGTGGCGATCAAGATCTTCATGTTCGTGATTCTGCCGTCGTGGGGGTTGTCGAATTCAGCCGCCACGCTGGTGGGGCAGAATCTGGGAGCGAAGAAGCCGGAGCGCGCCGAAAAGGCCGTTTATCAGACAGGGCGATACACCACCTATTACATGGGATCGATTGCGGTGGTGTTCCTGTTGTTCGCAAGGCAACTTGCGGCGTTTTTCACTTCCGACCCGGCAGTGCAGAGCGTAGCGGCGGATTGCCTGCGCTTCATCAGCGTGGGCAATATCTGTTACGCGTGGGGGATGGTGCTGGTGCAGGCCTTCAATGGCGCCGGCGACACGCGCACGCCCTCGATGATCAATTTCTTTTGTTACTGGTGCTTCCAGATTCCGCTGGCGTGGACGCTGGCGGTCGCGCTGCACTGGGGGCCGCGCGGGGTGTTTGCGGCGATACCATCGGCGGAGACGGCGATGACGATTGCGTCGCTGGTGCTGTTCCGGCGCGGGGCTTGGAAGCGGAAGATGATTTGAGTCCTCACTGCCCTAGAGAACGAGGCTGCCGCCATGCCTCGCTCATGCTATGTTTGTAGTTTGCGCGTCCATCGTTTCGTCCCGCCTTTCATCCTTCTCCCTCTTTTCGCGGGGGTGCTTTACGGCCAGGCACTCTTCGTCAAACCGGTCAAAGTTCTCGGCGATCCGAATTTTATCGGAACGGCGGCAAATCCCGTGGCTTATGATTCGAGCGGCCCCAATTGGGTCGAAGGGCGCGAGTTGAACTCGCCGCTTGGAATTGCCCTCGATAATTCGGTTTCGCCGCCGATCGTTTATATCGCCGATACCGGAAACAACCGGGTGCTGGCCTTCCACTACTCAACGCAACTGACCGCGGGTGCGCCGGCGGATCTGGTTCTCGGGCAACCGGATCGATTTACCAATCTGCCGCAGGGCCCCAACGGGGCTTCTCTGACGACAGGCCTGCGCGCGCCTTCGGGGCTGGCCGTCGACAGCGCCGGCAATTTGTATGTTGCCGACAGCGGCGACAACCGCATCCTGCGCTACCCGAAGCCGTTTGCTCAGCCCGCGGGCTATCAATTTCCGGATCTGATTATCGGCCAGACTACGTTTTCCGGCTCGGGCGGAGACACAGGCGGTGTAACGGCCAGCAGGCTTCTGCTCATGAATGGAACCAGTTTTTTCCCACATACCGGCCTTACGTTCGATTCGGCGGGCGACCTCTGGGTCGCGGACACCGGCAATCACCGCGTGCTGCGATTCCCGGCATCGGTGTTGTCGGCCGGCAGGAACGCGCCGAAAGCCGACACGGTCATTGGTCAGGCGAATCTGACTTCCAACGTCGCGGCGACCATGCGCACCAGCGTGTCGGGTCTGTTCTACCCGACCAGCGTGGCCTTCGATTCGGTGGGAAACATGCTGGTGGCCGACTCGTTCGATCGTGTGCTGGTTTTTCCGCCGAACAGCGGAACCAACTCCTCGGCCAGCCGAATTTTAGGGGTTGCGACGGCAACGGCATCGCAGCCCAACCCGCCCGCCGTGAGCGACGTATCAGTCGGTGTTGTTACCAGCGCCATTGCGGCGGGAAGTAATGTAATCGTGGTCGACAGCTCCAACAACCGGGTTCTCGTATATCCGGCGATCTCGGCGTGGCCGCCCCAGACGGCAACGCAGTTCTCACCGTCCGCCAGCAGCGTTATAGGGCAGACTTCATTCTCCAATTCCATGGCGAACCAGGGGGGGCCGGTTTCCCAAGCCACCCTGAACAGCCCCGTGGATGTCGCCGCCTCGGCGACCGAGGTCTTTGTAGTCGATAGCGGCAACCATCGCGTTCTGGTCTACCAGATTGCCGGTTCCGGCCCCGCGTCTACGCCTTCGCGCCTCATCGGACAGCTGAACTTTAACTACAACGCTCCCAACCTGGTCATTGGCCAGGAGTTCTTCACGGCCGGCGGCGCGAATTCGGTTTCCGGTTCGGCGATTCTCGATCTCGGCGCCACGCCACCGCACTTGTATGTGGCGGATACCGTGAACAATCGCGTGCTGGGGTTCAAAGACTTCACGCATCTGGCCAACGGACAAGTGGCCGACCTGGTGATCGGGCAGCCGGATCTCTTCTCCACGACCGTTAATTACCCGACGAACGTGGGCGGCACGCCCAATGCGCAGGGGCTCAACTCTCCGTCGTCGGTGGCCGTCGATTCGGCCGGCAACCTGTACGTGGCAGACTCATTCAATTCGCGTGTCCTTCGCTTCCCGGCTCCCTTTGCGTCCGGTACTTCGAACCTCGAAACAGCGGATCTGGTCCTCGGGCAGGCGGATTTCGATTCCATCGTTACCGACCCGACCGTGCGCACCATGAACGTGCCGGCCTCGATCGCATTTACCGTGGAGGGCGCCGATGCATCGAAGGCGAATAGCGGTTACCTGGTGGTGGCCGACGCCAATCACAACCGCGTGCTCTTCTTTGCCAAGCCATTTTCGAACGGTGTGAACGCGACCCTGGTATTAGGGCAGTCGTCTTTCGATGCGTCAGCGGCGAGCGCGACAGCGGCCGGTTTTGCTTCGCCGCTGGGTGTCGCGGTCGACCCGATGGACAACATCCTCGTGGCGGATACAGGAAACGCGCGCGTACAGGTGTTCGGCCCGGCCGCGACTCTCTCCAACGGCGCGTCGCCGTCTTTTTCCCTCAACCCCGGCTTTGGAGCGCCGCTCTCCATCGGCATGGCGCCGAGCGGCCAGTTCTGGGTGGCCGACGGAAATCGGAACCAACTGCTGCATTTTCCATCGATTGATCAGTTACCCATCCAAAGCTACGCCAGTGACGCCACTCTGCCGGCGGTATCGCCGCGATCCGCATTCGTCGATTCGTTCGGCAATCTGCTGGTGGCTGACGGGATTAACCGTGTCCTCTACTATGCACCCGCTGTGGCTGTGGTGAACGCAGCGAACTACATTTCCGGCCGGCCGATGGCGCCCGGGGCTTTTGCCGCCATCTTCCCGTCCATTTCCACAAACGTGCTGGCCAGCGGCACAGCCACCGCGCCCGGTGGGGTGTTTCCGCTCCCCACCAAGCTCGCGGATACGCAGGTCATCGTGAACAACAAATCGTCGGCGTTGTTTTTCGTTTCACCGGGACAGATCAATCTTCCGCTCTCGTTGAGTCTGCCTTCGGCGGGAACCGTGAATCTGCAGGTGATCAAGCCCTCGACCGGGCAGATTTATGGTGGTGCCGAAGTCGCTCTGAGCTCCGCTTCCCCCGGGTTATTTACCGGCAATGGCTCAGGTTCCGGCGAAGCGGCGGCGATCAATGTTGTGGACGGAACGATCAATTCCGCGACCAACCCGGTGATCCGCGGCGCGTACATTACGCTCTATGGGACCGGCCAGGGATCCGTGGCCAACGCTCCCGCGGACGGCGATGCCGGTACCGGGCCGATTCCGACCGCCGTGAATCCGCAAATCCTGCTGGGCGGCGCTTTTGTCCCTGCCGCCAACATTCAGTATTCCGGACTCGCGCCGGAGCTGGTTGGCGTCTGGCAGATCAACTTTCAGATCCCTATGACGGCTACACCGGGGAACGCTGTACCGATCATTGTGCTTATGAACAGCATTCCGAGCGACAATCCGTCGGTCCCGGGCCAGATCGCCGCCACCATCGCGATCAAGTAGGCCGCAACCGCCGGCTCGGATCTGATTTCGTAGTACAAAGGGAACACTATGAAGTCGCGTTCGATACTCCTGACGCTTGCCGTCCTGACCGCCGGAGGCGCCATCGCGCAGATGCCGCAACCTCCGGTCGGTGAGAACACCACAAAGATTTCCGACCACGTCTGGGCGATCATGGGTTTCCCCAACATCGCCATCGTCGTGGGGAACCGCGCTACGCTCGTTGTCGATACCGGTATGGGCCCGAGGAACGGCGCCACCGCCGCGCGCGTGGCCGCCAAAACCGCGCCCGGCAACCAGAAGCTCTTCCTCACCACCACACACTTCCATCCGGAGCACGCTGCCGGAGAGCCGGGTTTTCCGCCGGGTACCATCCTGATCCGCAACGCGGTGCAGCAGCGGGAAATGGATCAGCACGGGCAGGAAATCATGGAGCGGTTCAGCAGGAACTCCGCGCAGAATAAGGAACTTCTGGCGGGCGTTCAATTGCGCTTGCCCGACGTTACATTCGAGAACGAAGCGGTCGTCGACCTCGGCGGCGTCACGGTCCGTCTGCTATGGTTCGGCGAGGCTCACACCAAAGGCGACGAACTGATCTTCGTCGATCCGGACCGCACGTTGATTTCGGGTGACGTGGTGCAGAACAAGACCATGCCGAACATCTCCGACAGTGGGGGAACGCCATCCACGTGGCTCGCCGTGCTGGACAAGATCGCAACGCTCAACGCCGCGCACGTCCTGCCCGACCATAGCGCTCCCGGCGATGGTTCACTGGTGGCGGCGGAACGGAACCTGATCGCCGAAATCCGCATGCGCGCCCTTGCGCTGAAACGCCAAGGCACGTCGTTGGAAGATGCGGCGAAACAAGTGAGCGCGGATCTCAAGACGCAACATCCCGACTGGCCCAACACCAATGCGGCCGGATTCGTCAGAAGCGTATACGCCGAGCCACAATAAGGCGCGGGGCTTGCCCGCACCCTCCGGCCTTAGTATCCTCGCTGCATGCGTAAATTTTCCACAGCGTTGCTTGCCCTGTCTGCGATAACAGTCGTTTTCGCGCTTGCCAATCGGCAGCGAGCGGTTCAGCCGGTCCAGGCTCAGACCCCGCCGGGCGCCGGCTTCGTCGCCATCCCCGGAACCGTTGGAGGCCAGGATACCTTCGGCGCCTATGACGTAGTTAAAGGATGGCCGAAAGACATCAGCACTATTCCCGGCAACGAAAAGTGGACACGAGGCGCGGGTCAGAGCGTCTACGCCGAAAGCCCCGACCGCGTCTTCATGCTCTTCCGCGGCGAACTGCCCAACATCCCGCGGCCGAAAACGAAGCTGGTCCCCGAGTTCGGCCCGAGCCTTCAGTTCCCCATCGGACGCCTGCCTTGGCGCGATGCGACGGTTGCGGCTCTGCCCGGCGGCGGCGCGACGGGCCAAATTCCAGGAGCGCCCACCGACGGATGGTTGGGCACGCTCGGCGTCGACGCGAAATGGGAAAACTGCATCACCGTCGCGGATTCCAACGGTAACATCGTCGAACGCTGGACCCAGTGGGACAGTATCCTGCAGCGCCCGCACTTCGTCACCATCAATCCTTACGATCCCGAGAAACACGTCTGGATCGTGGACGATCACATGCACGCCATTTACAAATTCACGCACGACGGCAAGCAGCTCGTGCAGACCATCGGCACGCCCCGGATGGCCGGCGCCGACGGCACGCATTTCAATCGTCCGACGTTCCTCGCGTGGCTTCCGGACAGCACCATGTTCGTCGCCGACGGTTACAACGGCACGCGCGTGGCGAAGTTCGACAAGAACGGCAAATTCCTCCTCGACTGGGGCAAGAAGGCCACGCCTCCGGACAAGCGCCCTGGTTACATGAGCAATGTTCACGGCATCGCTGTCGATCCCCAGACGCGCCGCGTCTTCGTCAATGACCGCGCCGACAAACGGATTCAGGTCTTCGACGAAAACGGCAAGTATCTGTACGATTTCAGCATGGGCGCCGATCCTTCGGATATTCACCTGATCTACATCGGCGCCGACCGGACCCTGTGGGCCGCCGACCGCGGGACATCCAAAATGCTGAAGTACGATCTGGACGGCCACTTCCTCTATTCATGGGGAATTTTCGGCGATTTCGCCGGCGGCTTCTGGGGCGTGCACGGCTTCAGCGTGGATCAGGAGGGCAACTTCTACACCGCCGAAGTGGACAGTGGGCGCGTACAGAAATTCACGCCGCGGAAGGGCGGGAACCCGGCATTTCTCGTAAGCAAGCCAGTTTACGCAGCTTGGAAGTAGAGAAATTCACGCAATTCCCGCACCAAGTCAGGTAGGACAGGCCATCGTTCTTTGTGGCCTGTCGGGTTGCAGAATGCTCTACTACCAAAGAAAACTGCCGCATTGGATCCCCGACAGCGCAGTAATCTTCATAACGTGGCGCTTAGCTGGTTCGGTCCCGCCCACAAGCCCTGAATTCCTGACAGCTGAAAACACAGGCCGAATACCCTTTGCGGAAAAAGACGGAATCCTCGATAGTGCGCGCGAAGTCCCTTTTGGTTACGGGATGCACGAATTGCCAAAATAATCGAGAACGCCCTCCAGTACGGGGAAAACCCGCGGGGACTCTATATCCTTTACGCCTGGGTGATCATGCCAAACCATGTCCATGTAGTGTTCGAACCGAAAGCGGCGTTACCGGAAGTGATGCGCTGGCTCAAGGGACGAACCAGCCGACTAGCCAATCGCATCCTCGGGCGGACTGGCATGCCGTTCCGGCAGGGCGAATCCTACGACCATTGGATTCGTTCAACTGAGGAACTGGACGAGGTCATCGCGTATTTCGAGAACAACCCGGTTAACGCAAACCTGGTAGAATCCGCCGAACAGTGGCCTTGGTCCAGTGCGCGCCTGAAGGCAGACGACACACAACGATCGTCTGCCCCACGTACATAGACCCTTCATTTCGGCACGTTATCGTAGTACCATACCAAACGACGAGGACGGCGGTGAAACGGCAGATGGCTTTCGAAGTAGAGCAACGCGATGATATCTGCATCGTCCACATCAGCGGCCGCCTGGCGACGGGCGTGGACAACGATTTGCTCACTTCGAGGGCACGGGAGATTAAAGACCTCGGTTGCCACAAAATCGTGGCGGACATTGCCAAACTGAACGCGATCGGCTCATCCGGCATCAGTTTTTTCGTGGATCTGTACACGTCAACGTCCAAATATGACGACGGATGTTTCGTGCTGGCCGGCACTTCGCCGCGCGTGCTGGAAGTGCTGGCGCTCACGGGTTTGACCGGCATCATGCCTATGGCTCTGGATCTGGCGGGTGGCTTGGCTTTTTGTAATCGGAAAGAAGGAAAAAAGGTGGGGCGCGTCGAGGCCGACTAACGCCGCCCGTGCAAGCTTGAATATCAAAGGAGGCAGCTTATGCGTCGCTTGATTTTTGCGTGGTTTATGGTGGGAGTGGCCAGCCTGGCAGCCGATCAGTCGGCCCCGGTCACCTTTACGAAAGACGTACTGCCCGTTCTGCAGAAGAATTGTCAGAGCTGCCATCGGCCCGGGCAGGTTGCCCCGATGTCGTTGCTGACTTATCAGGAGGCGCGCCCCTGGGCCAAGGCAATCAAGGCCGCCGTTGCCACGAAGAAGATGCCGCCCTGGTTCGCGGACCCGAAGTACGGGCATTTCCTCAACGACCGGTCGCTGAAGCAGAGCGACATCGACGCGCTGGTCAAGTGGGCCGACAGTGGGGCCATGGAAGGCAATCCCAAAGACGCGCCCGCCCCGATCGCATGGCCCAGGGATGGTTGGGGCATCCAGCCGGAACTCGTCATGGATCTGCCGCCGCGCGACGTGCCGGCAAAAGGAGTTCTCGAGTGGGAACTGCTCGCGCTGCCGGCTCCGTTCAAAACCGATACCTGGGTCACGTCAATGGAAATTCTGCCTGGGGACGCATCGGTGGTGCATCACATCTGCATCAGCTTCGAGAAGCATAAACCGACCACTGTCTACAACCGTTACGAATGGGTGCAGGTGCCGCGCGATGAAACAGGCAATCCCCTTCCCGGCAACAGCGGATTCGCGGAGTTACCCGGCATGACGATCGCCACTCGCGAGGTGGGCAGTACCGAAGTGAAGCTTCGCCAGGGTCATCCGACTCTCAAGGAAAATCTCGATTTCTGCTACCTGCCCGGCGCGGGCTATGACGATTACCGCGCGTGGAACGCCGGGAAACTCATCCCCGCCGGATCGGACATCATCATCAGCGCTCATTACACGACCAACGGCAAAGCGGTCACCGACCGGACCAAAATCGGTTTCACGGTGGCGAAAACGCCGCCGGCGAAGAAATTCCTGGTGCAGGGCGCGGGCGAGGATACGCCTGTAACCGCTCCGACAAACGCCAACAACAGAGCGGTATTCGCCTCCGCATACAATCCGGAATTTGCCATTCCACCGAACGAAGCCAACTGGCTGGCGCCTCCGATGGATATCACGTTCCTCAAGGACGTCGAGATCGTGCGGCTTCGGCCCCACGCGCATGTGCGCGGGAAGAGCGCGCAATACAAGCTGACCTATCCGGACGGCCGGGAGGAAATCGTTCTCAATGTACCCCGCTATGATTTCAACTGGCAGCTTTCCTACGGAACCTCGCTGAAATTGCCGAAGGGTACCCGCATGCGCTTCGAATTCCGCTACGACAATTCGGTGAACAATAAAAACAATCCCGACCCCGGCCGCTGGGTGTACCAGGGCTTTCAGAGCTGGGAAGAAATGATGGCGCCCAACCTCGGATTCATCGTGGACCGCGACGCCGATGTGGGCGGCCTCATGTCCGTGACGAATTGAGTTGGCGATAATAACAATGCATGGGCAGAATTCTCTCGGCGGCTCTTGCGTTACTTTCTATTTCCGCTCTTGCCGCCGAACCTAAATGGATACACGTTCCGTCGTCTGATTTTGAAATCTTCAGCAGCGCCGGCGAATCCGAAACGCGCAGCGTTTTGCAGCACTTCGAACGCGTGCGGAGTTTCTTCGACTCCAAGGCCGCCGAAGGTGTCAAACAACGGGCAGAGCCGGTCCGGGTGGTCGTATTCGGCTCGAAGAAGGAATACGAGCAGTACCACCTCAATGCCTTCGCCACCGCTTACTACATGGAGATTGCCGGGCGCGATTACATCGTGCTCGGCGGCGTGAGCGACGACGTTTTTCCTATAGCCGTTCACGAGTACGTACACCTCGTCGCGCAGCACGCCGGAATGAACCTGCCGCCATGGCTGAATGAGGGCCTGGCGGAGCTGTACTCGACCCTCAAGCCCGTCGGGGACAAAGTTATTGTCGGTAATATTATTCCCGGCCGGGTGTACGAGATGTCGCAGGAGAAATGGGTCCCGCTTGCGACAATTCTCGCTGCCACCAAAGAATCGCCTTACTACAACGAGAAAAATAAGGCAGGCAATCTCTACAACGAGGGCTGGGCGCTGACTCATATGCTGGAACTGAGTCCGGAATACAGCCCCCGTTCCGCCGAAATGTTCCGGCAAATCCTCAAAGGCGCTCCTTCGCAGAAGGCGATTGAGAGTGTGTACGGCAAGCCGATCGAAGCCGTGGAGAAGGATCTGCGATCGTATATAACCCGCAACAGTTTTACAGGCAGAATATTCTCCGTGAAATTGGACGGGGGCGCAAAGGCCGCTATTGAGCCCGCACAGGCGTTTGACGTGAAGCTTACGCTGCTCGACCTGAGCAACCGGCCGGGAAAGGAAGCCGAGACTCGCCAGAAGCTCAATGACCTGGCGGGCGAGTATCCCAAGCGGCCCGAACCGCAGTCCGCTCTGGGGTATCTCGACTGGCGCGCCGGCCGGCAGGAACAGGCGGTGAAGGAATTTGCCTCGGCCTTTGAATTGGGTGGCAGAAATCCGCAGATGCTGTGGGACTACGGGCGTCTGGCGGCGAACACCGATCCCGCCGGCGCGGCCGGCGCTCTCAAAGCATTGCTGGAAGGCCAGCCCGGCCGCGTGGAGGTCCGGCTCGTGCTCGGGGGACTTCAGCTCAACAACCATCAACCAAAGGACGCATTGGAGACACTGACTCCGGTAAAGTCTGTGAGTCCGGCGGACGCTCCGCGGCTTTTCGAAATGCTCGCCTTCGCGCGAAAAGAGAATGGCGAGGACACTGCCGCCCGCAACGATGCGCTCCAGTGGCTGTCGAACGCGAAGGACGCCGACGAGCGCGAGCGTGCGAACCGATTCATCAAGGCGCTGGACGGACCTGCGGCAATGGCGATGCGACAGCCGGCTTCCCCGGTGATCGCTCCCGACGTGCCCGCTCGCGACGCGCCGGAAGGCATCCCGCCGAGGATCGCCCGAACGGAAGCCGCAACGCAGCAACAAACGTCGCCGGAACCCGTCCCGGAATCCAAACTGCTATCGGTCAGGGGCAGTTTCGACGAGTTGGATTGTTCAGGTCCAACGCCCAAATTCGTGGTACAGACGAATGGCGGTAAAGTGGTTCTGTCGATGGATGAGCCTGACACGATCGTGATCTCCGGATTAGGCTCCGGCACGGTCGATATGCATTGCGGCCGGCAAAAACCGTCCCCTGTGAGCGTCCGATATGAACCTGCGGTTGCGTCGCAGGCAGGTGTGGCGGGCAGAGTCAAGTCTATCCAGTTCGGCTCCGAAAACCAGGCTCGCTGAAGCTCATGGCCACCGTCTCCCGCCGCGCATTCCTCGCCACTGCCGCATCGGTCGGCGGATTGGCGCGCGCCGCTATCGTAGGCACCGATTTTTCGAAGCTTCCGCCTTACGGTAACGGCGCGATCCCCTCAGGCATTCGTTCGCGCCAAGTCTCCAACGTGAACGGCATGACCGTGCATATTCTGGAGGCAGGTTACGAAACGCCGGGCCGGCCGGCAGTCCTGCTGCTGCACGGCTTCCCCGAACTCGCCTTCAGTTGGCGCAAAGTGATGCCGTCTCTGGCCGCCGCGGGCTATCACGTGATCGCCCCCGATCAGCGCGGCTACGGCCGCACCATCGGCTGGGACGATTCGTACGACGCCGATCCCGATCCGTTCCGGATTCTCAATATGACGCGGGACGCCGTCGGGCTCGTCTACGCGCTTGGCCACAGGTCGGTGGCGATGGTGGTCGGACACGACGCCGGCGCGCCGGTCGCGGCATGGTCGGCGCTCATCCGGCCCGATATTTTCCGTTCCATCACGATTATGAGCTCGCCATTCGAAGGGCCGCCCGCGCTGCCTTTCGATACGGCCAGCGGCGCCGGGAACCGGCCGCGTCCCGCCGTGCCTGACGATGAGCTGGATCGCGAACTCGCCAAGCTCAATCCGCCTCGAAAATACTATCAGAACTATCAGCGCACCCGCGGCGCCAGCGATGACATGCTGCATGCACCGCAAGGCCTGCACGCTTTTTTCCGCGCCTATTACTTCTACAAGAGCGCCGATTACAAAGGCAACAAGCCCCATCCGCTGAAGGCGCGCACCGCCGAGGAGATGGCGCAGATTCCGACCTATTACGTGATGGAGAAAGACAAGGGCATGGCAGCGACGGTTGCGCCCTTCATGCCGTCCGCAGAGTACGTCGCGAATTGCAACTGGCTCAGCGAGGCCGAGGTCGATGTATACGCCACCGAATACGGCAGGACCGGTTTTACGGGCGCGCTGCAGGGCTATCGCGTGCGGCGCGGCTCCGATCCCCGCAGCATCGCCGAGATGCAAACCTTCTCGGGCCGCACCATAGACGTGCCTTCTCAGTTCATCGCGGGTAAAAGCGATTGGGGCGTTTATCAAACTCCGGGGGCGGTCGACAAGATGCGCAACAACGCATGCACGCACATGGTGGGATTTCATCTTCTCGATGGCGCCGGACATTGGGTACAGCAGGAGCAGCCGGAGCAGGTGAACGCATTGCTTGTTCAATTCCTCCGCGACAACGCCAGGCCCTGATCGGAAATATTAGTGGGCCGACGATCGGGTTTCGTCGTCTGCCGTTGCGCCGCCGATCCCGGTTCAGGCAGATCCAGAACGATGATCTGCCCACGTGTTACCGCCGGACGTGATATATTCTCCGGAAAAGGAATCAGCCAATGGAGCCCACAAAACCCAAACTGCCGAAAGAAGCCATAGCCCTCTACAACCTCTTTATTCATGGCGAAATCAGTCGGCGCGATTTTATGGACGGCGTGCAGCGATTTGCCGCCGGCGGCCTGGCTGTGGCGGCCATTGTCGAGGCGTTGATGCCGAACTACGCTCAGGGCCAGCAGGTGTCCCGGACCGATGACCGCATCAAGGCCACCTACGAAACCGTCCCCTCGCCGCAAGGCAACGGAAGCATCAAAGGATATCTCGTGCGGCCCGTCAGTGCCGACACGCGATCCGCGATGCCGACCAGGTTGCCCGGGGTGATCGTTGTGCATGAAAACCGCGGGCTTAATCCTCACATCGAAGACGTCGCGCGCCGGTTCGCCCTCGCGAACTTCATGGCATTTGCGCCGGATGGACTCACCTCTCTCGGCGGATTTCCAGGCGACGACTACAAAGGCGGCCAGATGTTCAGCAAGGTCGACGGCAAGAAAATGACCGAAGATATGGTGGCCTCGGCAGTGTGGTTGAAATCGCGCGCCGATTGCACGGGTAAGGTCGCCGCCACCGGTTTTTGTTACGGCGGTGGCATCGCCAACACCTTGGCCGTCCGCTTGGGAGCCGACCTTGCGGCCGCGGCGCCGTTCTATGGAGCCGTTCCCCCGAATGACGACATTCCGAAGATCAAAGGGGCAATTCTGGTCCATCATGGGGCTCTCGATACGCGACTGGCGGCGACGTGGCCAGCGTACGAGGCGGCCCTGAGCGCGGCTAACGTCCCGCACGAAGGTTATATTTACCCCGGCGCCGTTCACGGCTTCAATTGCGATGCCACGCCGGAACGCTACAACAAAGCGGCCGCCGACCTGGCCTGGCAGCGCACCATCGACTGGTTCAACAAATACGCCCGCGCCTGAGCCCTGGTTGACTTTAGCGACGGTTAACTTTGGTTTAACGCATTGAGTTAACTCTCGGTCGATACGCACAGCACACTTCGCACTTGCCAAATTTTTCAATTTCTTTAAGCTGAATGCTGGAGGTGTCTATGGACACTCTGAGTACTCCGTCCAACCCGCTCTCAGTTTTGGTGGTTGATGCGGAACCCGCAATTCTTATTTTTATAGCCAGAATCCTTGATTCAAGTGGTATGCGCGCGTTATTGGCCCGAAACGGCAGTGAAGCAGTCGAAATTGCCGAACGTCATGACATCCCCATCGACCTGATCGTCGCCAATATCGCCATTCTGGAACAACGAGACACGCAGTTGCTCGAGCAACTGCGCCGAATCCGGCCGGGAGTCCGGGATCTGTCGATGGCCGCCTGCGTCGATGGTGGCGTGATTCGAATTCAGATGATGACGGGGGTCCACGGCGTGGACCCCGTCGTCTGCGACGGCGGGTTGGTAGAATCGATCCGTAGGTCTGCCAGTGTTCCACGCGTGCGGCGCGCTGGACGCGTACACTAGTTCATTTCCGTACATGTTAACCAAGGGCCTATAACCTGAGGCGTGTGGCCGCAGACACATGCGCTTTTCCGGGGACGTTTTTTTCTCTTTACTGGCGAAATCCCTTTCCTTATTCTCTATCTGAAGCCGAAGCAAATTGAGGCATCAAGGAGATTCCAATGGCGGATTTTATATTCAGAGTAGCGTCAACCAAACTCACTCCCGCGCAACAGTCAAAAATAGCAACTGCGATTCAGGGAGCTGTCCTGACTGAACTCGCAAGACTCGATTTAGGTGCGTCGTCACCCGCGCCGGAGTGTCTTTATCGGCCGATCAGCTGGGCGGGTGGAATTATGGTTCCGCCGGGCGAGCTTCAGAGCATCCTCGGCACCACGCTGACCGCCGTCGCGTCCACGGGCCAGACACGGACGTAGCAAAGTCTCACCGTCGTGGACAAGGCGATCCTTTGCCCGAGCTGGGGATGTGAGGCGGGCGCCAGCATAATCGGAATCGTTTTAGCGGACGGCTCCGTCGCATTCTCCAAAGAACGCATCGTGATCGATGCTGCTTTCGTCGAGACCGCGCGCCAGGGCCGTTCGCCGGAGAAACGGTTCCGTTTCAGCAGCACCTGCAAGCGCGCTGCCTGCGTCCAGTGGGCGGACGACCGGTGCGGCATCATCGATCGCGTTCTCGAGGAACGCGATCACTCTGCCGACGCCGATCGTCTCGAGCTCGATTTCGCGCTTCCGGAATGCAGCATCCGGCCGCAATGCCGGTGGCATTTGCAGTCCGGGGACGTTGCGTGCCGCGCCTGTCCCGAAGTCATCACGGATCGCCGTCCGGAAAACGTGGCGCAGATTTATGGAGGATTGTAAATGAGCTCCTGGTCATCCGTAGCCGCCATGCTGAATGCCCATCAGCAGATGGGGGCCACAGCCTACCTTCCGGTCTGGATGGACCTTCCCAAAGGGTTCCTGTTTGTGGCGGGAGGCACCGGCGACAGCGGTGATGTCGAAGTGCAGGCGAGTCCGCTGCCGCCGCCAAGTCCGCTGGATCCCACCCCACCGCCGCCATGGACGACGGTCACGTCGATGGTCACGCCGCGTTTCGGACACGCCCTGTGCGTCGGAAACTCCGGTGAGATCAGCCTGATCTACGCGATCGGCGGGCGAAGTAACCCCGGCGCCAAGCTCCTCAGCAGCGTGGAAGGTTACAATCCGGCCCCGAAAAAGCCCGGTTGGATCACCATGGCTTCGATGCCCAAACCGCGCGAGCGCGCGGCTGCCGCACAATACAACAACTTGATCTATGTCGCGGGCGGTTCGAATGGAAAAGCCACCGATGACAGTTCGCCCCTCAAGACCCTCGAAGCGTACAACCCTTCAAAGAACACCTGGAAGAAACTGGCGTCCATGCACACCGCTCGTGACGGCCCCGCGGCTGTTACGGGAACCGACGGCAGGGTCTATGTGATAGCCGGATTGGGCGACTCCGCTTACCTGAGCTCGGTGGAGTCGTATGATCCTTCAACCAACAAATGGGGGAAGATGAGTTCCATGAACACGCCTCGCGGAGGTCCGGCCGCCGTGCTGGGGCCGGATGGGCAGATCTACGTGCTCGGCGGACAAAATGGCGTTGAAACGCTCGCCACGACGGAGGTTTACAACTTCACGACTAAGACGTGGACGCCAGGTCCGTCGATGTCGGTCGGCAGAGAGTTTCTCGCGGCTGTGACGGGATTCGACGGAGGCATCTATGCGCTCGGCGGTTATACGCCGCTCCTGGGCATAACGGATTCGGTGGAAGTGCTGTTCGTGTCCTGACTGCCCTTCCCTTCCAGAAACGTCGACAAACTCCCGGCCATGTGAACGAACTCGGCCGGCATCATGAGCACCGTGGTGCTGTTGTTCTCCGCTCCCACCTCTGCGACCCTCGGCCAGCTTCTTCGATGCTTCGAGCTCAGCTTCCGCCTTGATGATGCGGGCCCGCTTTTCGCGCATCGCTTCGGCTTCCATGGCCATCACGCGCTCCATGTCCTGCGGTATTTCCACGTCTTTCATCTCGAGCAACTCGACCGTTACGCCCCAGGGAGTCGTGGTTTCAAACACGGTCTTCCGCAGCAGCGTGTTGATCTTGTCCCGCTCCTTCAGCACTTCGTCGAGATCGTGCTGGCCGATCACATTGCCAGCGTGGTCAGTGCCAACCGCTGCACGGCGCGGCGAAAATCCTCCACGGTCAGCACGGCCTTCTCGGGATTCTCCACCCGATACCAAAGCACGGCGTTCACTTTCACGGTGACGCTGTCCCGCGTGATCGTTTCCTGTTGCTCGGTGGGATTGGTTACGATGCGCAGATTCACGCGGACCTTGCTCTCGATGCCAAGCGGGATTCAGCCAGAAGAGGCCCGGCCCGCGCAGGCCGTTGTATCGGCCCAGCCGGATACGACAGCTCGTTGATATTCGCGCGCCACTCGGAGTCCCGAGATCAAAATGAGCAGAATCACGATCGGATGAGAAGTGGGTTCATTTTCTCTCCGGAAGCGCAAACACGTAGAGAGCATTGCCCGTGGCGGGATAATGCAGATCCGGCGCGACAACTGCCGGCACGCCGCGCGGGCTGCCTCCGCCGTTGCTCGTGGTCACCGCGAGGTACTGTTTACCACCCGCGGTGAACGTCAGCGGAAAGCCCTGCACTGCGGCCGGGAGCCGGGTTTCCCATAGAATGTGGCCGGTCGCGGCGTCGAAGGCGCGGAACATGCGGTCCAGATCGCCCGCGAACGCCACGCCTCCGGCTGTCGAAACCACGCCTGTAAGGAATGGCGCGTGCTGCTCGTATTTCCAGATCTCGCGCATGGTCCGCACATCGTACGCGGCCAGCTTGCCGACGTTCCCGTTCGCCCCCGGCATTTCGAAGAAGCGCCGCAGAGCGCCGTTGCCGCTGCCTCCGCCCGCGACTTTTTCGACCGCCTGCCCGTTCATATCGAGACAGCTCTGGCTCAGCGGGATGATCAGCCTGTTCCCCGGCGCGTAGTAAGTCATCGCCGGCCAGTTCTTGCCGCCCTCCGTCGACGGACACGCCGACACCCATTCGCCGACGCGCTGCTCGACGATATCGTTGCGGTAGTGCGGTTCGCCCGTGCGCGGATCGATGGAATCGTAAACGTTCTGGAACACCATCTCCTTGTGACCGAGGTATTTTCCGGTCTTGCGGTCGAGCTTCCAGAGAATACCGGTCTTGCCCGCGCTGAAGACCAGCTTCCGGCCCTCATCGTCCACCAGCACGCGCTCGAAAACTTCGTCGAGATCCAGCGTCTCGCCGGGCGCGAGGCTGTGATACCAGGCCAGCTTGCCCGTATCGGCGTCGATGGCCAGGGTGGAATTGGCATACAGCGTCGCGCCGTTGCCGGAGCCGCGGCTCGCTCGCATCCATGGCTTGGCCTGCGCGGTGCCCCAGTAGGTCAGGTTCAGGTCGGGATCGTAGCTTCCGGTAATCCACGTTTCAACACCGGCGCGAAAAGTGTTCGCGAGCCCTCCCCAGGTGTCGCCTCCTGGCTCGCCCTCGAGCGCCACCGTGCGAAAGCGCCACGCTTCCCTGCCGGTCTTTGCATCATAGGCGCTGATGAAGCATTTCTCTTCGCGATACGTGGCGCAGGAGTCGCGGCCCAGCCCCGTAATCAGCTTGCCTTTCACCGCCAGCGGACCGCTGGTGTTGGCGTACTCGCCTTTGGAGCGGTCGCCGACGGTAGTGTCCCAGACCACCTTGCCGTTGCGCGCATCGAAGGCGACCAGGTGCGCGGCCGCCGTGTTCACAAGAATCTTGTCGTCATAGATCGCGATGCCGCGCATCGCCGGGGCCGTGGCGGAGGCGGCGCCGGCTCCGTAGCGGTTCTCCCAGATCAAATCGCCGGTCTTCGCATCCAGGGCCTGCAGCACCATGCCGGCATTGTTCACGTACAGCACGCCGTTGTGCACGATGGGCGCGGGCTGGTTGCCGTTGCTCGCGCCCTCCTGCATGGCCCAACTCCACACCAGCCGCAGGTCGTTGACATTCTTCGCTGTGATTTGGTTCAGGGGGCTGTAATAAGTCGCCTTGTAGTCGTGGCGGATCATGAGCCAATCGCCGGGATCGGGATTGCGCAGCATGGCGTCAGTGACCGGAACGAAGTTCTTCACCTCACCCGCTACAGTGATTCCTCGAGGAGCCTGCGGCGAGGCGGCAGGGGCGGCGTTGGCCGGTTGAATCGAGCGCTGCCCGGACGCTACGGCCCTGATCACGACGGTCGCATTCTCCGCAAGCGGTCGATCGCCAGGCCGGGCGCTGTTGGATTCCAGAATGAACGCCGCGAGATTGATGTAGGTCTGGTCCGGAAGCGATCCACCCGCGCCGGGAGGCATGGTGGAGCGGATGAAACCGATCAGATCGCCCGCGGTTTTATCGCCCCATTGATTCATGAAGGTGGCCCCGGCGAGTTGCGGCCCTTCGCGTCCCGAAAGATCCGGGGCGTGGCAGGAGGCACAGTTGGTTTGATACGCTGCGCGGCCCGCTTGGGCCTGCGCGGCGGTGTACGGCCCATTTTGTTGAGCCAGGATCGTCAAACCATACGCCACGAAAACCGCTATCCCCAGCGCGATTCGAATCTTCAATGCCGGCCTCCTGAAATGCGCGAACACAACACGCCCCGTCGCGTAGGTTACAACATACGCGGCCGGAGCGACAGCACCACGCATGCACACCACACATGCGCGAGTCGAGCGTCGTTTCATCGCAAAATGGAATGCAAGCCCGAGTTCTCTCAGCTCGGACCTGTCTTTCGTACTTTGCCTGATCGACTTCGGCCAGCTGCGATTGACCCCGCGTTGCATACAGAGTGCGGCTCTCCGTGGAAGGCAGAGTCGTATCGTCTCGTTCAGCTCTTCGGGTACCGGAGTATTGGGAGAACTTTTGGAAGCACAAACTATCTTATTGGGGTGCATCAGGACAACGACCTTCCCTAACCGTGCGCCACGTAGAGGATTCGCCCGGTAGTAACATAAATACGGAAGCACCCGCCACCTCTACGAGGAGGGATCTGGTTTGACGTTCATCACGAAAAAACACCTTCCGCGCCGTACGTTCCTGCGCGGTGTCGGGGTGACGCTGGCGTTGCCGTTGCTGGATTCCATGCTCCCGGCGCAGAGGGCCCTGAGCAAGACCGCCGCGAGCCCTTCACCCCGGCTGGGATTCGTTTACGTTCCGCACGGCGCAGTGATGGACAAATGGACGCCCGCCACCGAGGGCGCCGGTTTCGAATTCTCTCCTATCCTCAAACCTCTGGAGCCGTTCCGCGACCAACTGAACATCGTCAGTGGATTCGGGCACAGGGCGGCTGACACGACGGCTGTCCACTCGCTCAGTCCGACTACCTGGCTCAGCGGCGTCCGGCCCAAGCCAACGCAGGGCGTGGACGCGTATGCCGGTGTGACCGCGGATCAGATCGCCGCGCAGCATTTGGGGCAGGAGACGATGCTGCCCTCGATGGAACTGGCTACCGAGGACCACGCCGGCCTGCTCGGCGCCTGCGATCGCGATTACGGCTGCATCTACATGAACACTTTGTCGTGGAGAACGCACACCACGCCGATGCCCATGGAGATCAACCCACGCAAGGTTTTCGAGCGCTTGTTCGGCACCGGCAGTACGCCGGCCGAACGGATGGCCCGGACCGAGGAAGACCGCAGCATTCTGGATGCGATCCTGCAGGAGACCAACGGGCTGCAGCGCACCCTGGGCACGCGCGATCGGGCGACGGTCAGCGATTACCTCGAGAGCGTGCGCGAAATCGAGCGCAGAATTCAGAATTCAGCCGTGCAGGTGAGCTCCGATATTTCGCTGCCTGAGGAACCGGTCGGTATTCCGTATTCCTACGATGAGCATCTGCATCTGATGTACGACATGATTGCGCTGGCGTACCAGGCAAATATCACGCGCGTGTCCACGTTCATGGTGGCCCGCGAGGAAAGCAACCGGACGTACCCGCAGGTCGGGGTTCCCGACGGGCATCACGCCACGTCGCATCATCAGAACAGGCCCGAGAAGCTGGAAAAGCTGGTCAGGATTCAGACTTATCACGTGGTGCAGCTGGCGCGTTTCCTCGACAAGCTGAAGAACACGCCCGATGGCGATGGCTCGCTGCTGGATCATTCGATCATCCTTTACGGCAGCAACATGAGCAACAGCAACCTGCATAATCATTTCCCGCTGCCTACGCTGGTCGCGGGCGGAGGTGCGGGAACGTTGAAGGGCGGGCGTCATTTGAAGTATGCGGATCACACCCCCATGACGAACCTGCTGCTGACCGTCTTGTCGAAGTCGGGCGTTCCGATGGATAGTCTCGGAGACAGCACGGGGATACTGGAGAATCTGTAATGAGGGCCGTGTCCCTCGTCTTCCTGCTGGCCGCAAGTGCGTTCGGCGGCAAACTTGTCGATTCCGTCAAGACGGGCGATCGCGCGGCGGCGATAACCCTCCTTCAACAAAAAGCCGATGTGAACGCGCCGGAGCCGGATGGTACCACGGCGATCATGTGGGCCGTCCGGCAGGACGATCAGGATTTGGTGGACCGCCTGATTCGCGCGGGTGCGGACGTCAAAGCTGCGAACAGGTATGGCGTCACGGCCCTTTCGCTGGCCTGCGTGAACGGAAACGCGGCCATGATCGAGAAATTGCTTAAAGCCGGCGCGGACGCCAACGCGGCGGTCACCGAAAATGAGACGCCGTTGATGACGGTTGCCCACGCCGGCGGTGTGGAGGCCGCGAAGGTTCTTATCGCTCACGGCGCGAGAGTGGATGCGCGGGAAGGCTGGTATGGCGAGACGGCTCTAATGTGGGCGGCGGCGCAGAAGCATCCGGCGATGATGAGCGCTTTGATTGCAGCGGGCGCGGATGTGAATGCCATTTCGACGGTCGTGAAATGGGATCGGCAAACTACCGCCGAACCGCGCGAGAAATGGCTGCCCCTCGGCGGATTTTCACCGCTCATGTTCGCGGCACGTGAAGGTTGCGTGGAATGCTTGAAAGTGTTGGCGGATGCGGGCGCGAATTTGAATCTGGCCGATCCGGATGGGATCACGCCGATGGTGAATGCCATCATCAACGGCCACTACGACGTCGCCGGATTCCTGCTCGACGAAGGCGCCGATCCGAATCTGTTCGACAAGGCCGGCCGCGCGGCGCTTTATGCCGCTGTCGACGCGCACACCATGCCGGCTTCCAACCGGCCTTCGCCGGATGAGTCGGGCAACAACATGAGCAGTCTCGATCTCATCAAGGCTCTGCTTGCGCATGGCGCGTCGGTCAATATGCAGCTGAAGACACAGCAGCCTTACCGCACGAAGGTCGACCGGGGTAACGATACGATGCTCACTACCGGCACGACGCCGATTCTGCGTGCCGCCAAAGCGGGCGATGTGGTTGTGGTCACTATGCTTCTCGAGAAGGGCGCGAACCCGAACCTCGCTACGCGCAACGGGATCAATCCCCTGATGGCAGCGGCGGGCCTCGGCACAAACGAATCGGATGCGGTGGGCCGCAAGAAGACCGAGAAGGAAGCTGTCGACACCATCGCGCTTTGTCTGAAGGCGGGAGTCGACGTGAATGCGGTCGACAGCAAAGGCCAGGCGGCGCTGCACGGCGCGGCGCAGAAGGGCTGGGACGAGGTGGTGCAGTACCTGGCCGATCATGGCGCCAGGCTGGATGTCAAGGACAGGAAAGGCCTGACACCGGTCGATGCGGCCATGGGCCTTGCCGGCGGCCTGGGCTTCGACAACACGACGGGCGACGTGCATGAGACTACGGCCGCCCTGCTGCGCAAGTTGATCTCGGCCAAACCGCAGTAGATCTTGTGAAAAGGTCGAGCGCGGTAAATCTTGTCCTCCTGGTGTCCGCGACTGCGGTTCTCGAGGACTGCGGCCGGCAGCAATGCATCGACCGGAACAATGTAGTCGTCGACGGTCGCTATTGCGAGGGCCAGGCTCCGGCCGGCTTATTCGGCTATCGTTGGTACAACAGCGGCTCGTCGAGCGGTGTTGCGGTTGGAACCGCCGTCGATCCGGCTTCCGGAACAGCGCGCGGCGTCTTTGGGGCAGCTGGCGACGCCGCCGGCGGGCACGGCAGCGGGGCGGGAGAATAGCCAATGCAGCGCAGGCAAATACAGCCCCGCCCCAACTGGCAGGCGGAAGTGGAACGGCTGGGGCTGGCGTTCCACACGCCCGAGGGTAACGCTTACTGGGATGAATCCGTCTGCTATCGCTTCAGTTCCCGCGAGGTCGATGAGATCGAAGCGGCTACCGGGGAATTGCAGCGGATTTCGCTCGCGGCAGGACAGTTCATCATCGAAAACGATCGTTTCGACGATTTCCACATTCCGGCCGCGGCTCGCCAGCATATTCGGGATGCGTGGGAGAAGGAACCGCCTTCGATCTACGGCCGCTTCGATCTGATGTACAACGGCAGCGGACCGCCGAAACTCCTCGAGTACAACGCAAATACGCCGACATCGCTGCTGGAGGCGTCGGTGGTTCAGTGGTACTGGCACTTGGACGCGATGCCGCGGACGGACCAGTTCAATTCCATCCATGAAAAACTGATTGCGCAATGGCGTGAGATTCTGCCTTACCTGAAGGGCGGCCACCTTCACTTCACGGCGATGAACAATGCGGAGGATATGACGACCATTTCGTATCTTCGCGATACCGCGCAGCAGGGCGGAATTCACACCAGCGCGCTGGCGATCGACCAAATCGGCTGGAACGAACGGGCGCGCGAATTCCGCGATCTCGCAGAACGCAAGATCGAAAACGTCTTTTCACTCTATCCATGGGAATGGCTGTTGAAAGATTTTCCCGGACCGCTGCTCGAGGTGTTGCCGAAGTCGATTTGGATGGAGCCGATCTGGAAGATGATGTGGTCGAACAAGGCATTGTTGGCCGTGTTATGGGAGATGTTTCCCAAGCATCCGAACTTGCTGGCGGCGCATCTGGATGGTCCTCATGGGATGAATGAGTATGTGAAGAAGCCGCTGCTTTCACGCGAAGGCGCCAACATTACATTGCATACGCGCACCGGTGAGTTTTCCACGACGGGTCCGTATGGAGAGCAAGCGTACGTTTACCAGGCGCTGGCGCCCGCGGCATCCTTTGACGGGAAGCAGCCAGTGTTGGGAAGCTGGTACGTGACCGATCAGGGATCGGCGGGCATCGGCATCCGCGAGTCGGATGGAGCCGTTACCGGCAACCTCAGCCGCTTTGTCCCGCATTTTTTCGACTGACTTTTTGATGATGGTGGAATGGGGGAAAACATGCAGAAGCGAAAACTTGGAAGTACTGGAGTGGAAGTTCCGGCCATCATGCTGGGCGGCAACGTCTTTGGTTGGACCGTCAACGAGGTGGATTCCTTGCGTCTGCTCGACGCGGCGTTCGATAAAGGGCTGACGTTCATCGATACGGCGGATGTCTATTCAAAGTGGATTCCGGGCCATGTGGGCGGGGAATCGGAAACCATCATTGGTAAATGGTTCGCGAGAAGCGGTAAGCGCCATCAGGTCTTCATCGCGACGAAACTCGGCATGGATATGGGCGATGGCAGGCAGGGGCTGGCGCCGAAATATATCGCGGAAGCGGTCGAGGCCTCGCTGCGCAGACTGCAGACCGACCGGATCGATCTTTACCAGGCCCACATGGACGACGAAAAGACGCCTCTTGAGGAAACGCTGGGCGCTTTCGATGTTCTCGTGAAGCAGGGAAAGGTCCGCTTGATCGGCGCCTCCAATTACAAAGGGGCGCGGCTGCGCGAGGCGATGGAGACAAGCAAGCGGAACAACCTGGCGAAATATGCCACGCTGCAACCGCACTACAATCTCGTCGAGCGGGAAAACTATGAGACGGATCTGGCTCCGGTGGTCGCGGAATATGGCGTTGGCGTGATCCCGTATTTCGCCTTGGCCGGCGGATTTCTCACGGGCAAGTATCGCAGCGAAAAAGACGCGGAGGGGAAGGTCCGCGGCGGTATGGCTGGGAAGTATCTGAACTCCCGCGGACTGGCTGTGCTGGCCGCGCTCGATGCGGTGGCCAAAGAATACAAGTCGACGCCGGCGAGTGTGGCGTTGGCCTGGCTCATGGCGCAGCCCGGAATTGCCGCTCCGATCGCCAGCGCTACCAATGAAAAGCACCTCGAAGACCTGGCCGCGGCTGCCGAACTTAAGCTGGATCGGGCCGCTCTCGAAATACTGTCGGCTGCGTAGGAAATTACCGGCGACAAGATCGCCGGCGTTACAGGCGGGACAGCGGCCGTCGATGCCGGAGTTTGTTGTCTTCTTCGCGAACGATACGAGGCCGGAAACCGGAATCCGTGGGCAGCGGGGCGATCTGTCTCTCGGGAGCCGGCGCGGGGGACGCGAGGGTTTGGCCATCCTTTTGCGCGCAGAGCCGCTCCACCGCTGAGATCAACCGCTGCAGGTTCGCCTCCGATGCGACGGTGCGCTGGCTCAAATCCCTGATGCTCGACGACTGTTCGACCAGTGCCTTCTCGATGGTGGAAACACGAAGCGAAACCTTGGCGTCAATCATACGCTCGAATGTCTCGAGCGCCGAATTCACCGATTCCAGCACCTCCGCGCGCAGACGAGCGCGCAGATCGTCGATGCGCGGACCGATGGTTGTTTCGAGCGTCGATTCGAGGCTTTGGCGCGTCCCGCTCAACTGGACTTTAAGCGTCTCGATCATTTTGGCTTGCCGCTCGATACGCATGCCGAGCTCAGTGGTAACGGAGCGGTCGGAGTCTTCGACCGCGCCGATGCGCGACTCTATTCGATCCAGACGCTCCAATAGCGGCTCAAGCGCCTGGGCGTTATCGGCCCGCGCGTTATCGTCAGGTGAAGTACTCATGGCAGCGGTTTGTCGAAATCGAGCTCTCCCGAACCCCAGTGCCAATCCGGTTCCGGCGGCCACCGTGAATCCCTTAAAAATGTTGCTGGCCATAGACCGGTTGGGCTTGTCTTGAGTATACGGCCCAATGTTCCGGGTCGCAATGGGTTGCCGTAGTCGCGGTGCCGATCATCTGCTCAATCATGCGGAGGGTTTCAACAACGCGCGGACCGGGCCGGTTGAAGAACCGATTTCCGTCGGCGAGGAACAAGCAGCCGGTTTGCACGGCTTTCAGGCGTGCAAAGTCCGGGCGGCCGGTAAGCCAGTGCATTTCACCGCGGGTGCGGGCGAGGTCGAATCCGCAGGGGGCCACGATTACTACGTCGGGATCCCGCGCCAGAAGGTCTTCCCATGTAATCCACGGGGAGTGGATGCCGGGTTTTCCAAAAACGTCGATGCCGCCGGCAAGATCGATGAGTTCCGGGGTCCAGTTTCCGGCGGCCATGATCGGCTCGATCCATTCGATGCAGGCGACGGTTGGGCGAACCTGCGCCTGGACAGGCGTCATGCGGCCCTGAAGTTGATGAACGACGGGCTCGGCGTCGACGCCAACGGCTTCGCCGACACGGCGAAAATCGTCCCAGATATCGGCGAGAGACGCCGGGTTCAGGGCGACGAGGCGGGGAATGCTCGCAAGGCGCGAGGCGATCGACTGCTCGACGTCACGCAGACTCACGGCGCAGACGTCGCACTGCACCTGCGTGAGGATGTGGGTCGGCTGCAGGCGTTCCAGCACGTCGTCGAATACTTCGTAGATCGAGAGCGCGCTGCGAACGGAGTTCTTCACCTGGGCATCAATGGCGCGGCTGTCCGCGTTGACATCGATCAGCGGCCTGGTGCAGCTCGGAAGCGCACGGACGGACGGTGGATAGTCGCATTCGTGCGAACGCCCTACCAGAAGATCGAGGGCACCGAGGGCGTCCACGATCTCGGTGGCGCTGGAGATAAGAGAAACGATGGCGCGGCGTTTTTCCTGTGGCCTCAAGCAGTGACGGGCCGGCGCGCCGGAATGCGTCGGCGCAGGAGTTCATACAGCCCGAACAGAGCGCCGGAATAGAGCAGATCGCCCGCCAGCGTACGTCCCCAGAAGGGTATCGCGAGAGTGTAGCAGGTAATCAGCCCGCTGAGGTTGGCCGCGTAGATGGGATTGTGCTGCGCCACTGCTTCGACCCAAAGCGCAAAGTTCGTCAACACGAAGAACTGGAGACTGCAGAGGAAGGCTGCCGTCCCTACGCGGACCGGCGTGATACTGCCTGCGTTACGAAGCATGCGGCGTCCGATCCATACGTTGACCATGAAGCAGGCGTAGATGACCGGCGAGCCCCAGGTGTAGCCGCCCGAGGCGCCGCCCGCGTGTCCGACGATGGGGTCGGTTGCAATCATCACAGCGAGAGGCAGTAAGTACGCCCACAGGCCGGAAATACGCGATCCCGCGAAAAGGCAGGAACCGCCGACCGGTGTCACGTTGGGAGCGTGCGGCACCAGGCGTCCGAGCGCGCTGAGGATTGTGAGTCCGAAAGTGAGCCACTTCGATTGTCCCGTGGTCTGCGTTAGATCGGTGTTCTGCATATAATCAGTTTCTCCTATATTAGCGCTTGCGGGGGTGAAGTTTGCGACGCCGCCTGGTTCGGCTCCCAAAGTATTTCAGGATCGCCGAGGCGATGGCTGGCCCATCGACTCCAGACGAAGAGCGCATCGCCGAGCCGGTTCAGGTATTTCAATATCGCTTCGTCAACCTTTGCTGCGGCCGCAAGCCCCACGCAGACGCGTTCAGCCCTTCGGCAGACGGTCCGGCAAATGTGCAGTTCGGCATTGAGGCGCGAGCCGCCGGGCAGCACAAACGATCGCAGGGGCGGCAGGCCTTCGTTCATGCGATCGATTTCGCGCTCCAGTTGTTCGCTCTCAGCCGGCGTGATGCGCGCCTGTTTGGGGTGGACATCTTCGGGCAGCGTGGCGAGGATCGAGCCCAGATTGAAGAGTTCATGCTGCACGCGGCGGAGAATCAGATCCAGTTCCGGCAACTCCCGCGTGGATTCGCGTGCGAGGCCGATGAAACTGTTCAGCTCGTCGACGGTCCCATAGGCCTCGATGCGAAGGTCGTTTTTGGGAAGGCGCTGGCCTCCCGCGAGGCTGGTCTGGCCGCTGTCGCCGCGCCGCGTATAGACGCGATTGATGGCGATTCTTGGCTTGTCGAAGCCGGGTAGGTCGGGGGCGTGCACGCACATATTATCTCGCTTTGCAGGGTAGCCATTGGTGGCTGCAGCCGCCTTGGGCACGATTGCCCACCCTACCTCGCTCTGGCCAGACTCCACTTCAGTCCCGCCACGACGTTCAGGAACGGCGCGGGAAATCCGTAGATTTCTTCGTAGTGCCTGTCGAGCGCGTTGCGGAGATTTCCGTATACGGTCAAATTGCCGCGCACACGGTAGTTCACGTTGATCCCGACGTTCACGTATCCGCCATCCCAATACTCCCCCGCCGATGCGCCGTAGTTCGGTTCGACATCGAGATCGCGGCCGCGGAAGTAACCGGTGAGGTTTGCATCCACTTTCTTGTAATGGAAGTTCACCAGTGCGGACCCGGATTGCTTCGGCTGGCGCAGCAGCGGCTGGCCAAGGTAGAAGTATTGCTGCACGAGCCCGATTCCGCCAGTCAGGGATAGCACCTCGGTCTCCAGCCACGTGTAATTGCCGCTGAGGGAAATCCAGGTGTTGGGGCGGAATTTCGCGCTTACCTCTACACCCTTGGCATTCGCCTTGCCGACGTTATCCGTGTAGAACTGCGACAACGTCGAAAGCGAGCCTCCGAGAGAGACAATCAGATCGCGATAATCGTTGTGGAAATAGGTGACGTCGAGCGACAACTGATCCTTCAGAAATCGCTGTTCGATGCCGATGTCGTAGCTCTCGGTGCGCTCCGGCTTGAGAGCCGGGTTATCGGTGAATGCGAGGTCCGCGCCGCCGGGAGGCCGGATGCCGGTCCCATAAGACGCGTGCAGCCGTTCGGTAGGCGACAGCATGTAGACGCCGGATATTTTCGGGTTGAGCCTGGAATAGTTGCGAGCGGGGATGTTGGGAGGCACCGGGTACGCATCGACATTGCTCGGGATGAATCCGGTCTGGTAAAGCTCCTCGCGCAGACCGATATTGAGGAACAATTTGTTCTGCAGCAGCGAAAAGTGGTTGTCGACGTAAATGCCCTCGTTGTCGCGCCCCAAATTGAACGGGTTCATGTTGACAGTCTGGACAAACGTGTTCTTCATCTCTTCGCGGGCGAAGGAAAAGCCCTCGGCCAGAGTCCAGAATGAGAGCACTTTCCAGGTGCCGCGAACGTCGCCGTAGGGCCGGATGTCTTTGTTGAAGCTGTCTCCGTAAGGGCTTATATAAAAACTGTTATTCAGGGAGAAGCCGGCGGTAACGTCCAGACGCACGTCCGAGGCGAAGTCATTCTGATAATGAAATCCGCCGGTTGGGGTGTTGTTTTTACTGCGGCTGATCAGGTCGAGCCCGGCGTACAGCCCCTGCGGGTTCGACCCGTAAGGTCCGGGTTCGCCGGCGTTGTTCGAATTGAAGTTGCCGAAGATAAAGAGGTTTTGGGTATACCAGCGGTGCTCTCCCGAGAGAAAAATATTATCGTTGCGGTAATCGGAATTCCGCACGGGGCCATTGGTAAGAAGGCTCGAGCCCGACCCGGCGAATCCCCATCCGTGCGTCAGAAACGATCCGCTCATGGCGAAACGATTTTCCTCGTGCGTACCGCCTTCGGCCACGATGTCGAGCGCCGGCCCGTTCTCGGGTGAACGCGTAACGAAGTTGACTACGCTGCCGATCGCATATGATCCATACACGGCCGATTGCGGTCCTCGCGCAACGTCAATTTCGGAAATGAAGTCGGACGGAATCTGTGAGAAGTCGAACAATCCGCCGTAGTAAAAGCTGTTGATCGGGATGCCGTTGAGCTCTACGAGGTTGTAATTGGAAGAGCCGCCGCGCACGAAGAGATCCGCGACGGAGCCGCGCGCGCCGTCCTGGGCGAACACCATGCCCGGAAGCTCGCGCATCAGATCGACGGTCTGGGCTTCGTTACGCTCACGGATCTCGGCGCTGGTAATGACGCTCACGCTGGTCCCCTGCTGGCTGGCGGGAATGTCGATCGCCGACCCCTCGACGCGGATGGAATCGGATTGCGGCGCGAGCGCCAACTGGATCATGGACGCACCCGCGCCGACTGTGACCATCTGAAAGCCGGGGGCGGTGACGCGGAGCTGGTAATTCTCGAACAACGGGGAAACGTTGAAATCGAAATGGCCCTGGTCGTCGGTAATCTGCGCGACAATCACGCCCACCTGGTTGACCGCCGCGATCTGCGCGCCGGCGATCGGGCTGCCTGTGGGATCGACCACGGTTCCCTGAAGTTCCGCGGACCAAAGGGGCGACGACGCTAACAGTGCCGCCGCCATTAATGTCAATGGCGTTTGAATTTTCATATCAGGCAGCCCTGGCTGCCGACCTTTCCGCTTCGGCATTGTTTCCGGAGGTAAAGAGCCCTCCGGAATCACGCGAGCCGGTCTCCTGACTTGCGCGTCATCGGAGACTGCCCGCCTTCCCATCCCGTGGGGGACAGTGGCTTTTGAGCAGTTCCTCGGCGCTTACAGTGGCGGGGCCGTGCCGGATTTTCACCGGCTTCCCAAAAACTACGCCTGCGTGCAGCTGAAGCATTTACAGCTTACCAGACGAACGGCCGCACCGAAACGCGCAGGTATCTGGTCCGTGCTGGTTCGCTCATTGAAGTAGAATCGCAGTGAATCGGCATCGGCCTGTATGACAGACAAACGGCAGAGCACCATACTGGTCGTGGACGACGAACCTGAGATACGCAAGCTGGTTTCGGCGATGCTGACCCGATCCGGCTATAGGGTTTTGAGCGCGGACACAGGCGAGAGCGCTGTCGAGCTCTTCAAAAACAATCCGGAGACGGAACTCCTGCTGACCGATGTCGTCGGACCTGGAATGAGCGGTCCAATGATCGCGGATGAGATCGCGGCCCTGAACCCGGCAATCAAGGTGTTGTTCATGTCAGGTTACGACGGCACGCGGGTGGTTATGCGCTACGTTGCGGAGAAAGGCCATTCTCTGCTCATCAAGCCATTCACCATGGAGCAGCTCGCACGTAAAGTGGAGGCCCTGCTCAGTCACGCCGCGTCCTCGGACTGAGTTAAGCTGACAGCAGGGCAGCTGTCCTTCATGCCTTCCCGCACGCTCCGGATTATCGCCGCTGTTGTGAGTCTGTGCGCTCTCTCCGGATGCAACGCCAAACCGGAGCAGGAGCGTGTGATAGGCCATGCCTGGGCCGGCCCGGCCACGCTGAACCTGCACACCGAAATCGATCCGAAATCGGCCACCGTGATAACAGTCAGGCATGGCGAAAAACTGGAGATCGTCGGGCAGCGCCGGCGTTTTTACAAAGTGCGGACGGCGCAGGGCATCGAAGGCTGGACCAGCGACCGGGAGCTCCTGGATACCTCTCAAATGGAGCGTCTTAAAGCGCTTGCCGCGGAAACGGCCGGGCAGCCGTCGCAGGGCGTCGCGACGACGTTCAGCAATTTGAACGTGCATGCGGAGCCCTCGCGGCAATCCCCCAGCTTCATACAGGTGAGAGAGCACGAGAAGGTGGATGTGATCGCGCATAAGGTGGCGGAACGCACAGCAGCGGCGCCAAAGCGCGAACTGATTCCACCACGCCCGAAGCCGGAGATGAAGACGGGGGGAAAAGAGGGGAATGCAAAATCCTCGAAGATTCCCTTGCCTCCCGCCCCGCCTGTGCCGGAGCCGCCTCCCGACTGGCGTGAGTTATCGAAGCAGGCCGATCCGCAGCCGGTCGTCGAAACAACGCATGGCCCTGTCGACGACTGGACGCTGATCCGAACGGAGAACGGGCAGAGCGGATGGGTGTTGACCAGCGGCCTCTATCTCGCAATCCCGGACGAAGTTGCGCAGTACGCGGAAGGGCATCGAATCACGTCCTATTTCTCGCTCGGTAAAGTCCGGGATGGAGACGTGCAAAAGGACATCTGGCTGTGGACGACATCGGACGGGCTCGGCGAAGATCACGATTTCGACAGTTACCGGGTGTTTACATGGAGTCTGCGGCATCACCGCTACGAGACCGCATACATTCAACGGCGCGAGCGCGGTTTCTTTCCGGTCATCTCGAAAACGGGAGAATTTTCCGTCTGCCTGGAGAAAAATGACGGTTCGCGCGCCGCAAAGCGTTACGTGATGAAAGACACCTCGGTTCGTCCGGTGGGTGAGTTTCCCTGCGTGAAGACCGCCGAGCCCGCAGCTGCGCCGGAGGAGCCGGTGAGCGACAATAGCGCGAAAAAGAGTCTTACCGACGAGGTAAAGGACAGGGCCAAAGGGCTATTCGGGAAATAATCCGTCGCGTGGTAAGTTCGGACCATGGGTAAGTTTCTGCTCGGGCTGCTGACAGGCGCCGTCGTGATGGTGCTGATTGTTGTGATCGCAGTGTTTGCGGTCGCTTCGCTGCGCACGAAACCTGCCGCCGTCGCGGACGGCTCGACCTTGATCCTGCATCTGAACGGCGATGCGCCGGAGACCCCGCCGGTCGATGTCTCCATTCCCTTTCTGCAGCCACGCGCGCCCATGACGGTTGAAAACGTCTGGAGCATGCTGCGCCACGCCGCCGCGGATTCGCGCATCAAAGCTGTGATCTTCGAGCCATCGGGCACGACGGTTGGATGGGCCAAGATGCAGGAAATCCGGAGCGATCTGGAACAGTTCCGCAAATCGGGCAAGCCGCTCATCGCCTACCTGAAATCGCCCAACATGCGTGATTACTATATGGCCTCGGCGTGCATAAAGATCTATATGGCGCCAAGCGACGAGCTGGATCTCAAGGGTCTCGGGCTCGAGCTGATGTACTTCAGGAACACGCTCGACAAACTGGGCGTGCATGTGGACGTCGAGCATGCCGGAAAGTACAAAGACTACGGCGATCAGTTCACGCGTTCCTCGATGAGCCCCGAAACCAACGAGGTGATGACCAGCCTCGTCGACGACCTTTACGGCGATCTGGTCAGGACTATTGCCAAGGCCAGGGGCAAGAGCCCGGACGCGATCCGCGCGACAATCGACGACGGACCGTTTCTGGCGAAACAGGCCAGGGCGCAGGGGCTCGTGGACGACCTTCGCTACGAAGACGAGGCCTTCGGTGAAATCAAAACGACGCTGCACCAGACGGAGTTGAAAAAGACCACCGAGCAGGAATATGTGAGCGTCCCGGACAGCGCGGTCGGAATGGGCGCGAGCGACCTCATCGCGTTTGTGGTCGGTGAAGGCTCCATTACCCGCGGGGAGGCCGCGACCGTTACGCTCAACGGCGATGCGGGCCTCGAATCGGAAGCATTCGACAGGATGCTCGGCCGCGTCGCCAACGATAAGAGCATTAAAGGCGTGATCGTGCGGATCGACTCGCCGGGAGGTGAGGTGTTCGCGACCGACGATATGTGGCGCGCCATGAATGAGCTGCATAAAAAGAAGCCGGTCGTCATCTCGATGTCGGACGATGCCGCGTCGGGCGGTTATTACATGGCGATGTCGGGCGACACGCTCATCGCCTACCCGGGGACGATCACAGGCTCGATCGGCGTGGTGTTCGGGAAGGCGAACCTGCACGGACTTTACGACAAGGTGGGTATAACCAAGGATTCCGTCAGCCGCGGACGTTTTGCTCGTATTGCTTCGGACTACGAGTCCCTGTCGGACATCGAAAAAATGAAGCTGCGGGAGGACATCGACTCCGAATACGAGGATTTTGTCGGCAAGGTGGCGGCCGCGCGGAAAAAACCGGCATCCATGATTGAGCCGTTGGCCCAGGGGCGTGTCTGGCTGGGCGATCAGGCGAAAGCGAACGGCTTGGTCGACGAACTCGGGGGACTCGATCGCGCGGTCGAGCTGATCAAGGCGAAGTCCGGCATCCCGGCCCGCAACAAGGTCAGCCTGGTGCTCTATCCCGCGAAACGGACGGTATTCGATCTGCTGTTCCGCTCGAATCCCGATGCGGAAGCGGACGCCATGCTGTCGGGAGTGGGATTGGCCCCGTTGCGGCAGGCTTGGCACGACGCGAGCCTGCGTGTGTGGATGCGCGGTGGCATGCTTCGCATGCTGCCTTTTTCGATACAAATCAAGTAACGGTTTTAGTCCTTGCCTCGGCGTGTCGCGCTGGGGCATATTGAAATCAGACGTTCGAACCCGATGTAATCCTGATCTGATTTGGGGTTTCCGCTCCTCCTCCGCCTGAAGACCGTCGGGCTGGAGGAATCGCGACTCGCGTTCGGCCGTGCACGGACACGCAGACGAGAGCATGGCGGAAAACTTCTTCTACTTCACGGATCTTCTCGGCCTGCCGGTCTTCGACCTTAAGCACCGGCGCATCGGCCGCGTCCGCGATGCGGCGATTGTCCCGCTCATTCATCCGGCGCGCATCGATCGCTATCTGGTGGGCGCGGGATCGTCCTGGCTTTCCATCCGTTACGACCAGATCGCCACTATTTCCCTGACCGGAATCCAGCTCAGCAATGAGAAGCTTTATCCGTATCACTCGGATGAGTACATGCTGCGCATCAGGCGCGATCTCCTCGACCAGCAGATTATCGATGTCAATGGCCGGAAGGTTGTGCGTGTGACCGACGTCAGCCTCGAGGTGACACGGGACGAGCGTGAATCGCTGATGATCCTCGAAGTGGATGTCGGAGTCCGGAGTATCCTGCGGCGGCTGCTCCAGGGGCTTGTGCCCCCGCGCTGGATTCGGCGGCTGCAGCGCCCGATATCTCCCAATTCCATCCGGTGGGAGTTCTGCAATATCGTGGAAGCCGACCCGTTGCGGCGCCTGCGGCTGAACATTTCCAACGAAAAACTGGAGCGCCTGCACCCGGCCGACCTCGCCGATATCGTGGAAGAGCTGGGCCCGGCCGAGCGCGAGGCCATCTTCGAGACGATGGACAGCGAAGTGGCGGCCGAAGCTTTGTCGGAAATCGATCCCAAGATGCAGGCGAGCATCCTCGAAGCGCTGGAACCCGAAGTGGCGGCCGACATTGTGGAAGAAATGTCGCCGGACGAAGCGGCACACGCGTTATCGGAGCTGAAGGAAGAGACCACGGCTGAGATTCTCGACGAGATGGAAACCGAACCTCTGTCCGATGTCAAAGAGCTTCTGGAATACGAAGAAGGTACTGCGGGCGGCATGATGAATACCGAGGCGATCGTTTTGCCCGAAGACACATCGCTCGCGACCGCGATGCTGAGTCTGCGCCAGCACGAGGACCTGCTGGAAAATACGCACGTTCTCTTTCTGGCGAATGTGGCTGGACAGATTACCGCAACGGTACCGCTGGCGCGGCTGTTTCTCGCCGACGGCGCGACGCGTTTACGGGAATTGGCCACAGATCCCCTGATCTCTACTAGAGTGGATGAGAAGCAGGACCGGGTCACCGAACTCTTCGACAAGTACAACCTGCTGGCGATGCCGGTGGTGGATGACGACGGATCGCTGGCGGGAGTGATCACGGCGGACGATGTGATTTCGGTTTTGAGGCAGCGGTAATTGCCGGTACACGCGGCTTCAGCCGCGTTTTACGGCCGTGAAAAAAAAGCGGCTGAAGCCGCGTGTACCCCATCTGGAAAATGCAAAATGCTGGATGAAAACGAATTTCGCACGCGATCCGAACAGGCGCTGGTCTCGCTGCAGCGGGCGCTCGAACGCGCCTCCGACCGGCACGATTTCGAAGTCGACAACAACGCAGGTGCGCTCTCCCTGGAATTCGAGGACCCGCCGGCAAAATTTGTAGTGAGCCCGAATGCCCCCGTACGGCAGATCTGGGTCTCGGCCCGCGTGCAGAGCTTCAAGCTCGACTGGAACGACGCGGCCTCGGCGTTCGTCCTGCCCGACGGCAGAACGCTTCGCCAATTGATCGCCGATGTGATCAGTCAACAGCTCGGCGAACGGGTTTCTCTGATTGATTGAGCGATGGTTGACTGAGCGAATTCCGCAGCTTTCCCAGCTGATCGCTGAAGCTGTGCGGATCTACACACAGCCCCGCGTTCCAGCCCTCCGACTCCGCGCTCGGGGCTTCAGCAGGGCGCGTACTGAACGCTCTCCTCAACTCCAAAAGCCGTTGCAGAAACGAATTGCGCTGATTCTCCGCGAACATGCTTTAGTAATCGGTCGAAATCGTCGAAAACTTTAGGCTTTTTCACTACACTGGGTTCGTGGCATTCAAAGGCGTTGACTACCTTTTGATCGATTCGCAGTTCTCAGGGCAGGAGCTGCTGGTCCGGCAAACGGCCCGGCGGTTCGTCGACGAGCGAGTGCTGCCGGTAATCCGAGATTGTTTCCGCGAAGGGCGAATGCCGCGGGAACTGATCCCCGAAATGGCCGCGCTCGGCTTCCTCGGCGCAAATCTGGAAGGTTACGGTTGCGCGGGAATGTCGAACGTCGAATACGGCCTCGTGATGCAGGAGCTGGAGCGCGGCGATTCCGGGCTGCGCAGTTTCGTTTCTGTGCAGGGGGCGCTCGTCATGTACCCCATCCTCGAGTATGGATCGGAGGAACAGAAATTGCGCTGGCTGCCGCGTCTTCAATCCGGTGAAGCGATCGGCTGTTTCGGGTTGACCGAGCCCGGCTTTGGATCGAACCCCGCCGGTATGCTGACGCGCGCGCTACGCCACGGATCTGACTGGGTCCTCAACGGCGAGAAAACCTGGATTACCAACGGGTCGATGGCGGATATAGCCCTGGTCTGGGCACGAACAGAAGAAGGTATTCGTGGATTTCTGGTCGAGCGCGGCACGCTTGGCTTTTCGACCTCCGATATTCACGGTAAATGGTCCATGCGGGCGTCGGTGACATCGAGCCTGGCGCTCAGCGATTGCGTCCTGCCGGATTCTGCCGTCCTCCCCGGGGCGAAAGGGCTGAAGTCGGCGCTTTCCTGCCTCTCCCAGGCCCGCCATGGCATCGGCTGGGGAGTGATCGGTGCGGCGATGGATTGCTACGAAACGGCCCGTTCCTACGTTGTGCTGCGCAAGCAGTTCGACGACCGGCCGCTTGCGAGCCACCAACTTGTGCAGGAGAAACTGGCCTGGATGATTACCGAAATCACCAAGGCACAGCTGCTCGCGCTCCAGTGCGGACGCTTGAAAGACGCGGGCAAACTCGACGCGGCGCACGTCTCCATGCTCAAACGAAACAACGCCGCGATGGCGCTCGAATGCGCGCGCTTGAGCCGCGACCTGCTGGGCGCCAACGGGATCACCGACGAGTATCCTATAATGCGACATCTGTGCAATCTTGAAACTGTGAAAACGTATGAAGGGACCGACCATATCCACGCCCTCGTCATCGGAGAACGCGTCACCGGCGTCGCCGCTTACAGGTAACAGCATCCCGCGTGTTCCGGCGCTGCTCTTCGCCGTGACCATCCTGCTCAGTGCGTTTCTGCTTTTTCAGGTGCAGCCGCTGATCGCCAAGCTCATTCTGCCGTGGTTCGGCGGGTCTGCCGCGGTTTGGACAAGCTGCATGCTCTTCTTCCAGATGGCGCTGCTGGGAGGCTATGCGTATGCGCACTGGGTGACCGGCCAGACTGGCCGGAAGCAAACGGCGATCCATCTGGTGCTGCTCGCGCTCAGTTTTCTTTCGCTGCCGATTCTGCCTTCGCCTGCGTGGAAACCGCAAGGCGGCGAAGACCCGCTGTTGCGTATTCTCGGGCTTTTGGCGGTGACGGTGGGGCTGCCCTATTTTCTGCTGGCATCCACCAGTCCGCTGCTGCAATCCTGGTATTCGCGATCGAATGGCGGCGCGATGCCGTACCGGTTCTTTGCGCTTTCGAACGCAGGCTCCATGCTCGGCCTGCTCACCTATCCGATACTGGTCGAACCCTATCTGAGGAGCGGACAACAGGCCTGGATGTGGTCCATCTCCTATGTGGTTTTCGTGCTGGTCTGCGGCGTGGTGGCCTGGCGATCGCGCGGCGCGCACAGTCAGCCTGGCGGCACTGTGCCAGTTCCGGTGGGCGCGAAACCCAGCTGGTCCGATCGGCTGGTGTGGATGGGACTCGCGGCATGCGCATCGGCTCTGCTGCTCGCTGTAACCAATCACATTACGCAGAATATTGCCGCCATTCCTTTTCTCTGGGTGTTTCCGCTCAGCTTGTACCTGCTGAGCTTCATTCTGTGCTTCGACAGCGACCGCTGGTACTGGCGCTGGCTGTTTATCCGGCTTGGCGCGGTGGCGCTGCCTGCGGTCGCCTATGCGATTTCCACGGAAAACGACATCTCGAACCTCGGTTTGGCGCTGGCATTCTTCTGCACGGCGCTGTTTGTGCTCTTCATGGTCTGCCATGGCGAACTGGCCCGGAGACGGCCTGCGCCCGCTCATCTGACTTCGTTCTATCTGATGGTCTCGTTGGGCGGGGCGATGGGCGGTTTGCTCATCGGCTTCGCTGCGCCCTATTTCCTGAACGGCCTGTATGACCTTCCCATCGTAGTTTCGCTGACCGGCTTTATGCTGGTTTATCTGCTGTGGCTGGAGCGCGGACCGGCGACCGGCAAAGCCATTCGCGACTCTTCGTTTCTCAGCGAACCTTACGACAAGGTGGTCATTGCAGTTCTCGCCCTTGCGCTGGTTGGATATATCGCGGTGCGCCTGGCGGCGGCGAAGTTCGGTTATCCGCCGTTTCTCAAAGCGCCCTTTCTGAGCGCTTTCTACGATTCTCCCGTGCTGCTCGGCATTGCGGGCCTGATCGCCGCCTACATTTTCTGGCGCGGGCGAGGCGCGCTCGACGACAGCGAGGGCAATGAGCGCTTCGTGACATTCGTCATCGCCGCCGGCTTGGCTATCGGGATCGCCGGATTTCTGGCGCGGGACACGTGGAACAACGTCAAGCATTCACGAGTGCTGGTGCGCAATTTTTACGGTGCGCTCCGCGTTTACGATGAAGACGGCAACGGAACGATGGGCCCGGTTCGAACCCTGAGGCATGGCACGATCGACCACGGCGAAGAGTTTCTGCTGCCTCAGTACGAGCGCTTCGCAACCACATACTACGCGCAGAAATCCGGCGTTGGTCTGGCCATCCAAAAGCTGCAGACGACCGGCCCGATCAATGTGGGGGTGATCGGGCTGGGGGCGGGAACGATCGCGACTTACGCGCGGCCCATCGATCACTACACGTTCTACGACATCAATCCATTGGTGCCGCGCATCGCCCGGACTCAGTTCCGCTTTCTGCCCAACTGCATGGCTATCGATTGCAGCGTAGTGTTGGGCGACGCGCGGCTGTCGCTGGAACGCGAGCCGTCGCGGCAATTCGATGTGTTGGCCGTGGACGCGTTTTCGGGCGATGCCATCCCGGTGCACCTGCTGACAAGACAGGCGTACAAGCTTTACTGGCGTCATCTCAAACCGGACGGCGTGCTGGCGGTGCATGTGTCGAACAAGTATCTGAATCTGGGACCGGTCGTTGCACTGTCGGCTGCGGAGGATGGCAAGCAGGCCATGATGGTGAGCCTCGAAGCCGAAGACGACAAGGAAATCGCGGCTTCGGATTGGGTGCTGGTCAGCTCCCGGCAGGGATTTTTCGAGCAGCCGGAGATCAGGAACGCGGACGAGATGATCCCACCGATTCCCGGGTTGCGGACCTGGACCGACGATTACAGCAATCTGTACAAGATCCTGCGGTAGGGAACCGGAGGCGGTACACGCGACTTCAGGCGCGTCACTCGGGCCAACAAATAACGCGCCTGAAGTTGCGTGTACCCAGTGCTTCTACAGAGAAACTTTCGCCGGCGCCCGCCCAGCCAGGCTCCGCCTTTCGTATTCCGCATTAAATGCGCAGCCGAAAAGAGCGATGGCGGCCAGCAGATACATCCAGATCAGCAATGCAATACTGGCGCCGACGCTTCCATACAGCACGTTGTAGTTCGTCACATTGCGGACGTACCATCCAAAAGCCACCGTGGCCAGCAGCCAAAGAACTGTGGCGAGAATAGCGCCAGGCCAGACACCGCTCCAGCGCTGCTTCCTATACGGCCCATAGAAGTAAAGGATCGCCGTCAGGCTGGCTATGGCGCCGAAGGCGACGAGGTATCGCAGCACGCGCCACGACAACTCCCACCAGCCCGCGAACGGGTTCAGGTCCGGATCGACTTTGATCAACTTCAGGACGGAGGATTCCACCGAGCCGCCGAACAGAATGAGCGACGTCGCACCGAGCAACGGGATGAGAGACAAG
>Ga0070733_10000225_pt1 | contig 49528 bp, 45 predicted proteins | sample Coa_R1_9_FD_66450 | JGI IMG/M metagenome (GOLD analysis project Ga0070733, IMG submission 66450) | Surface soil microbial communities from Centralia Pennsylvania, which are recovering from an underground coalmine fire - Coalmine... | ecosystem: Environmental > Terrestrial > Soil > Unclassified ... | reverse complement strand
CAAATCATCCTGGATTGTGGGTTTAGGCCGGAGGAAGTCTTCCGGATCAAGGTCGAGAATCTGGATTTCGGCGCAGGGACGATTTTCAATCCATCCGGGAAGACAAAGGCTGCCCGGCGTAAAGTGACGATGACCACCACTGTCCGCGAGTTGCTCAAGCGCCGGGCCATCGACGCAAAGGGTTCATATGTCTTCGCCTCTAAGAACCATCCTGATCGGCATATCGGAAGCGTCAGAAAGGCGCACGATAGGGCGGTGGAGAGAGCCGGAATAGCGGAACACTTCCGGCTATACGATCTGCGCCACACTTTTGCGACTCGCGCCGTCGCCGCGAACGTAAATCTCCCAACGCTATCCACAATTCTTGGACATACAAACATCCAGATGAAAATGCGCTACGTTCATCCGGCTGAGGAACAGAAACGGTTAGCGGCGGGGATGCTTGAGACATTTCGACAGAACGGGATCATCGAGCCAATCGAAAGAAGTCACGGGGTCACTACAAAGGTCACTACAGTTCAGTGAGAGCTATGACGAGAGTCTACTGTAACTCGTTGAAAGAATTGGTCGGGGCGTCCGGATTTGAACCGGAGACCTCCTGCGCCCAAGGCAGGCGCGCTACCAGGCTGCGCTACGCCCCGATTTGAACAACTTCACGAGTATAAGGTACTTGCCGACCCTCTACCACTTTCGATTTTGAAGTATTGGCCACGGGAAATCACAAATCAAAAAATGAACGTCGGTCCCTTCATTACTATCCCTCTCAAATGAACGTCCTGCCAAGACAGGCGAACATATTTGACGCACCCCGGACCAGCAGGGTTTTTCGCGGCTGAAAGGAAGTTCCTAGCTAGGCTTTTGCCTCAGCGGTGACTACCTTTTCCGAAGCCGAACGCAATAACATGATGGACGTGTAAAGCACCACGAAGACGACCAACCAGCGGACAGCACCGAGGGGCAGCGTTTTAACAATATACGCCGCGATGAGCACGGCAGGAATTCCTCCCAGTGTGAGTCCGAGCGCCGCCTTCGCGCTATAACGCTCACTGCGAATGAACCGAAAGCCGCCCACCGGCATAAGGAACGCGCAGGAGCCCATCATGATGGGGAAAGCCGCGCGGGGATTCATCCCCAGCAAATAAATCAGAATCATGCAGGGAGCATAGAGGCCCACTCCCAATTGCTGGAACGCTGCAAACATGAAATTGGCGCCGACGGCTATCCAAAACTTTGTCCCGGTCAGGCCCAGGGCATCGCCTCCGACTGGATACCAGTTCAATTGCGAGCCGAGCATGAGCATGGCCGCAGCAAATAGGGCCAGTCCCAGACCAATCTGAATCCTGCGCTTGGGCCATCCGCTTACGATTCCCGCGCCAAACCAGGCGCCCAAAACCGCCGCCACGATCATGGAAATTAATGTTCGGAAGTCCACCGCAATCACTGCCACAAAAATGAAGGCTTCGACGATTGTGGGGAGCGCGTGGCCGACATTCATCGTGCCGGGAATTAAATCATCCGGGACCGCATGGAGAAGTTTGTAAATCGAGCTGGTGATGGCAAATGAGCCCACGCCCAGCGTATCCATGAAGTTGGCGAAGAAACCCACGCCCGCCTGCAAAGCCAACTCCGCACCGCCGTCATTCTTGGAATTGGCGGCAGACTTTCTATTTTTCCAAAGGAATGCGCTCCACACAATGATGTAGGCCACCGTGACCACGCCCAGCGCGACAAGTAAGGCTGTCTTTTCCATTAAAGATCCAATCTCCAGGCACGGAATACGGCCGCAGATTTCCGAATCAGACTGCTTGTCTATTTCTTCTTGCGCGCCTTGCGGCCAGGCTTTGCTGTGACCCGTGCGATGGACACCGCTGATTTTCCATCGGTGCCCAGGCGAAACACCCGCAGACGCGACACCCGCGCGTTTTGTTTTACCGTCAAATGCTGCGCCTGGACGTCGAAGAGCGTGTCCAGGGGCGAGACGCGCCCGCGCAAAAAAACCGGCACATGTGTTGCGCCTGTGCGCAGCGTTCGCGGATCGGGCTCCAGCAATGCGATCTCATTATCCGCAAGCTCCAGCGTCTCGTTGAATTCGATAATGTAGCAGCCACGGTCCAGCTCCCACCATTGATAATTGTCTTCGGGGCGCAATCGCTTGGGAGCGATGGTCACCTGACCTGCCGGTGCATATTCTCCACCGCCGAAATCCAATCGTCCCACCGGATCAACTCCTGAAAGCCCTCGAATGGTCAAATCCACCCAATATCCGTGTACCTGGTATTTAGCGCTGAGCATGCCTTGGATTCGGGATGCGGCTTGTTTGCCGGTGAGAAGTTCCATCCAGCAGACTATACCTGCAGCGTGAAATGGAGTCTAGACAATGCGCGCTAGACTGTTTTGTCTTTGGAATTGCAGAGCGGCTCCAGATTGCACTCCGCGCATTTGGGTTTGCGCGCCTGGCAGACCCGGCGGCCATGCCAGATGAGCTGATGAGAAAATAGAATCCACTTGTCTCGAGGGATCACGGCCATCAAATCCTGCTCGATTTTTTTGGGGTCGGTGTTGTGTGAAAGGTCGAGACGGTTGGAAAGCCGCATCACGTGCGTATCCACGACCACTCCTGAGGCAATCCCAAATCCCGATCCGAGCACAACGTTGGCGGTCTTGCGCGCCACGCCCGGCAGGGTCAACAGTTCCTCCATCGTGGCCGGGACTTTTCCGCCGAATTCCTCGACGATTTTTTTGCTCGCGCCCATGATCGATTTTGTCTTGTTGCGAAAGAAACCGGTTGGGCGAATATCGATCTCCAATTCGCTCGGATTCGCGTAAGCAAAGGCCTCCGGGGTTGGATATTTGGGGTACAGAACCTTGGCCACCTGATTTACACGCACGTCCGTGCATTGCGCGGAGAGAATTGTGGAGATAAGCAATTGGAATGGTTCCTCGTGCTCCAATTCGCACGTTGCGGCGGGATAGGCCTCATCGAGTTTCGCCAGTATCGCCGCAACTCGCTTGGGGTCTGTGTTGGTTTTTCTTGCAGAATTTCTTGTACGGGCCGGTTTTCTCGCCGGCGGCTCGCCTCCGCTCCTGCGTTTTGCTTTCTTTGCGCCATTGCCAAGCGACTTTTGCTGCGGCTTGGACTTCAGTGCTTTCTTCTTGGTTTTCTTGGCCATGACCATCAGCCGGGGAATATACCACACCCGTCATTTTGGATTTGCAGAGTAGGCTTCCAACAATTTTCGGAAAGCCTTGCCCCGATGGCTGAGCCGATTCTTTTCCTCGCGGGTTAGCTCGGCAAACGTCTTCCCAAGTCCAGGCACATAAAATATCGGATCGTATCCGAACCCACTTGTCCCCCGGGGCGCCTCAAGCAGCGTCCCCTCCACGAAATCCGAAACAACGGTGAGCACTCGCCCTCGTTTCGCCACCGCCAACACGCAAACAAACCTGGCGGCTCGCTCGCCGCTCTTCTTCCCGCGCATTTCAGAAAGTAGCTTCTTTATTTTGCCGCTGTCCGAGGCATCCGGCCCCGCGTATCGCGCCGATTGCACGCCGGGCGCGCCGCCAAGCGCCGGGATCACAAGCCCGGAATCGTCCGCAAGTACGGGCAAGTCAACGAAGCGGCTGTAGTGGCTCGCTTTGCCCGCGCCATTTTCTCCAAATGTGGGTGCGGATTCTTCAAACGGGGGCAGGGAAGCGATATGAGGAATGAGAGCCAGGTTCACGCGGCCATCCAATGACAGCGTCTCAGCCAGCGATTGAAACTCCGCAAGTTTGCCGGAGTTCGACGAAGCCAGCAGCAAGCTAGTGAGCGCGGGCACTGAGTTTGAGTTTCAGCAGCGCCTGCTGTTGCGCGCGGAGTGTGCCGATTCCTCCCGCGGCCAAGTCGAGCAGTCGCTGCATCTCCTCACCTGAAAATGTGCGGCCTTCCGCCGAAGCCTGGACTTCCACGAATCGTCCGCCGCCGGTCATCACCACGTTCATGTCCACCTGCGCGCGCGAGTCCTCAAGGTATGCAAGGTCCAGCAGCATTTCATCCCCTACGATGCCGACACTGGTCGCAGCAACCGTGTCAATTAGTGGAAGCTCCTTGATGATTCGTGCAGTCACCAGCCGCTCGAGCGCCATCGCCAGCGCCACGAACGCTCCGGTGATGGAGGCCGTCCGCGTCCCACCGTCCGCCTGGATCACATCGCAATCGAGCAGAACCGTGCGCTCGCCCAATTTCTTTTGATCCACGACCGCGCGCAGCGATCTTCCAATCAGCCGCTGAATTTCCAGCGTCCGCCCGGATTGTCTTCCGCGCGCGGATTCCCGAGGCGTTCGCTCATCGGTAGCGCGGGGCAACATTCCGTACTCACAGGTCACCCAACCCTTCCCCTGGCCCTTCAGGAAGTTGGGCACGCCGTCATCCACCGTGGCGGTGCAGATCACGCGTGTCTGGCCGACCTCGATTAGTACGCTGCCTTCGGCTGTAGTAATAAAGTCCGGCGTGATTTTAACCGGACGCATCTGGATCGCGGCTCGGCCGTCGCTACGCAAAGTTCCTCCCGCTTGTGAATCGTAAATCAGTTTGCCGGGCGGGGCAGCGCGTGTCAACTCGGAGCCGGTTACGCTTAATTTCCCGGCTTGCCCACAGGCGCAGTGGCCGTTGGTGGAGCGGAATTTGCAGACGGGAGCGTGGCCGGCACCGCCGCTGTATTCACAGGGAAGAATCCCGTCAAGTCCAAATGCCCCGCAAGCGTATCCGCTTCCTGCCCATGAAGAAGTATTTTCAGCCGCCGCACTTGTGGCACCGACGCAGCAAGCGTTTTCGTGATGGAATCAATCGCAAGCTGCTCGCTCAAAATTCCTGAGGGAGTCCCAGTCGCCAACGTATCCGCGAAATCCGCAATGGCCGTTCCATCCGGCAGCAAATAGAAATCCAGCAGCGTGGTATCTGCGGGAAGGGTTCGCTGCTCGGGCGATGGGGGCGAAAGGATCAGCGCATCCACAAGCTGCCGGGAGCGCTGCACGGGATCTGCTGAAAGCGCCAGGTCAACGTCTTCAGGAGCGAGAACGCCGGTATTCCCCGGCGCGGCCCAATACATCCTCGCCTTCACTTTCACGTCCGTGGGAGTGGAGATCGGCGGTTGCACGATTTCGCGGCGCGCCTGCTCTTCGGTCTGCACTGGCTTTCCCAACTCGTGTACTCGCCGCCACAGACGAGGGAAATAAAACGCGCCAATCACTACGGCAATCACCAACGCCATCAATGCGTATCTCGCCCGGTTGGACATCAGAAGCGCGCGGCTCCTTCGTAAATTGGACGAAACGCGGCGGTCGCTTGGGCGACAGCATCGGCCAGGCCCGGCGCCAGTTTAATAAGTTGGTCGCGGTTGTTGACGGACACGTTCGATATTTCAATGGCAATCGCCGGAGCCGCCACCGTGCGCAATTGCCTTATGGGTGCGGATAGTGGGGCCGATGGCGAGCCCGGTATTTTTTGGCCCACCCATGCTTGAGTGATTTCAGCCAGCCGCCGGCTCGCTCCCAAATAGGATTCCTGCGCGCGGTCCCACGGCAACAACCCGTTGCGCGCCGGAAACCCAGGGCCTCCGGGAGCGGCGCTCCCGCCCGCGCCCGTCAAAAGGTCCGAATAAACGCGCACTTGCCCGGCCGTCCCGGTGGACGAGGCGTGCAACGTAATAAAAACTGCCCCGCGCTGAGCGTTGGCGACCGCGCTACGGTCGTCAAATGACGGATCGTCGTTCCCCGAGCGTGTCTGTACCACACGAAATCCCTCTGATTCCAGCGCCGCCCGAATCGAACGCGCAAAATCCATCACTATCTCGCTTTCATTCATGCCCGATGACCCGCGCGCACCCGGATCCGGCCCGCCGTGGGCGGGGTCGAGCACAACCACATTTAGTGTGGGCCGCGCCGGTTGTTGCACCGCGGGCGGAGTGGGCAGCAAGGGAATCTGTTGCCCGGTTGTGGGCGGCTGACCCTGCTGCTGCGTGGGAGGTGGTTGCTGCGTCGGCAATTGCCCCGCGCCACCTGCGGCAATCGCGGCGGCGCAAATTAGCCATATAGAAACTAGAGTAAATGCAAATTGAAACTTCCTTCTCACGTATTTGAGAATACCAGAAATCGTTCATCTACCGCACAGCTCCTACGCCCATCGCGAACACTGCTACAGGATTTGCAAGGTACCCCGCTTCGCTGCTCTCGCAGAATTGATGCATAATCGCGCCCGACAGTCTGGGAGATGAACAGGGGAGGCTCCACATGATGCGAAGGATTGCGGGTATTGTCTTCACATTAGCGCTGGTGGGCATTCCAATCATGGGGCAGAGAACACCCCAGCCCGCGTCCGGACCCGCTACGCAAAATTCGCCAAGCGCTAAACTACCCTACCTCGACCCAGCTCTATCATCCGATCAACGCGCAAAGGATCTCGTCTCGCGGATGACGCTGGAAGAAAAGATCTCACAGATGCAGGACGTTGCACCGGCAATTCCTCGCCTGGGAATTCCGCCGTACAACTGGTGGAACGAGGCTCTTCACGGAGTTGCGCGCGCGGGCAATGCAACGGTATTTCCACAGTCTATCGGCCTCGCGGCCACTTGGGACACGACGCTGGTTCACAACATCGCGGACGTTATCTCCACCGAGGCGCGCGCCAAATATAATGATGCGCAACTCCGCGGGAATTCGTCGCGCTATTTCGGCCTCACTTTCTGGTCGCCCAACATTAATATCTTCCGTGACCCCCGCTGGGGCCGCGGACAGGAGACTTACGGCGAGGATCCCTTTCTTACATCGCGCATCGGCGTGGCCTTCGTCACCGGACTCCAGGGCGACGACCCCAAATATCTGAAAACAGTTTCCACTCCGAAGCACTTTGCGGTTCACAGCGGACCCGATGTATTGCGTCACCGCTTCAATGTAGGTGTCTCTCCGCACGATTTTGCGGATACATACTCGCCCGCGTTTCGCGCCACCATCGTGGAAGGCCATGCCGATAGCGTAATGTGCGCCTACAATTCCGTGCGGGGCATTCCGGCATGTGCCAGTCCATTTCTCATGGATACATTGCGCAAATCCTGGGGGTTCACCGGCTATGTTGTTTCCGACTGCGGCGCCATCGACGATATTTACCGCGATCACGGCTACGTAATGACCATTCAGCAAGCCGCTGCGCTCGCGGTCAAAGCAGGCACCGACCTTTCCTGCGGCAGCGAATATCGTTTCCTATCTGATTCCGTGCACGACCGCTTGCTTGAAAAGGAAGACCTGGATCTTCCCGTGATGCGCCTGTTTGAGGCGCGCTTCCGTCTGGGAATGTTCGACCCGCCTGAAATGGTCCCCTGGTCAAAGCTGACCATGGCCGACAATGACACGGATGAGCATCGCGCTCTGGCATTACAGGCGGCGCGCGAGTCGATTGTTCTTCTAAAAAACGATCACGGCGCGCTCCCCATCAAGCCCGGTGTGAAAACTATCGCCGTGATTGGCCCCGTCGCTGATTCGCTTGACGTTTTGCTTGGAAATTACAACGGCACACCTTCGCGCTATACAACTTTACTGCAGGGCATCCGCAAACGTTTCCGCAACGCAAACATCACATACACCGCGGGCAGCTCTCTCACGGAGACCTCCGCCGTATCCATGCCGGCGGGCACTCCTCAAGAGTCCGTCACCGCGTCTGCCAGCACGCAGGCGCAAGCGGTTGATCTCGCCCGAAATGCTGACGCGATCATTGCAATCGTCGGCATCACTCCGCAATTGGAAGGTGAGGAGATGGACACCAACGCTCCGGGGTTTTTCGGCGGCGATCGCGTGGATTTGGATCTGCCGCGCCCGCAGCAGGAATTGCTCGAAGCTCTCGCCGCAACGGGCAAGCCTCTCGTCGTCGTGCTCACGAACGGCAGCGCGCTCGCCGTCAACTGGGCGCAGCAGCATGCGGCAGCAGTGCTCGATGCCTGGTATCCCGGTGAAGAGGGGGGCACCGCTCTCGGTGATGTTCTGTCCGGTGATTACAATCCCTCCGGCCGATTGCCCGTCACCTTTTACACTGGAGTCGCTCAACTTCCGCCTTTCAGTGATTACTCGATGACCGGACGCACTTATCGTTACTTCCGCGGCGTGCCGCTCTATCCCTTTGGCTTCGGCTCAAGTTACACGACGTTTTCCTATAGCAACGCTCGCGTGAATCGCAGTGAAATCGCGGCGACGGATGCCGCGACAGTTTCTGTGGATGTGAAAAATACAGGCGCATTGGCCGGAGACGAAGTCGTCGAACTTTACGTCTCGCACCCCGGAGTTGAGGGCGCGCCCATTCGCGCTCTGCAGGGATTCACTCGCGTCCACCTCGATCGCGGCGAGCAAAAAACGGTCACCTTCACCTTACGCGACCGCCAGTTAAGTCTCGTTGACGAATCGGGCAAGCGGCACATCTTGCCCGGGCAGGTAGATGTCTGGATTGGCGGAGGCCAGCCTGTTGGAGGGCGAGGCCAGGCAATTCCGCCCGGCGCAAGAACTCAATTACGAATTACCACTCAAGCGGATCTTCCCGACTAAAGGAATTTGTTTCGACTCCTTCCAACACCTGCTATTCATATCTTAGGGCTTCAATCGGGTCCAGGCTGGCCGCTTTGCTGGCGGGATAATATCCGAAGAAAATTCCAATCACCGCTGAAAACAGCACCGCAATCACAATCGCCGCAATCGAAAGCGATGACGGCCACTCCAACATGATGGCCAGCCCCTGCGAAGCGAATATCCCAAAGAGGATTCCAAATCCGCCGCCCATCAGACTTAGCACGATGGCTTCAATCATAAATTGTCCACGAACGTCCCTCTCGGTCGCTCCCACAGCCATGCGCACCCCAATCTCTCGCGTTCTTTCGGTAACCGAAACCAGCATGATGTTCATGATTCCAATTCCGCCGATCACCAGTGCCACCGAAGCGGTCGTCGCAAGCATCAACCCAAATGTCCGGCTGGCTTCCTTTCGCGCGTTCAAAATGTCTTCTGGATGGCGAATATTGAAATCATCCGGCTCGTCCGGGCGAAGCTTGTGCCTTTGGCGGAGCAGCGCAGTAATCTGCTGGGTCGCCGCGTCAATATCATCAGTGGAATCCGCCGAGATGAAAATATCGTCCAGCCAATCGACTCCCTTGATTTTGTGCATCACTGTCGTGTAAGGCAGCAAGATGAAATCATCTTGATCCCCGCCCCAGGGCGAAAGGCCCTTGGCTTCCAAAACTCCCACGACCTTTACGGGAATGGTGGCCACGCGGATTGTCTGGCCCAGAGGATCCTGATCACCAAAAAGTTGCTGGGCAACCGTTTGCCCCAGCAGGCAAACATTGGCCAGTGTTTCAACGTCTTTGGTTGTAAATGGCCGTCCAGAGGTCAGCCCCCATCGGCGGACGACCAGAAAATCCGGGGTGTCCCCTCGAAACAGAGTGCCCCAATTCTTATTCTCATAGATTACTTGCGCGTGGCCGCTGGCATTGGGCGAAGCGGTCTTGACCAGAGGCACTTCTTTCGCGATTGCTTCCGCATCTTCCACGCGCAGGGATTTCGTTGCTCCGTTGCCCGTGCGCACTCCTTGCAGGTTTCTTCCGCCGGCCGCCACCCAAATCATATTGTCGCCCAGGTTGTCGAGCTGCGCCTCGATCTGCTTCGACCCTCCGTCACCCAGCGCAACTGTGCAAATCACTGCCGCGATTCCAATCGTAATTCCAAGCATGGTCAAAAAAGTCCGCAGCTTATTCCGGCTCAGTGTGACCAGAGAAATCCGCAATACATCCCTTAAATGCATTTTGCATTTCCTCTCAAAATCTGCAGAGGCAGTTACCAGTACGATCTACGTCCACAAGCGCCCGGACTCTTTACCGCGAGGAGAACTCCCATCATTCATATCTTAGGGCTTCGATGGGATCAAGGCCAGCCGCTTTACTGGCGGGATAATAACCGAAGAAAATTCCAATCATCGCCGAAAACAGGACGGCAATCACGATCGCCACAACGGAAACTGAAACCGGCCACTCCAGCATCACGGAGAGCCCTTGGGAAGCAAATATCCCAAAGAAAATTCCAAAGCCGCCGCCCATCAGACTCAGCACGATCGCTTCAATCATGAATTGTCCGCGGACATCTCTCTCCGTCGCTCCAACCGCCATGCGCACCCCAATTTCCCGCGTTCGTTCAGTGACCGATACCAGCATGATATTCATGATCCCGATTCCGCCGATCACCAGCGCCACGGAAGCCGTGGCAGCCAGCATCATCCCGAACGTCCGGCTGGCCTCTTTTCGCGCATTCAGAATATCTTCGGGATGGCGGACATTGAAATCATCAGGTTCATCTGGACGGAGATGGTGCCGCTGGCGCAGAAGAAAGTTTATTTGTTGAGTGGCAACATCAATCTCTTCCGGAGAGGTTGACGAGCAATAGATGTCATCCAGCCAATCAACGCCGCGCAGTTTGTGCATCGCGGTCGTATAGGGCAGCAGGACGAAGTCGTCCTGATCGCCTCCATAAGGCGATAGTCCTTTGCTCGCCAGTGTTCCGGTGACCAGGCAGGGAATCGTGCCGATCCGAATTGTCTTTCCAACAGGGTCCTCGTCACCAAACAGGTTTTCCACTATGGTTTGTCCCAACACGCAAACATTCGCCAGACTCTCCACGTCTTTGGCTGTAAACATCGCGCCGGCCGCGATCGTCCAGCGCCGGATGCTTATGTATTCCGGTGAGTCGCCCCTGAACTGAGTCCCCCAGTTCTTGTTTCCGTACACCACCTGAACGTGTCCGTCAATATTTGGCGAAACGCTCTTGATTTGAGGGATGGCAATCGGGATGGCCATAGCATCCTCGACTCGCAGTGATTTCGTCGCTCCGTTTCCCGTACGCACTCCCTGCAAGTTCCTTCCTCCCGCTTCTACCCAAACCATGTTATCGCCCAGGTTATCGAGCTGCGCCTCGATTTGCTTTGACCCGCCGTCGCCAAGCGCGACCGTGCAGATCACCGCCGCGATTCCAATGGTGATCCCCAGCATGGTTAGAAAAGTCCGCAACTTATTGCGGCTCAGCGTGACCATCGAAATTCGCATTACATCCAACCACTTCATTCTGCTTGGCCTCAACACCCGTTTTGATTCGGTCGCGGGGGCAACTGTAGGCGCAAAATGCCCGAGCCCTTACTGATTATGACCTGAACGAGATCTCCCTAATTCTAGCCCGAATCACCTGAAGATTGCCTGAACCGTGGATGTTCTTGAATCGGCGGGGCTTACTTTTTGGGCAGAATTACAGTCGGCGGTTTCAGTCGGGGATCCAATTGCTGTGCCTCGGCATACTCACGCGCAGCTTCATCCGCGTGGCCCTTCAACTCCAACGCCTTGGCGAGATAGTAGTGTGATTTGGCATGATCCGGGTTCAGCCGCAACGCTTCCTCGTATTCCACCATTCCAGCATCCACCTCTCCCTTATCGCAAAGCGCCAGCCCCAGATTGAAATGGGCGATTGGATAGGACGGCTTTAGTTTAATCGCTTGCCGGAACTCCGCGATCGCAGCGTCCACTTGCCTCGTCTTGAACAGCACGCTGCCCAGATTGTTGTGCGGGATGGGTTGCTCAGGATCCTTTTGGAGTACCGCACGGTACTGCTCAATCGCTCCCGCATAGTCACCCCGGTCATCCAGCATGGCGCCAAGATTGGATCGCGCCTCCGTCATGTCGGGCGCGAATTGCACCGCCAAGAAGTATTCCTCGATGGCCCCGTTCAAATCGCCTTTGGCTCGCAGCACAATCGCCAGATTGAAGTGTGCGACTGCGTCTTCGGGTTCCAGCCGCACCGCCTCGTGAAATTCTTCAATTGCTGCGTCGTATTCCTTCTTCTTCAGCAGCGCCAACCCGAGGTCGTTGTGCGCGTCTGCATAATCCGGCTTAATCCGAAGCGCCCTCCTGTATTCCGCGATGGCCTTGTCCAGGTCGCCGCCCTCCGCCAGGGACATGCCTTTGCTCAGATGCACCGCCGCGGCCTTATCATCCGTGGCATTCACTTGTGAGGAGGCGAGTGCCACCAGAAATGTGATCGCCAGGAGTATTGAGTGACTAGATCTCATCGTAAGTTCCAGCCAGCTGACTTGTTCCCCTTAATGCGATTTATCCCATGAAATTCGATGATTCGCCACCTTTTGTTTGATTTCAAAATTTGGCTGGACAACTCATTTCAGAGTAAACTTCAAACCCATGAAACGAACACTGATCGCTTTCGTCGCATTGCTTTTCATCGTCGCCCCAGTTTTTGGTCAGGACTGGGCCAAGCAAATTCTCGACAAATCCCCCCGCCACCAGGAGTGGGTCGCGGTCAAACATGGCGACCGCACGGTCAACGCCTTCATCGTCTATCCCGAGGTCAAAGACAGGGCGCCCGCCGTCTTGGTCATCCACGAAATCTTCGGCCTCAGCGATTGGGCCCGCACCGTCGCCGATCAGCTCGCCGCCGCAGGTTACATCGCCATCGCGCCCGATCTTCTTTCCGGATTCGGCCCCAACGGCGGCGGCACCAGCGCCTTCGAGCACCAGAGCGATGTCACCGCGGCCGTACAGAAACTCGATCCCGACGTGGTCACTGCGGACCTGAACGCCGTCGCCGACTACGTGACCAAGCTCCCCTCCGCGAACGGCAAGCTGGCCGTCTCAGGGTTCTGTTGGGGAGGCGGCCAATCCTTCCGCTTCGCCACAAACCGAAAGGATTTGTCCGCCGCTTTTGTGTTCTACGGCACCGCGCCTAAGGACGTTTCAGCGATCACCGCGCCAGTCTACGGCTTCTACGCGGGCAATGACGCGCGCGTTTCCACCACGATTCCCGACACAACGACAGCCATGAAAGCCGCCGGCAAGAAATATGATCCCGTCACATACGACGGCGCCGGTCACGGTTTCATGCGCGCGGGAATGGATCCCGGTAACACCAATGCTGCGAACGTGACCGCGCACGATCAAGCCTGGCAGCGGTGGCTGGCTTTGCTCAAGGCAATGTGAGTCTTAGAGATTTGAAATGTCGAAGACGCTAATTAAAGAAATGTTCTTCCGTAAATCCACGGCACTAGTCGCGTTAATTCTTTTCGTCATACCCACAATCCACGCTCGCCGGGCAACATCCCAAGAGCCCTCCGAATCCGTCACCGCCCGCGAAATCATCAGCATGCTCCGCCAGTTCATGGACGACGCCACTCACAACAACGCACCTGGATTTGACCGCTTCTTTGCCGATGACGTTATCTACACACGCTCTGCCGGCGTCGTCATCACCAAAGCGGACATAATGAAAAGTGTCGCCAACGCAAAACCTTCCGCCAATCCCGGCAGCGTTTATTCGGCCGAAGACGTTACCGTTCACGAATATCCCAACATAGCTGTGGTCGCCTTTCGCCTGGTCTCCCGCACTTCAAAGACGGACGGGACTACGGAAATCTCGAATTACCGCAATACTGGGATTTTCTTGCGCAGGAACGGTCAATGGCAAGTTGTTGCCTGGCAATCGACAAAAATTCCGGATTCAACCCCGCCAAAATAATTTCATAGGGAATTTCGGGGGCTAATGGAGTTTTGCGTAATCTGTCTTGGCCTGCCTTAGGATGGGAATGTCACGGTCTGAGTCTTTCCACAACTTAAAGAAATCATCGTAAGCAGCGCGCGCCTTTTCAGAATCGCGCTGCAAGACCCAAGCGTGCGCAAGGCCAAGATGCGCCAGCGCGCCGATGGATTCGTTGACCACGATTCCACGGTGAGTGAGTATTTTTTGGAACTCGCCTGCCGCCTCACTGCCCTGATGCATGGCCAGATACGCTTCTCCTCGGACGTAAATGGGATAGAGTGAGGACAAGAGCGTGGCCCCGCCCACTTGACCCATCTCAAACGGGCTGGCGTCCTGAAGGATCTCAATGGACTTATTTGCCTTATCTCGGCGGGTTGCAAGCTGCGCGTAAATGGACGGCAAGTAGTTGAATTTTACGATGGTGTCTTCGGGGAAACGCTTCGCCAGATCATCCGCCAGTCCTTGTGCATGGACCGCGTCCCCCACAAATGCGAGTGCAAGCGCCACCTCAAACTGGACGTCCCGGCCCGTCGAAAGCGAGAGAGCCGCCGCAGCATGCCCCTTGGCCTCTCCCACGTTGCCGAATAAGGCTTCGCGCAGTGCCGCCTCCGCCTCATAACTTGCCGCCGGTTCTTTCTTATCGACTCGTTCGGCCTCAGCCACAGCCCGGCGGGTGAACTCTCGTGCTTTTGCGAGTTGTCCAAAATAGGCGCTGGTATCTGCTTCCAGGGCGAGCCAAACATCCTCCCATCCCGGCTTTCCTTCCGACCATTTTACCTGCTCCCCCATGCCGGCTGCATCATTCCGGAAGAAAGCCAGCGAGTAAAGATGTTGGCGCAGGCGAGGTGAATCGAGATGTTTTGCCTCGGCCTCCTCAACGGTGGCCCGGGCTTCATCCAGGCGTTCCAAATAAAAATATGCAGTGGCAAGATTGGCATGAGCGATGCCGCTATCGGGTTCCAGGCGGATGGCTCCTTGCAATTCCTCCAGAGCTTTATCAAATTGCCCGAGACGAAAATAAATAATCCCCGTGTTATTCCGCGGCAACCAGTCTCGAGGATAAGACTGTATCCAGAGTTCATTCACTTGGAGAGCTTTCTGCAGGTCTCCGGTCACAAAGTTAAAGTAGAAGGACTCAATCGTGAATTTCTCCGGGCCGGTTACACGTTCGCGCAGATCAAAAGCCTTCTTCGCGTTTTCTGCGGCCAGGCTGCGCTGACCGAGGTTGTTATAGGTTGTTCCGAGGCTCGCATAAGCAACGGCGAAATTGGTGTCGAGGTGGATGGCTCGTTGGAAAAAAGGGACGGCAGCGGCGGAATCGGCTTTCCCAACAATGGTCCTCCGCCCCAGGCTGAAGGCTTGCAGGGCTTCGAGCGAGGGTGTAGTGGCCTGCTCCAGCGGTGTGTCGTGTTTCTGTACGGTGGTCATTGATTCGCCGAGTTTCTCGCGAATTTGAGAGGCTGCCTCGTCTAATGCGCCGAGCACCTGATTCTTAGCTACGGCTCGTTCTTGAACATCTGCCAGCATTTCTCCTGTAGTGCAATTCACCGCTTTGAAACCAAGAACAAACTGCCCTCCCAGGTTTGCAATCGCGCTCTCCAGGACCACCACGCTCCCCGTCCGCTGGCAAATTTCGTGTGCAATTTCAGGCGTGACCTTGGCATCGCCCGGTTGTCCCATTTGGCGAAGAGTCTGGCCGATCGTCTGATCGGAAATAATATTTAGGAAGGGAGATTGTTCCAATTGTACCGAAAGCCCCTGGCGAAGTGTGCCGTCAAATACCGCGTCGCCCGTTGTGTTCATAAAGTCCGTGAGCACAATGGTGTCCTTTTCCGTCAGAGCATGCACTCGTGGGCCAAACAGGAGCCTGCCGCCGATCGCCAGACCGATGACCACCAGCGTCGCTCCAATCGCCATCATCGTTCGTGACCACGGAGATTTCGTAGGAGACTTGAGTTGAGTTCCAGCTATGCCGGTGTTTTTCCCAGATTGGGAATCGGCACCGCTTTTCTCGAAGGATCCCCCCGCGGTGACCGGCTCGGCAGTTTCCGCTCCAACCGCGCTTCTGCTTTTTTCAAGCCAGGCTGTCAATTCCTCTGCAATTGCGTAAACCGATCCACGACTCCCGCCCGGAATGCGGTGTACAGGCAGAGCTCTTTCTTTTTCCCAGCGTTTTACAGTGCGTTCGTCTCGGCCAAAAAACGCGGCAATTTCTTTCCAGGAATCGATTCGCCGGTTTGCGGAATTGGAAGGAGGTTTAGACGCCATGACCCAAAATGACCCGAGATGTCCTGTTCTGCCTCTTGCAAACCGCCGTCAATTGAATCGATTATAGCGTGGGTTATCAGGTTTAATCCATGCGAGAATGCAGGGTCTGCGGAAATCTGAAAGCGGGAAACTCTCCGTGATTTCGGCCATCGCACCTATGACGCACGAATCAGCACTCTAGCCTAGGCGGTTTCCACACATTTTTATGGCAATCTAGATTGTCCCGCATTTCGTTGACTTGACCAAACCCGCGACGTAATATCTGCGCTCGTGCCCGGGGTTCAACCAAGATCATGATCGGACAGACTGCCTCCCACTATCGAATTGTGGAAAAGCTCGGTGGTGGGGGGATGGGCGTGGTTTACAAAGCTGAAGATACCCGCCTTCACCGCTTCGTGGCCCTAAAATTTCTACCGGAAGAGCTGGCCACAGATCCCCTTGCCATCGAACGGTTCAAACGCGAAGCGCGCGCCGCTTCTTCTCTAAATCATCCGCACATCTGCACCATTTACGACATTGACGAACATGACGGACGCCCCTTCATCGCCATGGAACTGCTTGAAGGCGAAACTCTGAAGGCTCGACTGGGGGGCAGTCCAATGTCCACTGAAGAGCTCCTCACCCTTGGTGCCCAGATGGCAGAAGCGCTCGAGGCCGCTCACGCCAAAGGAATCGTCCATCGTGATATTAAGCCGGCGAACATCTTCGTGACTGCGGGCGGACAAGCGAAAATTCTGGACTTCGGATTGGCCAAGCTTCTGGAGCGTCGTCGCATTGGTGAAGCTGTGGGCGCCACCGCGGTCGCGACGCTGGGTCCGGACAATGACATGCTTACCAGCCCCGGTTCCACCCTTGGGACGGTGGCGTATATGTCTCCCGAGCAAGCTCGAGGAGAAGAAGTGGATTCGCGGACGGACATTTTCTCGCTGGGGGTGGTCCTGTACGAGATGTCGACAAACCGGCAAGCATTCACCGGAACCACGTCCGCGATGGTCTTCGACTCCATATTGAATCGCTCGCCCCAACCGATCTCCCGATTGAATCCCCGGGTACCCGGCGAATTGCAACAAATCATCGGACGGACTCTCGAAAAGACCAGGCACGCACGGTATCAATCCGCGGCGCAGCTCAAGGCTGATTTGCTGCGATTGAAGCGCGAATCGGACTCCGGAAGAACCGCATCATCTTCGGGACAGGCCGAGAAATCGGTGGCAGTGCTCTACTTTGAAAATTTGAGCCGTGGAGAAGAAGACGTTTACTTCCGCGATGGCATGACGGAGGATATTATCACCGAGCTTTCAGCCATAAAGGATTTGCGCGTTTTCCCCCGCTCGGCAGTTTTTGCCTACCGCGACAAGCAAACGACTGCGCCGCAAATCGGCCAGGAGCTGAACGCGGCCTACGTCCTAGAGGGCAGCCTGCGCAGGGCCGGCAACCGTATCCGCATCACCGCGCAGTTGGTGGAAACCCGAACCGGCCATTCCATCTGGGCGCGGCGCTTCGACCGGACGATGGAAGATGTTTTCGCTATACAGGATGAGATGGCGAAAAATATCGCCGAAGCACTGCAAGTCATGCTTTCGGAGGAAGAAAAGCGAGTCATCGAGAAGGTGCCGACGGCCAACGTTGAGGCCTATGATTACTATTTGCGAGGCAGGCAATATTTCCACCAATTCCGCCGGAAGGGGATGGAGGCGGCGCGCAACATGTTCAAGCGCGCTATTGAGATCGATCCGAATTATGCGCGCGCATGGGCAGGACTCTCAGACTGTCATTCGTTCTTGCAATTCTATTGGCAGCCGACTGACGAAAACCTGCAGCAGGCCGACGCCGCCAGCCGCAAGGCGCTGGACCTCGATCCCGAGCTTGCCGAGGCGCATGCCTCCCGCGGGCACCTGCTCTCACTCTTGGAACGTGATGATGAGGCCCGCCACGAATTTGAGGCCGCTATCCGACTGAATCCGAATCTTTACGAAGCGTATTACTTCTACGCCCGCTCCTGTTTGATTCACGGCCAATTGGAGGAAGCAACCAGGCTGTTTGAAGAGGCGTGCCGCGTGCGTCCGGACGATTACCAGGCGCCCAGCTTGCTGGCGAATGCGTATGAAGGATTGGGCGTGAACGCCGCGATCGTTCAGGCCGCTCATCGCCACGCTGTGGAAGTCATCGAGAAGCATCTTGAAATGCATCCGGATGAGGTTCGAGCGCTTTACTTGGGAGCACAGAATCTCTGCCGTTTGGGGCAGAATGAGCGCGGGCTGGATTGGGCGAAACGCGCTCTGGCCATCGACCCCGAGGATTCCGCAGTTTGTTATAACCTGACTTGCATTTATGCCATCCTTGGAAAAACGGAGGAGGCCATTTCCAGTTTGGAAAAATCCATCGCCTGCGGATTCGGCGACAAGAAAATCATCCAGAACGATCCGTACTTGAACCCGATCCGCAATCACCCGCGCTATATCGCCCTTTGGAAGAAACTCTCTTCCGCGGATTCCCGCGGATGAATCCTTCGATCGCTGTCCGTTGACAGGCCTGAGCTCGACGAATAACATGCGATTTCAAAGACCTTGCGGTTTTTCGGAAGGGAGATTCGCAAATGGAAGAATGGGCATATGCGCAGGCCAAGGCTGCTGAAAAGCTTGCTCGCCTTCATTATTTTTCGGTCACCAAGCAGCAGGACGGCGCCGAAATTGAATTCATCGTTACCGTGAAAGAGTGCGCCGCTCCCCAGGATCCGCGCATGCGCTTCTTCGCCAAGGCGGATAAACAAACCAATCAGGAATCCACGCCTTACACTCCTTCCGGTTGGGGTGAGACGCTTTTGTGTGCGCTATCCGACTGCATCACCGAGATCCACCGCTTCCCCTTCCAGGGTAAAAGCTGAACCGTTGACGATTCGATTTCATTCCCGAACCATTCTGTTCTTGGCATCTTTTCTGGCATTGACCTCATTTATCGCCGGCGCGCAACACGATCGTCCGGTATCTTCAGCGAAGGTATTCAGCGAACCGATGCTGCTGGTACCGAAGGCGCTCGGCGCCTTCCAGCGTTCGATTTCCTCTTCCAATCGGGACGCGCAGGCTTATTTCAATCAAGGTTTTCAATTGATGTACGCCTTCGATATGTTGGACGCTGCCAGATCATTTCACGAAGCCGAGAACCGCGATCCCAATTGCGCGATTTGTTTTTGGGGGGAGGCGTGGGCCTGGGGTCCCTATTTAAATGAACCGATGCAGCAAGACCAAGCCCATTATGCATACACCGCAATTCAGAAGGCGAAGCAGTTGGCTTCCGATCATGCCAGCCCGGTTGAACGCGCACTCATTGACGCCATGTCGGTCCGCTACGTGGAGCACTTCGATCCGCAGAACCACCACGATCAAGATGTCGCTTACTCGCTGGCGATGGCGAAAGTCCACGAGCAGTTTCCAGATGACCATGACGTGGCGAGCTTGTATGCGGAATCGCTATTCCTGATGATTCCCCGCCGGGGCTCGCGCGACATCCACAGTCCGGAGGTTCAACAGATCGCCGACGTTCTGGAAGGCGTCCTTAAAGCCGACAGCCGGCACATCGGTGCCTGTCATTTATATATTCACCTCACCGAAGCAACCATCGAGCCGGGAAGAGCAGAGGCATGTGCAGACACGCTCGGAGATTCAATTCCCGGCGCCAGCCACATCAATCACATGCCCTCGCACACCTGGAATCAGCTGGGCCGCTGGGGGGATTCGGTTCGCGCCAATCTCCAGGCCTGGCATTCCGATCAGATGGCCGCGGTGGGCGAAGGATTTGCAATCTATCCTTCGCACAATCTGCACATGCTTCTTTTCGCTGCTTCTATGGACGGGCAGGGCGCCATCGCCATTCAAGCGGCGAAGGATTATTACAAGCTGACCAGCAGCAGCATGTATGAAACGTTGATCTTGATCCGTTTCGGCCGCTTTGATGAAGTTCTCGAGATTAAGAAGCACCCCAAGGACGACATCGAATCGGGCGTCTGGGATTTCGGACAGGGCTACGCGCATATGCGCCGAGGGGACAAGTCCGCCGCTCGTTCCGACTTGAAGCATCTGCTCGACATCGCGGCAAAATCCCATGACTATTTTCGCGGCCATTCTGCTGAAGACCTTCTCGGAATCCTCGGAGGAATTCTGGAAGGAGAAATCTATCGCGCCGACGGCGACCTGAACAATGCGATCACGTCATTCAAACGCGCCGTCACTTTTCAAGATGAGCTCGTTTACGACGAGCCGGAGCCGCTTCCATTCGCCGCGCGACACTGGTTGGGCGCGGCGCTTCTGGAGGCAAAACGGTTTTCTGATGCAGAGCAAATCTATCACGAAGATTTGAAAAAACATCCGCACAATGGCTGGTCGCTTATCGGATTGAAAATAGCGCTTGATGCGCAGTCCAAATCTTCGCCCGATGTTGACAAGGATTTGGATAATAGCTGGGCGCGATCCGATACCTGGATCAAATCGTCCCGGTTCTGAGTTAGCCGGCAGCCGGAAGCAACGCGAATGGTACCTCCCCCCTCCTTTTTGGATGAATATCATTCCATGGGACTTACGGACGCGATCGTCGTAAGTGCGGCAACTGCTGGACTTGAAAGTAATTGTTTTCATATGAATGCACGACACCTCGCAAGTGCGGATTCTAAAGGATTTGAGTGTTATTCAGATAGTAACTATATCCGTTGATTTCAGGGGACTTACAGAACGCGTCGTATCAGTGGCATCCATTGGAGTTAAAGTCCTTTATTTTGATATTGATCCGCGAGTTGCACTATTTCTGGGCAATATTACCGATTTGGGACATCCTGGAGTGCACCGCTTGGCTGCCGTGGCGGAAGGGCTCGTCGCAATCTGGTAGAGATATTACCAAAGCGTTATAAAGTGCGTCAAGGATAAATTGCGGGAGATCGAAAATAATTTAGGGTGCGAGGAGATATTATTTGTTGGATTTTGTTCGAATGGTATTCAGGAATCGCGGCGACCACCGAGAAATGGAAGAAGCAATTCAAAGGCTAGGTCATTGCTGTCGGTCTAGAGATTTCCTTTGACAGCGGGGACCTGGGGAAACAGACTTGGCGCCACGAACCTGGCGGAGGTTGCAGAAAATGCGGCAGCGGTCACATCAAAAAATGCTTGTTGCGACAATCGCGATTGGTCTTGCGGTGATGGCAGTGATTTATGCGGCGGGTGCGCGACTGGCCGCTCAGGGCGAAAGATATGACCTGGTGATTGCAAATGGCCGGGTGATGGACCCAGAGTCGGGACTCGATGCTGTCCGCAACGTGGGGATCAGCGGCGGGAAAATTCGGGCCATCTCGACGGGCCCGCTGCAAGGAAAGAACACAATTGATGCCAAGGGGCTAGTGGTTGCGCCCGGATTCATTGACTTGCACGAACATGGCGACGAGCCGAGGAATTATCAATTCCAGGCACATGATGGCGTCACGACTTCGCTCGAACTCGAAAAGGGGACGGACGACGTGCAAGACTGGTATGCCGAACGGGAAGGGAAGTCGCTGATTAATTTCGGCGTCAGCATCGGACATATCCCCGTGCGCATGAAGGTGATGCACGATCCGGGCGGATTTCTTCCGACGGGTGACGCAGCCCACCGCGAGGCGACTCCCGAAGAGCTCGCGGAGATCAGTGCCGACATGGAGAAGGGCTTCCGCGAAGGCGCCTTGGCGGAAGGGATGGGGGTGAATTACACAGCTGCCGCAACACACTGGGAAATCGTGGAGATGTTCCGGATTGCGGCAAAGTACGGGGCATCCGTGCACATTCATCTGAGATACGCCGGGTTGAAAGAACCCCATACGGGTCTGACGGGCCTGGAGGAGGCGCTGGCCGCAGCCGCGTCAAGCGGCGCGTCGCTGCACGTGGTGCACATCACCAGCATGGGATTGAAATATACGCCGCAATTAATTTCGATTGTGGAAGATGCACAGCGGCATGGAATTGACGTGACCACGGAGTGCTATCCCTACACCGCGGCAAGCACGGCATTGCAGTCAGCGATTTTCGATCCGGGTTGGCAGGAAGACATGGGGATCACGTACAAGGATTTGCAGTGGGCGGAGACGGGAGAGCGATTGACGGCCGAGACGTTTGAGAAATACCGGAAGCAGGGCGGAATCGTAGTGATCCATGCGATTCCCGCGGAAGCGGCGCGAACGGCTGTGGCGAATCCCATGGTAATGATTGCCAGCGATGGAATGCTGATTACCGGACCGAAAGTGCACCCGCGAGGCCAGGGAACGTTCTCCCGTGTCCTGGGACACTATGTGAGAGAAGAAAAGGCACTCGACCTGATGACCGCACTGCGAAAAATGACTTTGATGCCTGCACAACGGTTGGAGAAACGCGCGCCTATATTTAAGGATAAGGGACGAATTCGCCTTGGCGCGGTTGCGGACATCACCATTTTCGATCCCGACCGAATCATTGATAAGGCCACGTTTGAGGACCCGCTGCAGTATTCAGAGGGCATACAATTCGTGCTGGTGAATGGAGTGCCAGTCTTGAAGGAAGGCCAGCTTGTGGATGGCGTGTTTCCGGGGCGAGCTGCGCGCGCGCCCATTTCCAAGTAAAGTTGGCAGGCAAATTGATGCACTAAGGAGAAGTGCCCATGATCAGCAAGGCAGCCGACGTTGCGACTTACATCGATGAGGTGCCCGCCGACAGGAAGACGGTGATGAAGAAACTGCGGACTCTATCCAAGAAGATATTCAAAGGCTGCGAAGAGTCCGTTGACTACGGCATGCCTGTTTATAAGCGGGACGGCGTGATGCAATTCGCGTTCGCAAGCCAGCGCCAATACGTGGCGCTTTACGCGGGCAAAGAAGCGATTGATAAGTTTCGGGATAAGCTGACCGGGGCGAGCCTCGGCAAGGGCTGCATACGCTTCTCCAACCCGGAGAAGATTGATTTCGCGGTGATTGAGCCGCTGTTGCGCGCCACTGCGAAGGCGCGTTCCGGTCCGCGTTAGGCCCGCCAGAAGGGAAATAATTCATGGCCGGGCGGATCCATGTGACCAAAGCCAGAGCCAAGAATTTGGTGGTCATGACCGTTGGCCATTCCACGCGCACTTGGGAAGATTTTTTGGGGCTTCTGCGCGCACATGGCGTCAAGCGCATCGTGGATGTTCGGAGCATCCCGCGCTCGCGGCACAATCCACAATTCAACCGGGAAATTCTTTCAAAAAGGTTGCGCGCCGCCAGAATTAGTTATGTTTGGGTGCGGAGCCTGGGAGGATTGCGCCACACGCGACGCGATTCGCAGAATATGGGCTGGCGGAATTCCTCCTTCCGTGGGTTTGCCGATTATATGCAGACCGCCGAATTTGAGGCCGGGGTGGACCGGCTGATGAAACTGGCGGCCCAGAAGCAGACCGCCATCCTGTGCGCGGAGGCGGTGCCGTGGCGTTGCCATCGTTCACTGATCGGTGATGCACTGACAGTGCGAGGGATTCGTGTCGAAGACATCATGAGCTTCAAGAGTGCGCGTGTTCACACGCTCACTTCTTTTGCACGCGTTAGGGGAAACTCGATTACATACCCGGCATAGGCAGCAGGCGCAAAGAACCTAACCAATCCCAATTCATTGACCAGAGATTATTGAGACGACGGGAGGAGCGCGCGAATCTGCTCGGCAAGTTTAGTGCCGGATTCGGTTGCGTCCACGGTGGAGAAATTGGAATCAAGTTGCAGGAGCTGGATGGACGGATCGTTTTGGCGCAACTTTTCTATGGCGAAGTCGTTGGAGTGCAAGCCCGGCCCAAAGATAACCAGGTCAGGTTTCCTGATCTTCATCATGGTCATGGCATCGGAGACATGACGCGACGTAAAACCCTCGTATCCCAGCCGGTCAACCAGCGCATGCAAATAGGCCAAAAGGTCGCTGGAGGAATCCACGCAAAGAATCTTCATCTTGGAGTGTGAGAATGAGCCGCTTGGTGACTCGTGGTGTGTGGAAAACGAATTTATAGCCTCTTGCTCCGTCTCTAACGGTAGGAAGATGCCGTGAAGATTTGTGGCGACGATCACCTGACGGACAAATGGCGAGAGAGCGCACAGCTTCAGGTCTCCGTGGTTTGCGCGCAGGACTCCGCGCATGCGCACCAGCGCTCCCAGCCCGCCTGAATCAATAAAATTGACTCCCTCCAGGTGGAGAACAACTTTTTTCGACGCGAGCGTGTGCTTTTCAACTTCGGCCTGCAGGGAGCGAGTTTCTTCGCCCATCACGATGCGGCCCTTGCAGGTAATAATCGTGACGTTTCCAGTCTTGTGATGCTGAAGTGTGAGCTGCATGAGGCGGGAGCCTATCATAAATGCGGCGGCCTCGCGAGAATGTAAGCCGGCGCGAGGAAGTCTTGGGAGTTGTTCACAGAGCAGCCCGCCGCGAACCATTCCTGTGTGCAACCCTTGGACACTGGCCGCGCGTACCATTGACGCGGAACCCTAGATATAGGAATCCTATGTATAGGAGGCTGCGATGGCCATCAGCAAGATCAAACGCGGGAGCGCTGAACTGGCCATCCTGTCGGTCCTGGCGGAGGAGCGGCTCTACGGTTATCAGGTGGCCCACCGCATTGCCGAGCGTACGCTGGGGGAACTCCGGTTTACGCTGGCATCGCTTTATCCCATGCTCTACACCCTCGAACGCCGCGGCTGGATCAAGGGCGCCTGGGAGAACTCGACCTCGGGCCGCAAGCGCCGCTATTACCGCCTCACGGCCGCCGGAAGCAAGCAGCTCGCGCCTCTGCGGCGCGAGTGGGAGGGATTCTTTCGCGCCATTGCGCGCCTAACAGGAGTCGCCCATGCGTAATTGGGAACAGTTCATCCATGAACGAGTGGCGCGCAGCAAACGCTGCGCAAATCTCGAGCCGGAAGTCACCGAAGAGCTCGCACACCATTTCGAGGACCTTTGCGAAGCAGGAATGGAAGCTGGTTGTTCCGAACAGGAGTCCGCATGCAGCGCGTTGAAGGAAGTGAATAACTGGCCGCGTCTGGCGATGCAAATCAATGAAGCACGAGGAGGAACAGAAATGATTAAACAAAGAATCCAAACACTTTGGCTTCCGGCCACGGTAAACATGACCGTCGCATTCACAGTTCTGCTGGGAGGCCTGATGCTCCTCAACAAGCCCCTCCGGGGCCCGGTTATGTCGAGCAATCCCGCACCGCTCTATTTTGCTTGGTTGTTAATTCTTCCAGTGATGGGTGCGACCGCAGCCTACTTGTCCCGCCGCGCCGGCGGTTCGGTGGCGATGCGGGCAACAGCGGCGTTGTTCCCGGCCATAACCATGCTTGCGACTTTCACCGCGATATTGATGCACGCAGTGTTCATTGACCACGACACCAGCTCTACGAATATTTTTATGCAAGTAGGCGGCAGCGCCCTCGGCGCAGTTGTGCTTCCGGGCGCCGCTCTTTTAGTTGGGGCTTTGCCGTTCTTGCGGAAAGTACCCAAAACGGCCGATCCGGTAGTCGTGACGGACTGAAGCGGCCGCTTCCCCCGCTGCAAACTCACCTTTCTCCTTGACAGGCTAGGAGAGCAGGTCTATCTTCCTAGTTGATCTAGGAGAAGCCTCTCTTGGGCAAACAAGTCGATCTGCTCCGCGGCACACTGGAAATGCTCATCCTGAAAGCAGTCTCTCTGGGGCCTGCGCACGGGTATGGTGTGTTGCTTCGCATCCAAGGAATTTCAAGCGGCAGTCTGGAAATTCAGCAGGGGTCACTCTATCCCGCGCTTTACCGACTGGAACATCAAGGCTGGATCGCGAGCGAATGGGGCGAGTCCGAAAATAAACGCAAGGCCAAGTTTTACCGCCTCACCGGAGCCGGCAAACGCAAATTGCAAAAAGAGGCAGCGGAGTGGGATCGCATGGTTGGCGTTGTTGCGGGAATCTTGCGAACCACGCCCGAGCAAGTGTGAGGGGGGAAAGCATGACTCTTTGGCCCCGCTTTCGATCTTGGCTTCGCGCAATCGTTTGGCGCACCCGGACCGACGCAGAAATGGGCGAGGAACTGCGATTCCATATGGAGGCCTACTCGGACGACTTGGTTCGGAAGGGAGTTGACCGACGGCAAGCCGTTCGCCGCGCGCGGATCGAATTCGGCGGCGTCGACCGAGCCAAGGAGGAATGCCGCGAGGCGCGGAGGGCGAACATACTGGAAGCTCTTTTTCAAGATATGCACTTCGGCGCGCGCGTGTTGAGGAAGAATCCGAGCTTCACTGTGGTAGCCGTATTCACGCTGGCCCTGGGCCTCGGCGCAAACACGGCCATGTTCAGCATAGCCGACGCGGTCCTGTGGCGCGCGCTACCCTATCCGCATCCCGAGCAACTCGTGGTGGCGGGCGAGGTGAATGCGAAAGATCCTGACGAATCCTGGGGCGCCGCCTATCCCACCTTCCGCGATTGGCAATCGCGTTCGACTGCCATCGCGCCGTTCGCGGCCATTCTCTCCGACTCTCGCATCCTGCTCCGCCAAGGTGCTGACCCGGTTCGCGTTTCCGGCGCCGCCGTCACGCATGATTATTTTGATGTGATAGGCGTCCCGCCCATGATGGGCCGTGTTATTTCTGCCTCCGACGATACCGCGGGCGCGGATCCAGTTGTCGTGCTCAGCCATCGCATGTGGGCAGAGCGTTTTGGCGGCGACCCCGCAGTGATCGGCAAGGTGGTTCCTATCGGCCGGACCATAACATTTACAGCCATCGGCGTCATGCCCGCCTCATTGGACAGTGGCACAACAGAATATTGGATTCCTCTGGTGCGTGTGATCCCGTCAAATTTCCAGATGCGTCGCAGTGTCTGGGTGTTGACCACGGTCGGCCGCCTGCGACCGGGCCACACAATGGCGGACGCCCAGGCCGAGCTGGAGACCATCACGCAACAGATCCGCCACGATTTCCCGGAATCGAATCGCGGGCTGGTGGTCAGTGTGGGCTCATTGCGCTCCCACATGACCGGCGATCTTCGTCCCGCGTTGCTCGTGCTCCTGGGAGCCGTTGGAATTGTGCTGCTCATCGCCTGTGCCAACCTCGCGGCATTGATCTCCGTGCGTGCCGCAGGGCGGGGAAAGGAGCTGGCTGTTCGCGCTGCGCTGGGCGCGAGCCGCGGGCGGCTCATCGCCCAACTCCTCAACGAGAGCGTCCTGCTTTCGTTCCTGGGTGGAGCTGTCGGTGTGGCGTTGGCCCTTTGGGCCACGCGCTCCGTGGCACTTCTTAGCAAGGATCCGCGCCTGCTCACAGCGACCATCAATCTTCCCGTGCTGGTCTTCGCGCTTGCGGCCTCTGTCGCCACCAGCTTGCTCTCGGGCATCGCGCCCGCGCTTCACGGTGCGCGCGAGACGTTTCATTCGCGTGCCGGAGGGCAACGTCGCCGCGCACGACTGCACCAATCGCTGGTGGTTTCTGAAGTGGCGCTGTCCCTTGTGCTTTTGGTCGGGGCGGGACTGCTGTTTCGCAGCCTTCGAAATATTTTTGAAGTTTCCCCCGGTTTCCGTGCGGACCACCTCATCACCATGCGCCTGGCTCTGCCCTCCACTTACACCACCGATCCACAGATTCTTCAGTTTTACCGGTCGCTGCAGGAACGGGTGCAATCATTGCCCGGGGTCTTCGGCGCCAGCGTGGTCAGCAGGCTGCCCATTTCCGGCGGTGACGGCAAAGGTGATATCAGTATCGAGGGCCGCCCCTACGAGCCCGGAGCCTACGGAGCAGCGAGCTTCCGGCGGGCGCTGCCCAATTACTTCCGCGTGATGGGCATACCGCTTTTGCGCGGACGCGAGTTTGACGATCGCGACGATGACACTCGCCCCAAGGCCGTCATCATCAACGAACGCATGGCGCGGAGATTTTGGCCGGTTGAAGACCCGATCGGGAAGCGCATCAAGATTGGGCCACCGGATGGGAACCCCTGGATGACCATTGTTGGAGTCGTGAAAGACGTACACCAAGTTGGACTCGACGCCGAGGTTGATTACTCGACCTACGAGCCGCTCGCACAAGACGTACCGAATGGCGTGGAGGTGGCCGTGCGCACAGCTGGTGATCCGGTTTCGGCATTTGCTGAAGTACGCGGTGAATTGCACCGAATTGAGCCGGCAATGCTTGTGGATCAAGTCATGACCATGGACGCGCGCATTGAGGAGTCCGTAACTCCGCGCAAACTGAATCTGTTTTTGTTCGTGCTATTTTCAGGCCTCGCGGTGGTGCTGGCCTCGATTGGCCTTTATGGAGTGATTGCGTATTCCGTCGGCCAGCGCACGCGTGAGTTCGGCATTCGCATTGCGCTGGGCGCACGTCGCGCGGACATCCTGCGACTGGTGCTCAAGCAGGGATTGAAGCTGGCAATTGTCGGCGCCGCGATCGGCATTGTGTTTGCTTTGGTGCTAGCCAGGGTTCTGGAACAACTTCTATTCGGGGTCCGACCTGCAGATCCGGTGACGATCATATCGGTGGCGTTTCTTCTTACTTGCGTTGCGCTGGTAGCTTGCTGGCTGCCGGCGCATCGCGCCAGCCGTATCGCACCCACTGACGCGCTTCGCACCGAATAGTCGCCAGATGGGGCTGCGGCGGGTTAGGGCGACAAAGCGCGGAAACAAAACAATGAATTGCCTGCAGAAATCCTACGGATGGGGTGAGGTCTTCACAGGAGGATGGCCCGGCGGAAGTTGCGAATTTGGCGGTGTATTGGAGGGAGGAAAAACAGCGCGAATATCCGGGATACCACCTGGGGCCGCAGCCAATCCTGGCGTAGTGTGAGGATTCGCACCCGCCGGCGGATGATCGATCATTCCTCCCATGCCCGCAGTGCTCAGAACGGCCCACGCGCCATCCCGTTTTTCCAATTTGTATGAGATTTGCATCGAAGCCCCGGTTGGGGCTCCGGTCTTCGGGCGAAAACTCACGTCAGCACTGGCCTGGTTTCCCTGAATGGAGATATTTGTAACTCCCATTTCCATTGCTGACAGATTTAGCGTCTTCAACTCCCGGAGATGTTGCGTGATGGCGTCGTGAATGGCATCTGATTCATTTTGTTGATGCTTGCACCCGGCTGCAAACATCCCCAGCACGGCAATCATCATCATGGAGAAAACCGGTTTACAGAACTTCATTCATGATCCTTCTTCCATCGAATCCCTGAATACTACTTTACACAAATTTTAGGCCAGCGTTTCAGCTAAAACTGTTTGTTGAACCTCCTTGCTACCTTCTTTGGTCAAATCGTGCGACCCCACAGCGACGCCAATTTTCTTTAGGAACGCCGAGGGTGGTTCGCCGCCAGCGAAAATCCAAACGAAATCGTTGGGAATGCGCTGCTTTGATCCTTTTACGTCCAAAACCACTGAGTCCGTGGTGATTTCTACAGGTAAGGAATTGAAAACTGCTTTCACTTTCCCTTTACGGATGTCCTCCGCGACGCGCTGGGAATTGCGATCCTTGATACGGCTGAAGGAACTCTGCCGGTAAGAAAGCCATACCGTGTTGCCGACCTGGTGCGCCAGCCCCATGGCGGCCTCAACCGCGCTATCGCCACCGCCGACAATGAGAATCTTTTTGTTGATGTAGTGATCGGTTTCGATCAGCCGGTACATCACCTTTGACAATTCCTCGCCCTTTATTCCGAGCTTCCTGGGATTCCCGGATTTGCCGATGGCCAGGATCACCGCGCGGCTGCGGTAAACAGAATGCATCGTAAGGGTGGCAAAAATTCCATCTTTGTCCTTCTGAATGTCCTCGACTTTTTCCTTCGCCCGGAATTTGAAGTCATTGCGTTTCAAGACTTGATACCAGAAGGCCAGAAGTTCTTCCTTGCTAAGCTCAAACTTCTTGAATTTTCCATACAGGGGAAAGTTGACCGGGCTGGTCATCACTAATTTTTGGCGTGGATACTTTGCGACGGTGCCGCCTAGCTCGCCCTCGTCCAGCGTGATGTAATTGAGTTTGTTTTCGATCGCGCGCAAGGAAGCACTGATGCCGGCGGGCCCGGCTCCAACAATCAACACATCATAAACGTCCCGGTCATCGGCTTCCGCTCGATGCTTGGCCAGCCTGTTCGTCACAATGTCAATGCAATCGCGCCCCTGATTGATGGCGTTTTTGATTAACGCCAGGCCCCCCAGTTCTCCGGCGACAAATAAATTTGGAACCTTTGTTTCATATTCCGAAGTCAGCCTGGGTAGATCCGCACCGACGCTCGGGCTGGCCATCACCATCGTGATCGCTCCGATGGGGCAGGCCTCCGCGCAAAGCGCGTGTCCGATGCATTTGTACCCGTTGACGATGACCGCTTTTCCTCCAAGCATCGCCAGGACATCGCCTTCGGGGCAAACATTGGTGCACGCGGCGCAACCGATGCAATAGTTGGCGTCGATATGCGGATGCTGTGCCCGAGGGCCATCCGAGCGCAGCTTGCCCTTTTCCGCAGCTTCGCGTCCTCGCTGCTCACGCTTCTTCAGTTTCCTCAGATGCGTGATCAGGAAAAATGCGATCACTGCCGCTGCAATCAGAAATGAGAATAAATTATCCAAGGATTCCCTCAGATCCGATAACCCATCACCAGGACCAGCCCGATATGGATAATCGCCAGGATGGCAAACGCATAGCTGAAGGGATAGTGGACGATGTGCCAGAGTTGAAAAACCTGCTTGGTTCGGGAAAGGAACAATGCGCGCTTTGAAATGGATGCTTGTTTACGCGCCACTCGGATGGCATTTTCCAAATTCACGTGGCGAGTGGGGAACAATCCAAACATCGACCCCAGCCAGGCGCCGAACCCAGCTCCGCGCAGACGAAGAAATGAAACGGTGAAGGGCCGCCTGATATCTATGATGATCATCCAGAGGAGCGCCGTGATTATAAAAGTATGCGCAACACGCTCGGGGGTGGGAAGGCTGAACAGTGCATCCATCCCGGTCCGCAGTCCGGCCTTTCCCGCTTCTAACTGCCTGCGGAGCGCTGCTTCAAGGTCCTGCATTTCCTTCAAAGATAATTCGGCGGCATTCAGACGACGCGGAATCTGACCGTAAAGATAGCGGCCGACGAAGCCGCTGATGGTAACGGCCATCATGCTCCAAAACGCCATTCCAGCGATGTTTCCAAACTTAAAAGTCGCATGAAACGCGATGATGACCGGCGCGGTGGCGCCCAGCAGCACATGAAAATCGAGCCAGTGGCGGGAATTTCCTTTTCTGGAAAGCCAGCCCCATTTTTTTCGCAGTGGGTACATGTAAATCACAAAAAACATGAGTACGCCCAGCATGCCAAGGTTCACTCCGATTGTGCCGCTCGGGCGCAGCGCCTCATGTTTTGGAGAAAACGGCCGGTCGGCGGCGGAGAGCGTGTAGTAATTCAGGCCGTATCCCGCAACGACCAGGATGAATGCCAGGGCAACTCCCCACGCCAGTAGAAGACGGGTTCGGTGTCCGCGTTCTTCATCCGCGCGCGAGGCGGCCAAATCTTGTGCGATCGCTTGAGTGCTCATGGTTTTGATGCCGGCTCCACTAGGATTTTTCCAGTAAACCTGCGGTAGGCAGTAAATCGGTGAATATTGCGCCAGTGCTGCTTGGGCGTTTCCACATCAATGGTTGCGGAAACGGGCATCCAGTACGATTCGTCCGGATCATGAAATTGGACCAGGGCGTAGTGAATGTCGCTGGTCATGCCCTTCAAACCAAGGTCGGACAGGCTGGAATCCACTGCGGCGGTAAGCCGAACGACCGCACCGGATTGCTTGTCAATCCACATCGTCCCCGAAAGCGGCAACGCGTAATTCTTGCCACGCAGACGAAGCGCAGCCGGCGACGTCGCTCCAGGAACCGGCGTGTATTGAAGCTTCACAAGGGTACCGTTTTCGTTGGTCTCTTCCCCGGCGGGTTCGAATTGATAGCTCGATTCGTAATTCGAATGGACGATAAGCAACATGGCGGCAAAGCCGCTGGTGATGAGCAACGTTCGGGCGGGATCGCGAAAGGGCTGCTTGCTGGCGTCGCGCGCCTCTTGCAGCTTCAGCGTCCCATTCACAAACGAAGTCTGCATTTGATATTCGTATTTGGTTTCCTCTCTATAAACGGGATGGTCGCTTTTCCCGACAATGGTCTGCGTGACGGACTCCAGGCAAACAACATTTTCGGAGCGCTTGAACATCGTCTCGACAGTATTCCTTGCAAGAACCAGAGCCTCCAGCGGCTCGGCGCCCACGTCCATCTTGCTCGAAGCCGAGCCGAAGACCACATTTCCCGCGTCGCCGCGCAGGGATGATGTGGCGATCAGAGTGGTCAATAAAATACTGGCTAATGCGCGCCTCATCGCCCTTTCAAGCCTCCAAACCGGTAGCCGCAGGTCAAATTCCATTGCGTGTAGTTCTGGGTGTTGCCAATATTCCAGGTGTAGCCGGCTTCCATGAAATACCGCGGGCCTAGATTCCAATCTATCAGCCCGGTAATGAATGTTGAGTTCGTGTTGGAGCTAAGCGGCGAGTTGAACAACTGCAATCCGCCCTGGACCTGGAGCTGGAAATTGTCGCGGAGATTTTTTGAAATCGAAATGGATTTGTAATTTCCCGACCCAAAATCGCTGGTGAATTTGGAATAGTGGGCATCCAATCGAAGGCCGGTCCTGAACAAATCGGCAAACGTTATGCCATAAAGTTGATTCCACGAATTAGAGGTATCCGTGCTGGTCTTGCTTTTGCCAATCGTGGCGTACACCGTAGTCTTCCAGGGGACATCCACGCGCACGCCGCCGCTCAGCCCTTGAAAAAGATATTGATCCAGCAGCCCCGTGGCGATCAGCGCGGGATCGAACGTGGGAAGATTACGGAAGTAATTGTGGTTTAGACTGAACGAAACGCGCCTGAACGGCTGGAAGCGCAAGGTAGTAAAACTCTGCGTTACTCCAGTTGCATAGGTTTGCCCGCCGGGGGTAGTGCGCGCAAGATCCGCCTGCATTGAGTTATAAAAAGAAAGCGTGCGCTTGTAGGAGAAAGTGTTCTCGAAGAATCCAAATTCCCGCGCCAGATTCCAATAGATACTCGTAATTGCAAAGCCTGCAGTGGAAATCCAACGGACTCCATCGAAATTTCCCGCCTGATAATTTACGAACCAGCCGGCGATATGTTGATTGGGGGCATAACTCCAGGAAGTTGGATCCGGTGTGGATCCCCCAAACAACCCGACGATTACGTTGTGCCGGATTTTCCGCCCATAGTAGCCGCCATCAATGGTGCTCAGGCTTGGCGCCCACGGCAGATACAGCCGTCCGACGCCAATCTCCACCGGCGATACCGGGCTCTCATAATAAAAACCCAGGTGATAGGTGCGGTTGATTAAATCAGTCAGCGTGACCGGTGTAGTGGTGCTGCTTTCTCCTGTGGATGTAAACTGCCCCCGCCAGTAGCCGGTAAAATTCCAATAGGTGCCTCCAATCCGTTGCATATCGGCTTGAATGAGCCCCCCCATTTGATTGGAGGTGATTCCACCGGACTGGCTGATTCCGCCATAATCGATTCCGAAGCGCCCGCGCATCTGGTTCTCCAGTGGCGGGCCCATCACTCGGGGAACTTGCGTTTCGCGAATCTCCTCATCCAAGGGGTCACCATCGGTGAAGGTGACCACCACCGGATAATTTTTGGATTCTTCCACGTTCTGTGCTTCTGTCCGCTGTTCGATGCTCTGCGCGGACAAATATGCAACATCTCCCGGATATACATCGGATTTGGAGTTCACGACCTCGCAAACCGCGGAGGTGTCCGCGACGCTTACCACGCGCAGTCCGGCAATTTCCGGAGCGTTACTGAACCGGATGGCTTCCGTCATTTCGCCTTCCGAGGAAAGCCGCACCACAGACAGCAACATCCCCTCTTTCAATCCCGTATTTCGGCCGGCATCCACATAGACCGTTCCCTCGGTCACATACTTCACATGAAAAATATTTTTTGGCGGGGTGGATTGGGGTGCGGCACAGCACGCCATCATCGTTGCCAGAAATCCGGCAAATACGGCTGACCGCGTTAATCTATTGGCCCCACTCAAGTGTGAATCCTCTTCCTCCTATTGCTTGTGGCATCCGTAACAGCTGGTGGGTGTATAGGTGTAGCCGCTTACTCCCGAATGGTGCGGATCCGTCGCCGACTTCGCGTGGCAGTTGGTGGTACACGCAAAGATTACGTAGTTCGACGAATTGGTATGGCAATCCGTGCATTGCGCGCTGTGGTGTGGAATCTGGAAATAAGTATGGTTAAAGGTCGCGCCTGCCCATGAAGTAGTGTTGTGGCACGATGCGCAGGTGGTCGGGTATCCGGCGCCAATGTGATTTGGATTGTTCGTGCCGTTGTAATCGGCCGCGTGGCAGCCGTAACAATCGGTGGGCACGGTCGTAAAATTGTTGTTCACGTGGCAGCTGGTGCAGGGAACGGTCACATGAAAGCCGGTCAATGGAAATGCGGTTTTGCTGTGATCGAACACCGCACCCGCCCAGCTCGTGGTCGTGTGGCAGGTGTCGCAGGTGACCGGGAAGCCCGCCGCCGCGTGCGGGGGATTATTCGTCGTGTTGTAGTCGGGCAGATGGCAGGCCTTGCAGGTCGGGTCGGTCAGCCCGTAGTTGTTGCCGATATGACAGGCCGTGCAGAGGATAGTCGTGTGGAAGCCGGTCAGCGGGAAGCCGGTGCTCGAATGGTTCCACGTCGAGGACGTCCAATTCACGGTGTTGTGGCAAAGAGTGCAATCCAGTGGGTAGCTCGCCGCAGCATGGGGCGGATTGTTGGTCCCGTTGTAATCCGGCGTATGGCATGCCTTACACGTCGGGTCGGTCAGAGAATAATTATTGTTGATGTGGCATGAAGCACAGGGAGTGGTCACGTGCGTTCCGGTCAGTGGGAATCCGGTGGTTGCGTGATTGAATACCACGCCCGCCCAGCTGGTTGTGGTATGGCAAGTCTGGCAGGTAGTTGCGAAGCCTGCTGCTGCGTGCGGTGGAGCATTGGTGCCGTCGTAGTCCGGTTTGTGGCACCCGTAACAATCGGTCGGGGCATTGGTGAAATTCCCGTTCAGATGACAGGAAGTACAGGGAACGGTCACGTGAAAACCGGTAAGGGGGAATGCGGTCTTGTTGTGGTCAAACGTCGCGGGCTGCCACGCGGTAGTCGAATGGCACGTCGCGCAGGTTGTGGGAATCCCCGCGGAAACGTGCGGGGGATTGGTGGTGCCGTTGAAATCCTTGGTATGGCACGAATAACAGTCCGAAGGCGTTGTGGTGTAATTGCCGTTGATGTGGCACAGGGCGCAAGCGACCGTTATGTGCGCGCCCGTGAGCGGGAACGACGTTTTGCTGTGGTCGAACGTCGCCGGTTGCCACGCGGAAGTGTTGTGGCAGACGGCGCATGTCGTGGGAATTCCCGTGGAAGCGTGCGGAGGATTTGTCGTGCCGTTGAAATCTTTGGTGTGGCAAGAATAGCAATCCGACGGAATGGAACTGTAGTTGTTGTTAATGTGGCACGAACTGCAGGGAACGCTCACATGTGCGCCGGTGAGAGGGAACGAGGTCTTGTTGTGATCGAAAGTTGCGGGCTGCCAGGCGGAAGTTGTGTGGCAAACCGCGCAGGTAGTTGGAATGCCCGCTTGTGAGTGATTTGGGTTTGTCGTTCCGTTGAAATCCTTCACGTGACACGAAAAACAATCTGTCGGCGTGGAGGTGAAGTTTCCATTGATGTGGCAACTTGCGCACGGGACTGCCGCGTGCGCCCCCGTAAGTGGAAACGAAGTCTTGCTGTGATCGAAGGTCGCCGGGGACCAAGCCACTGTGGTGTGGCACGTCGAACAAGTCGTAGGTATGCCCGCTTGAGCGTGCGGAGGATTGGTTGTCCCGTTGAAGTCTTTTACGTGGCAGCTAAAGCAATCCGTCGGTGTTCCCTGGTATTTCCCGCCGATATGGCAGGAGAGGCAATCCAGCGTGGCGTGTGCACCCGTCAACGCATAACCCGTGAACTTCAGGTGATCAAACTTGGCGCCCAGCCAGCTATCCATCGAGTGGCATACCTGGCAATTTGTGGGGAAATTCAGCGCCGTGTGGCTTGGATTTGTAGCCTTCTGGAAATCTGTCAAATGGCAGGAATTACAATCCGTGGAAAGCCCCTGAAATTGTCCGACCGCCGCGCTCTTGTGGCAGGCCTCGCAATCCACCGCCGCATGAGCTCCAATTAACGGAAATCTGTTCTGATGCTCCTTGATGGAAGAAAGACTGACTTGCCATCCGCGCACGGTGTGGCACTGCGCGCAATCGGCGCCAAATTTTCTTAGGTGAATGTCGGCGTGGCAATCGGCGCAATTCTTTCCGACGTCAGTAAAGACCGGTTTCACGTGACACTGATTGCACAAGACTTTTTCGTGCATTCCGCGCAGGGGATAGCGCGTTTTGTTGTGGTCAAATTCCGGGTTGGAACGGATGGGCCGCCAGCCCGCATCAATGTGGCAATTATCGCAGGCGAGCGCGAGTGGGCCGTGCGGGCTTCGGGTATTGGCCTTTTGTGAGAGCACACCAGGCGCGGTCAATACCAATCCCAGCAAGATCCAGACCCCGACCTTAGCGATTCTGGACGTACTCTTACCCCTCGAACTCGATCTTCTACAGGGCTGGGCTGACCAAGTTGATGTAAATTTTAGGAGGGTTGGCGATACCCAACAACTGGTCTGGAGGTCAGGTTTTGTTCAGGTCGGTACAGTTGTATCCGAGTTTAATTACTCGCTTAATCCAATTTTCCAACCGAGTGACACGCTTCGCATTTTATCGGCGTAGGCTTATAAAACAATACGGCCTTCCCACCAACGTCTTTGGTCAGCATGTGACATTTGTCACAAGCTACGTCGGTATGCCCGCCCTTCAATGGGAACCGCGTCCGCTTTTCATGATCAAACGTCGATGGGACCCAGCGCTGTTCGTTGTGGCAGCTGGCGCACGGTGTGGTTCCATCGTGTTGTTGCTGTGCGAATTGTCCGCCGTGGGGATCAAGATGGCACCCTTGGCACTCGCGCGGAGCTCCTTTGAACAGGTTCCCCTGTGTCCCCTGCTGAGGCTTGTGACATGCCACACACTGAACGGCTCGGTGCGCCCCCAAAAGTGGGAAATTCGTCTTGGAATGGTCGAACCCTTCCACATCTCCCCAGCTGCGCGTGTTGTGGCAGGCTTCACAACCCAACAACGTGCCGTCCGCTCGCTTGCGCTCCATGCGGTCCTTAAACTCACCGTGATGCGGGTCCACGTGGCAGGCTGTGCAGCTCTGGTCTGCAAAGTGGAACGGCAGAATTTTGTCGGTGCGTCCGCCGGCGCCAATCTTGTGGCAGTCCATGCAGGGCACCGCAACATGTGATCCCGTCAGCGGATACTTTGACTCCGCGTGCTTGGCGATTGTGAAAGTTGACCGGTGAAAATCGGCAACGGTATGACAGCCCTCGCAGCGGTTCTGATAAGGCGCCGCGGCAAACTGGCCATCGTGCGCGTCTTTATGGCAATCCAGGCACGCCGCGAACTTCATTTTGTAAACTGTATCTTTGCCGGCGGGAATATGGCATTTGTCGCATTCCACTGTGGCGTGCTTGCCTTCGAGTGGATATTTGGAAGTGGCATGTTCCTTCACACCGAATAATGAAGGCTTCCAACCATCCACGTTATGACATTCCGCGCACTCGCCCTTCATCGGGCGCCTGGCGAATTGGCCGCCATGCGCATCGATCTTGTGGCAATCAACGCACATGTCGAATTCCAGCGGCTTCTTGAAATCGCCGCTGACATGGCATGCCGTGCAGCCGACCGTCGTGTGCTTTCCAAGCAGGGGATACTTCGTTTTCGAGTGATCGAAGGAAAATCCGGGAAGCACATTCTTCCAACTGGCCGTAGTGTGGCACTCCTCGCACACTTGTTTGAATTCTCCGTGATGGGGATCCACGTGGCATGCTTTGCAGGTTGCAAAATTCATGTCCTTGAAACGCGCCGGGCCGCCAGGCACATCCGGTTTATGACACAGCTCACACTTCACGTTAATGTGCATGCCCGTCAGAGGATAGCGGGTTTTCGAGTGATCGAATTGTTTGGCTGCTTTCCAATCGCTGACGTTGTGGCAGCTCTGACATTCAGGCCCCAGTTGGCCCTTGTGGTAGTCCTCGTGGCAGGAAATGCATTTTGTGGAAAGTCCGACGTACGTGCGTGCAACATCTTTATATTTGATTAGAGTTTTGAACTCCGCGGAGATGTGTCCCGCCGTGTGACACTTTTCGCAGGCGACGCCCGCGTGCTTGCCTTCGAGCGCATAACCTGTCTGCTTATGGTCGAATTGCCTTACCGAAGGCTGCCAGCGCACCAGTGTGAAGTCCAATCCGTTGTGCTCCAGATGACATCGCACGCAATCCTTGCCATTTGGATTCTTCATTCCCAGAAGCGCGTGATAGCCGTGCCCATCGGAAAGTAATTTGGATATTTCTTTATGGCAGTCCAGACATTTAAACGTGGGAGTGCTGGTCCAAAACTGGTGGCAGCTGGTGCATTTGGTGGATCCGTTCAGGTCTTGGTGGGCTTTTGAGAGCGGCCCCGGAGAAATTTGTGCGGAGGTGCGGCCACCTGCGAACGTAAGCACGAGGGTTGCAAACAGCAAGACTGCGCCGAGTCTGGCGATCCGACCTCGCCGCCGGGAATAGGCTGCTCCCGCACAGTCAAACATGTGCAACGGCCTCTCCTCTTGTCAATCTCGGGGCTTGACGTCCAGACCGGCTAGGTTTTCAGACCTTACCATGGCGGGATTGCGCAATTGTTTCGAGCGTGGAAGGGTGTGTTCATTCAGAAAAGCTGTACTGCGGGACAGGCGCAATTTGACACAGTTAGATTGACCCGAAGGATCACGAGGATCGTCGCCTCTCCTCATTGGCTGGCTGGGCCGAAATGCTTGCGTATCGCCTCCATCAAAGATTCCTCCAGAGATCCATTTGATTCCAACGGCCACCAGTCGTGTTGTACTTTGAGCTTGTCCTTCGTTTCGCCAACCCCGCGGAATTGCGCCAGAATGATGGTGCGTGTGAAGCCTTCCCCCACGTCAGTCGTTGTCACCCGAAGAGTCACGCTCCCGCTCTTCCATTCAACGTCCTGCGGCCTTTTATCCTACTTGGTCATTCCCATCAGTTCATTCACATCCAGGTCTCGCAAAAACAGCCAGGAGTTATCATTCAGGATTTCATCGTGAATGTTCCACCGAAAATCGCGCACCTTTGCCTGCAGGATTTCCTGAACTTCAAGGATTCCGGTACGCACTTCCACGCAGACGCCCGGTGACGGCTCCGCCGAAATTCCCTTTATTTTTTTTGTTTTTGGATTGGAGGATTTCGCAGGCGGACCGGCGTCAGATACCTTGCACGGACGAATCACATCATCCGCAAGCACAGGCAGTCGAAGCGAAGTCCCGTGCGAGGGGAAGGGAATGGCGGCCATGCTCAAAGCCAAGAACGGAAGTATCACTGCAGAATGACCTGCTCGAAGTAGACGGAGTTTCTTCAATTCGATTGCCCCTGCAAATTGCGAACCAGCTTCCATTTTCCCAGAATTCCAGCGGCCAGGGTACGACTCTCCCTGCACGAATCAGCTTATGAGTCATAGCTCTCCCCTGGCCGCAAATTGGAAATGGATTCGAGCGAGCGTTGGCGTGGCGCGTGGAGGGGCAACCGGGGAATTTGTTTTTCGGCTTGACAAATTCAAACAGTTGTTTTAAACATATGTTTCATATGAACCGCCATGCTCTTGCCAAGACTCCTTCACTGGCCCGCCGGCGGCCCAAAGGCAAAGCCGCCGATTTGACCCGCGACAAATTAATCGAAGCTGCCGGTCGCGTTTTTGCGGAACACGGCTACCAGTCCGCTACGATCCGGCAAATCTGCCGTCGCGCCGGCGCCAACGTCGCCGCCGTGAATTACACCTTCGGCGACAAGTTGGGTTTGTACACCGAAGTGCTGCGACACTCGGTGCGCGCGGCCAAAACGGAGATGTTGAGCGCCGCGCTGAATCCTGATCTTTCCCCCGAAGAAACAATTCGTTCCGTGATTCGCGCCCGGCTGCTGAGCCTTTGCAGGGAAGCTCGGCCCGATTGGCAGCTTCGTCTGGTGAGACACGAACTATCGCAACCCACCCCTGCAATGGCGCGAGTGGTTGACGAAGGAATGCGGCCAATTTACGACCGGATGCGCAAAGCCGTCGGCAAGATCACCGGACTGTCGCCGGATCACGAGACGACCAAACTGTCCGTGAACAGCATCATTGGACAGGTAATTTTCTATACCTTTTCTCAGCCCGTGCTCGCTCGATTGCAGCCGGAATTGAAGCTCACTCCCAATAAATTGGAGCACATCGCGGAACACATTGCGGACTTCTCGCTCGCGTTTCTACGGAAAGTGGGGCAAAGAAAAAATCATGAGTGAAATAAAAACCAGCACAATGACGCAGGCGCCGCAGAGTTCTGAACAACGCAATCCTCCGCCTCCAGCCCTTGTGGCGCCGCGCGCGGAAGAAGCCAAAGCTCCGCGGTCGCGCATGGTGCCGATCCTCATTTTCTTGGGCATTGTTGTCGTGGCCGCGGTTGTGTGGGAAACATTTTTCGCCACCCCCAAGCTTCCGGACAGCATTGTTGCATTGAGCGGTCGAGTGGAAGGCGACGATTCCGCGGTGGCCCCGAAAACCAGCGGGAAAATCCTTGAGGTAACGGTTCGCGAGGGCGACACCGTAACCACGGGCCAGGTCATCGCGCGTTTGGACGACTCTCAGGTGCGCGCTCGGGAAGATCAGGCCCGTGCGGGACTTGCCGACGCACAGGCAAAATCTCAGGTGGCCCGCGATCAGATTTCCGTACTGCAGGAACAATTGCAGCAGAATCGTTTTCAAACCACCCAGGCGGGCACGGATGCCAACGGCCGGGTAAGTCAGGCGCAAGCGGATTTGACCGTCGCGGAAGCGGACCTCGCTCAGCAACAAGCGGCCCTGCGATTGGCTGAATTCAATCGCGATGCCTACACGCGACTGGCGAAAACCGGCGCCGCTTCTGAACAGCAGGGGCTTCAGGCGGAAGTGCAATACCAGCAGCAAGCAGCTGTGGTAGCGGCCTCGCAGCGCCATGTGGAATCAGTCCGCGGCGCGCTGACCACGGCGCAGGCCAATCTTGAAAATCCCAAAATTCGCGACTCACAAGTGGCCGCCACCCAGCGGCAGATTGCCATGCAGGAGTCGCAAATTGCCGCCACCAAAGCGGAAATCGTCCAGGCGCAGGCACAACTCGCGCAGGCCCAGGCGGATCGTGCGGATTTGACCGTCCTTGCACCATTTTCAGGCACAGTCATCACCCGCGCCGCAGAGCCCGGTGAAGTAGTTCAGGCGGGCACAGCGATCGTCACTCTTCTCGATCTTTCCAAAGTTTATCTGCGCGGATTTGTTCCAGAAGGCGAAATCGGAAAAGTGAAAGTTGGCCAGCCCGCTCACGTCTTTCTGGACTCCAACACGAACCAGGCGCTTGACGGCTACGTTTTGCGAGTTGACCCCAATGCCACATTCACGCCGGAAAACACATATTTTCGCGATGACCGCGTGAAGCAAGTGGTTGGCGTGAAAATTCTTCTAACCTCTGGTATCGGTTTTGCGAAGCCGGGGATGCCCGCGGATGGCGAAGTTCTGACGTCGGGCACGGCCTGGCCTCCCCACAAGCGTGCGCAATGACCACGCTGGCCACAGATCGCTCCGAACTCCGTGACCACGAACTTGCGTCACAGGGAACTGCGATAGAGGTACGGAATCTCCGGAAACAATATGGGACGCTGGAGGCCGTACGTGGGATTTCCTTTGAAGTGCAACGGGGCGAGATCTTTGGCCTGATCGGAGCCGATGGCGCAGGCAAAACCACCACATTTCAGATTCTGGCCGGAGTGATGGAAGCCACCTCCGGCTCAGCGGAGATTTTCGGCAAACCTGCGCGCGACGCCCGCGCGCAGACAGGTTATCTGACCCAGACATTCAGTCTCTATCCCGACTTGAGCGTAAAGGAGAACATCAACTACATCGGTGATTTGCGGCGCGTTCCTCCCGTGGAGATCGCCGAGCGTGGAGACAAGTATTTGAAGTTGTTTGATATGGACCGCTTCAAGAACCGGCTGGCCGCCCAATTGAGTGGCGGCATGAAACAAAAGCTGGCGCTGGTCTGCGCGCTGGTTTCCGAGCCGAACATCCTGCTGCTCGATGAGCCCACCACGGGCGTAGATCCCGTTTCACGCCGCGAATTCTGGGACACCCTGGCGCACCTCGCCGGGCAGGGTTTGACCGTACTGGTCGCCACGCCATACCTCGATGAGGCGGAGCGGTGCCATCGCATCGCGTTGATTCATCTCGGCGAGATTCGCCAAATCGGCACACCGGACGAAATTCGTGAGAGCTTGCATGCGAAGCGCATCGAGCTGCGCACCCCCGCGCTTCGGAAAACGCTCCAGATTTTGAGAGGTGCGGTGGCGGTTGATCTGGACATCTTCGATACCCAACGCTTTGGGGATCGGCTGGATTTGTTGTCGCATGAGCCCGACGTGTCCAAGAAGAGAATCGAAGACCTGTTGCGCAAGGATGAAATTCCAATTGACGATATACGGGTGGACGAACCCACTCTTGAAAACACATTTGTCGCCACGCTGCGCGCGCTCAGCCATGAGATGAAGGACACACCATTTCCCGCTCGCCACGATCATAGCGGGATGCGGGGACAAATCGCGATTGGCGCGCAGGAATTGACCAAGAAGTTCGGCGCATTCACGGCCGTCCACAACGTGAGCATGCAGGTACGCTACGGCGAGATCTACGGTTTGCTGGGCGCAAACGGCGCGGGTAAAACCACCACCATCAAAATGCTGTGTGGATTGCTCGAACCCACCACCGGAACCATGGAACTTGCCGGTGAGCGCGATGCCCTGCGCTCCAATCGCATCCGCCAACAAATCGGCTACATGTCGCAGAAGTTTTCGCTCTATAACGATTTGTCGATCGCCGAGAACCTGGACTTCTTCGGCGGCGTCTATGGCGTGCCCTCCAGTGAACTCGAAGAGAAAGAACGCTGGGTGATGAATTTCTCCGGGTTGGAGGGAAAGGAAAAGCAAATCACCGGCAGTTTGCCGGGCGGATGGAAGCAGCGAGTCGCTTTCGGTTCAGCCATCATGCACGAACCGGGCATCGTTTTTTTGGATGAACCGACCTCCGGCGTGGATCCGCTGGCCCGTCGCGCTTTTTGGACCATGATCAACCATCTGGCGGATGCGGGTACTGCCGTTCTGGTGACCACGCATTATCTCGAAGAAGCTGAACAGTGCAACCGGCTCGGCTTCATGGTCGCGGGCGAGCTGCTGGTGGAGGGAACGCCCAGCGAGATCAAAGCGCAACAGAAAGGCCACCTGCTGGAATTCCTCGTGGATAGCCCGCAGCGAGCGGCCGACCTTTTGAAATCGGAAACGCAGCGTTGGCGCGTGGCCTTATTCGGGAAACGGCTCCACGTCATCACCGACTCTGACGTCGCAACGGGAATTCGCGAGAACACTCAGAGGTTGGAAGCCGGGGGAGTCGGCGTGCTCGGCGCGCGCGAGGGGCGCTTCTCGCTTGAAGACGTATTCATCAGCGTCGTGGAGCAGGCCCGGGAGCGCGGAAAGATCGGCGCTGAGGAATAGGAAGACCAGATGCGGCGAATCATCGCACAGGCCCGAAAAGAATTGACCCAGTTGCTCCGGGACCGCCTGGCCGTAGCACTGGCGCTCCTGCTTCCCGTGGTCCTGATGCTTTTGCAAACCACGGCTATTTCGTTGACCGTAAAAGACCTTCCCATCATCGTTCAGGACCTCGATCAGTCCCAGGCTTCGCAGTCATTAATAGATGCTTTCCGCCAGTCTCTCAGCTTCCATGTTGCTTCGTGGCCTCCGGACCAGCAGCCCGAGCTGGCCTTCTCTTCCAACAGGGCCCGCGGCGCGCTGATCATCCCTGAGGATTTCGGACGCAGAATCGCGCGCGGCCAGAGCGCCACCGTCCAGATGCTGATTGACGGGTCGGATGGGAACACAGCGCAAATTATTTCCGGCGATGCGGCGCAAATCGTTCGCGCTTTTAATCTGGAAAATGCCGGCGCCACGCATCCTCAACCGGTCACAGCCGATATTCGGCTGTGGTACAACCCCAGCCGCTCGTCGCAGAAATTTTATGGTCCCGGCATTTTTGTGATGGCCATGTCCATTTTCCCGCCATTGCTGGCCACGCTGGCAATGGCCAAGGAAGGCGAGCAGAAAACAATTCTTCAGGTCTATGTTTCGAATATTTCGGCGCATGAATTCTTGCTGGGCAAAATCGCCGCGTTCATGGTGGTGGCCTTCGCGGAAGCCATCATTTTAATGTTGATACTTTTCCTGGGGTTCGGCCTCCGGTTCGCCGGCGACCCCACACCGTATCTCGTGGCCACGATTCTGTATATGTTTTGCGTGACGGCCTTTGGGAACCTGATCGGCGCCGCAATACCCAGTCAGGTGGCCGCCATGCAGGCCGTTGCCCTCGCCGGTTTTCTACTGGTGTACATGCTCTCCGGATTACTTTTTCCCATTCAAAATATTCCCGCTTCGATTCGTTGGGTTTCCAACATCGTCTGGGGCCGTTATTACATTGAAGTCGTTCGCGACGCTCTTCTGGCCGGGGGCGGCTGGCCGTCGGTATGGTTCAGCGTCTTCATGATTGGAGCCATTGGCTCCATTTTCTATTTTCTCGCCTGGCGCACCATGCGGCGCATGCAGCTGAAGGATTGAGCTATGAGGAATCTTCGTTCACTTGTCGGTTACCGGATGCGGGCCTTGATCCTCAAGGAATTCCGCCAGATTTTGCGCGACCGGAGGCTGGCCTTCTCCTTGATTCTTCCTCCCACTCTACAACTCCTACTTTTCGGATTCGCACTCAACGCCACAGTCAGCAATCTGCGCCTGGGGGTTGTGGACGATAGCAGGACTCCGGAAAGCCGGGAGCTTGTAGCCACCATGACCGAGAGCAAGAGTTTCCTGAGCTCCGGCACATATTTTTCCGTGGACGAGATGAGCAGGAAAATTGCCAATGGCAATCTCGACGCCGGTCTGGTGATCCCCTACGACTACGCCCGCGACCTGCAGCGCGGCAAGCCCGTCAATGTGCAGGTTCTGCTGAATGCCATGAACTCAAACACCGCTACGATTGGCGAAGGGTACGCGCAAGGTGTGATCGCCTCATACAACCAGACCCTGACCGGCGAGGGAATCCACGCCAACTTCCGGCAGATCGCTGCGCAGGATGTAAGTCGGCCCGGCAACGTCTTGATGCATCCGGCCTATCTCTACAATCCAGGGTTGGAGCCCACGTGGTTTATAGTGACCGGCATTCTTGGCGTGCTCCTGATTCTTAACGGATCCCTGATTTCGGCTGCCGCCCTGGTGAAGGAGCGCGAGGCCGGGACGCTGGAACAATTGTTGATGTCCCCGGCCTCAACCACCCAGGTCATTATTGCCAAACTTTTTCCGCTTTTCGTTCTGCTTTGCTTCATGGGTTTAATGGCGGTGATTCTCATGCGTGTCGTCTTTGGAATTCCGTTCCGCGGAAGCGTTTCGCTGGTGATGGCTGCCGCGGCGCTTTGCCTCCTATGTGGAATCAGCATCGGCACCTTTATCGCCACCTTTTCAAGGTCAGCCCGGCAAGCTCAGCTCACACTATTTTTTGTGAACCCTCCCCTCACCTCACTCTCCGGTGCATTCACCCCCGTGGAAGCCATGCCCAAGTGGCTTCAACCGGTCGCACAAATCAATCCCATCCAACATTTTGGACAAATCTCTCGCGGCGCGATGTTGAAGGGGAGCGGGATCGGCGCGCTCTGGCCAAATTTTCTGGCGCTCTCGATATTCACGCTGGTGCTGGTTTCACTAAGCATCTGGCGTTTCAGAAAACAGCTTAGCTAAGCCCGGTCTAAAGGAGACTCATGCGTAGAATTTCCTGTAAACGACTTTTCCCGAAACTTGCCGCGCCGTGCAGTGGCGTCCTGGTCGTTCCTGTGGCCATGCTGATGTTGGCGGCGCCCGTGTCTGCACAACTTGGTCCGCCGCCGGCGCAATCGCAAAGCTCGCAGGCCGTGCAACTTCCGCTTTCAGGCCGCTCCGCCCAAAGCAATGGCTCCGCGAAAACCTCAGAGTCTCCCGCGCCGAGCACCACCGCAACGGTGAACACGCTTAATCCGAACGTACAGGTTCAAGGAGCCTACGCTGGCAGCACGCCGGGCCTGGCGAGCATGCCATTCAACGGGAAGCTCGGATTGCATGAAGCCGTTTTGCGGGCCCTGGCCTACAACCTCGGCCAGACCGGCGCCACAGCAGCTCAGCGCCAGGCGGAAGGACAGAGCAAAGTGGCGCGCAGCTATTTATTGCCGAACATCAACGGCACCGTGAATGAAAACGTTCAGACCACCAATCTTCGCGCCCTAGGTTTTCGGTTCAATTCTTCGAGCTTCGCGATCCCGGCGGTTATCGGTCCGTTCAACTATATTGATTTGCGCGCTCACCTGTCCCAGACCGTTTTTGATTTCACGGCGCTCAACAACTACCGCGCAACGAATGACGTAGCGAATGCCAATCGGTTTTCCGCATTGGATGCGCGCGAGTTGATCAGTCTTGCCGTCGGCGCGACTTATCTTCAAATCATCGCCGCAAAGGCGCGCGTGGCTTCTGAAAAATCTCAACTCGAGTCCGCGGATGCGGTCTATCAGCAGAGTCTGCAGCAATTGGGGCAGGGAATCATCGCCAAGGTGGACGCTGACAAAAACCAGGTCCAGGCTCTCACGCACCAGCAACGGCTAGTCTCGCTGCAAAACGATCTGGCAAAACAGAAGATCAACCTCGCCCGCATGATCGGGCTTCCTCCAAACGACCAGTATGAGGTGACTGATGAAGCGACCTTCTCTCCCGCCACTCCGGTGAGGTTGGAGGACGCCATCAAGCTGGCATTCGATCAACGCTCCGATTTGAAGGCGGCCGAGGCCCAGCTGCACGCGGCGGAACGTGCGCGCGCCGCCGCGCGCGCCGAACGCTATCCTTCGCTGGGCGTAAACGGGGATTACGGCGGTATCGGTGTCAATCCCGCACAGATTCAAGCGACCTACACGCTCACCGCCAGTCTGAAGATTCCCATCTGGCAAGGCGGAAAAGCGGAGGGCGACATTCAGCAGGCAGAGGCCGCTCTCTCCCAGCGCCGCGCGGAATACGAAGACTTGAAGGGTCAAGTCGAAAGCGATGTTCGCGACGCTTACCTTGATTTGCAAGCCGCAGCCAGCCAGGTGGAAGTGGCGAAGCGAAACGTCGAGGTCAACAAGGAGGCGCTCGAACTCACACGGCAAAAAGCGCGGGAAGGAGTAATCGACAATGTCCAACTGGTGCAGGCCCAGGAATCAGTGACCAGCGCGGAATTTGATTACATTAACGGCGTATTCGCTTACAACATCGCAAAACTCAGTTTTGCGCGCGCGATGGGCCGCGCGGCCGATGGTTTGCCCGATGTTTCCAAAGTTCCCTGAAGTCCCCAAGCAGACTTAGTTCTGATCTCTTAATTTGGAGGCGGCTGGAGTCGCACTATCACTGCCCGTTGAAGTCACCCAAGTTATTGAGGACACTCAATACTCTGACCCAAGAACCTGGCACGGTGAATTCACTCGACAGGGAATTTATTTTCCCGCCGCTCTTTTCCCCATCCAATAATCCGCGCTGCTGATGCCCCTATCGAATGGAACGAAACTCGGCCCCTACGAAATCGTATCGCCCATCGGTGCGGGCGACATGGGCGAAGTCTATCGCGCGCGTGATATGTGCCTGGATCGCACGGCTTCGATCAATGTCTTAAACTCTCAACTGATCGTAAGCACGGAGCTAGAGGCCCGCCTTGAACGCGAGGCCAAAGTAATCTCGCAGCTTCAGCACACGAACGCTTGAACTTTTCAAGGCTCCTATCGGCGATTCGGCTCCACCCCTAGCGAACAAGTCCAGCTTCATCTTCAATTTCTTCGACGAGCTGCGCCGCAAAGTGCCCGCCGGAAGAACTTAGCTTCTGTTACTCAAGCGCCCAATTCGAGGTGAGAAATTCAACTGCAGTTAATGCGAAACGGCATTCGGGCCGATTATTTGGGTGGCCGAGTAAACATCACAAAGCTGGGCGCAACGCACCACAAAGTGGACATGCCGGATTGATACGGCATGTCCAAATTTGCCGCACAACGTTTAGCGCAAGTTCCGCTTATCTCGTTCCGGCGGCGTGGCTCGCTGATTCTCCTTTGCCGAGAAAAGCCAGAAGCTCTTTGTTCACAATCTCAGAATGAGTCCAGGTTATGCAGTGGGGCCCGCCCTCCACCACTGCGAGCCGGGCTCCTTTGATGAGTTTCGCGGTACGCGCTCCCGAAGCGGTGATGGGAAGGATCCGGTCGGCGTCGCCGTGCATGACAAGTGTGGGCACGTCAATACGCGCAAGGTCCTGGCGGAAATCGGTGTACCAGGTATGAACGCACTCGAATGTAGCCGTTGCAGAAGAGCTGACTGCGACGTTCCAACTGGCCTGCACGGCCTGCTCGCTTACGCGCTTGCCCAGGAGTACGTCGGTGTTGTAGAAGTTTTTGAAGAATTCGGTGAAGAAAGCATACCGATCAGCTTTGATTGCTGCTTCAGTTCCAGTGAACACGCTCTTGTCCACGCCTTCCGGATTGTCTGGTGTTTTGAGCAAATAAGGAGGCACACCGGAGAGAATCACGGCTTTGTTGACGCCCTTTGATCCGTACTTGCCCAGGTAGCGCGCCACTTCGCCGCCGCCCATTGAGAAACCCACCAGCGAGAAATCCTGCAAATCGAGTTTCGTTATCAGCGTGCGCAGGTCTGCGGCGAAAGTGTCGTAGTCGTAGCCGGTTGTCGGCTGGCTGGACTTGCCGAATCCACGTCGGTCATACGTGATGACTCGGTGGCCCGCAGCTAAAAGGGCTGTAAGTTGCTTTTCCCAGGACGCCCCGCTTAAAGGGTAGCCGTGGATCAGCACCACGGGTTTGCCGGAGCCGTGATCTTCGTAGTACAGATGGATGTCGCTGGAGTTTTCCTTTCCAACCGTAACGTATGCCATTTGTTGCGCTCCTTTTGTGGGAATTTGTCGAAATGAGTCTTTCAGTTCATGTCATGGTTTGTTTCACGATTTGTCGTCCTACAAATCCCGGACGATTTCGGACAAGAACCAGGTCCGGCGCCCGGTCTGGTCAAACCAGGTCTCAATCAAGCTGGCGGGTCAGTATGTGCGTGAATGCATCTTATGCAGCACCATTGAAAATGTGGAGGCGGGGGGAGTTGAACCCCCGTCCGAAAAGCGCTACGAAACGAAGACTACATGCTTAGCTCAGTTCAGGGTGCGAAACCCCGGAGGGCTTCGCGCGTTCGCCATCCGCGGTCAGAACGAGCAAGAAATGCGGCCGGCTAGTCCGATGGATCTCGCCTGGCGTTACGGACCGAAACGCTTTGGCCAGTTCGCTGTGCGACGCCTCGATTCAAGCCCGCGAACGAAGCCTGAGGAGACGGGTTGCTTATTTAATT
>Ga0070733_10000223_pt1 | contig 49833 bp, 37 predicted proteins | sample Coa_R1_9_FD_66450 | JGI IMG/M metagenome (GOLD analysis project Ga0070733, IMG submission 66450) | Surface soil microbial communities from Centralia Pennsylvania, which are recovering from an underground coalmine fire - Coalmine... | ecosystem: Environmental > Terrestrial > Soil > Unclassified ... | reverse complement strand
ATGGCTTTCAGCGCGGGGTGGGGATGCAAGAGAGTCATCGCCGAAGTGAGCCCATCATAAGAAACCCCAATCATTCCCACTTTGCCGTTATTGTTGGGGACATTCTTAACCAGCCATTCAATCGAGTCGTAGGCGTCAGTGGTCTCGCTGGTCGCTTTTGAATCCTTCAGATCGGCTTTGGACGACAATGCGAACGTGCCTTCGGATTGAAACCGCCCGCGCAAGTTCTGAAACACAAAAATGTAGCCATCGTGGACCAGGTCCTTCCTGGAGGCGCCCTTCAGGATGTCGGCGTTTGCAGGAACTCCATAGGGCGTACGCTCGAAAAGAATCGGCATCGGCCCGGGGGAGTTCACCGGAGCAAGAATAACCGTCTGTAAATGAATTCCATCGCGGACAGGAATCATCACCTGCTGAAACGATAAGGGCGACGCTTCTTGCGCGGCAACTTTACTCGTGCGTGAAAGGGCTTCATGGACGAGCAACGAACAGATGATGGCCAGTATCACAAAACGTAAAGACTTGCGCATCGACGCTCCTTGGAACACGAGACGATTCAAAATAGGTTGTACCAAGAGATTTCGACCGGGAAATTAGCACTTCGTTCATACTCTGTCCACATCCCATGCCTTTCCAATAATGCTCATCGCCTAGTACAATCCCGGGCCGGGTATCTTCGTGACTGACGCGTTAAAACCCGGAAAAGAATCCTCCATGCCCTGGGTCAGGGAATTCTTGAAGCTGCAGCAGAGGTTTGTTTTCATTGGAGTGATCATTTATGCGTTTTTCGCGGCACTGAGAGTCCCGGCCCCATTCACCATCATCATGACCGCAGTATTGTGTGTGGGGAACGTAGTAGGCCCGTTGCAGCAGGCCTCCAGGCCGATTTATGAACACCGCCCTTTCCCCTGGAACTGGATTTTATTCTTTCCCACTGTTCTTGCGAATGGCCTGCTCACCGCTTTGGCCACCACAGCCATAGTGCGCTGGGTATTCGCCGGAACACCCTCCTACTGGGCGTTCTTTAATGAAATGGCGCCTCTCATGATCCTGGTTTCCGTGGTGCTGGTCGCCGGTACCTATTTGAATGAGCAGGTCCAAGGCAAGCTCCGGGAAAAGAATCTTCAACTTGCGCAAGAAGTGGAGAAGGGAAGCACAGCTCTCAAGCAGAAGGAACAGGAACTGGACCGCGCTCTGGAAATCCAGAGAGACCTGCTGCCCAAATCCCTGCCGCAGCTCCCGGGCGTCGATATAGATGGAGCGTGGCAGCCGGCGCGCACCGTGGGCGGAGACTATTACGACGTCATTCAGTTAGACACCACGCGGCTTGGCTTCTGCATAGGGGACGTGTCCGGGAAGGGAATCACCGCGGCACTTCTGATGGCCAACTTGCAGGCTTCTTTCCGCGCATTCGCGACACCGGACGCAACCCCGGCATCGGTTTGCACGAAATTGAACGACTTTTTATGCGGCAACACAGGCTCCGACAAGTTCATCTCTTTCTTCTATGGAGTACTGGATGTTGAGAATCTGACGCTGACCTACGTAAATGCCGGGCATTGCCCGGTGCTGCTGATGAAGAAAACCGGGCGGGCCGAGTTTCTACGCAGCGAAGGAGTAGTCCTGGGCATCATTCCCGAATGGACCTACTCCGATGCATTGGCAAGACTATCTTCGGGCGACAAACTGGTCTTGTGTACGGATGGGGTTCTGGAAGCGGCGAACCAGCAGGCAGTGGAATTTGGGGAGCAAAGACTGGTTCAGTCGGCCCAGGGGACAGACGGTTCCGCACAATTAATTCAAAAAAAGATCATGAACGATGTGACGTTGTTCTGCTTATCCAATTTCCACGATGACGCAACGTTGCTCGTCGTGGCCATCCGCTAAATCAAGAGAAGTGCCTATTCGGTTCGTAGCGCCGTCATCGGATCCACGCGCATAGCTCGCCGAGCTGGGATATATGACGCGGCTATGGCAACCAGGAATAGCAGAAGCGCCACTCCGAAAAAGGTTAGCGAGTCGGTAGCTCCGACACCGTAGAGGAGTCCGGCCATAAGTCGAGTGAGGGCCAGGGCGCTTACAACACCCACAAGAATCCCCCCAACCGCGAGTTTCGCGCCTTGTCCGACAATGAGCCGCAATATCGTTCCCGGGCGCGCGCCGAGGGCCATGCGAATACCAATTTCCCGAGTGCGCTGTTCCACGGAATAGGAAATGACGCCATAAATGCCCACACCTCCGAGGGCCAGGGCCAATGCCGAAAAAAATGAGAACAGCAAGGCCGTCGAGCGCGGCCCGGCGACAGATTCGATGACACGGCCTTGAAGCGGCTCGATGTGGGTCACCGGCACGTCATGATTTATTCCTGCGACGATGCCATGCAGTTCGGCGCCAATCTGACTGTTTTCCTGCGAAGATCGCATGACCAGCGTCATTTCCGCCGGAGGGGTTTCTGTTCCGCTGCCTTGGACGGCTTGCTGCCCGTAGGCCACATAAAAGACTCCCTCGAGATAGGATTCCAACGGCACTGCCATGGTGCTTTCCCGAACGTCACCGACCACGCCAACAACGGTCCTCCACTGGTCTTGGAACTTAACCTTGATCCGCTCACCGACGGGATCTATTCCCGGCCAATAAAGTTCCGCGGTGGACTTGCTGACCAGAACGACCCACTGGGAATGGGCGGAAGCGTCGAGATCATTCAGACCACGGCCCTTCAAGATTGGAATCCCCATGGTGCTCAAATAATCCGTGGTCACGAGTTTCTCCAACAGGAGGTGATTGTGTGCGCCCGGCCGAGTGGGATGGGCTTCAATATCCACGGGTAGGACTTCACCGCCTCCGCCGAGTGGAAGCCCGTTTACCGCCGCCACTTCCGTCACACCCGGAAGTGCGCGCACGCGGCCCAGCAAATCGCTGTAGAAAGTTTGGCAGCGGCCGGAAACTTCACAAAATGTTTCATCCGGCGTGACACGCGCGGTCAGAATCGTTTCGCGGCGAAAGCCCGGGTCAACATTGGAAAGCAGCCAAAGGCTTTTTACCAGCAAGCCCGCGCCGATCACCAACACCACTGAAATTGCCACTTCTCCAACCACCAGGCTCTTGCTCAGGCGGTGGTTTCCACCGGCGACACCGCGCTGACCTCCAGCTTTCAGAGAGTTCGTGAGATCAACTCTGGAGGCACCAAGCGCGGGCGCAGCGCCGAAAACGATTCCCGTCGCGACCATCAGAAGGGCAACGAATAAAAGCACGCGGCCATCCACGGTTACGTCTGCGAGCCGAGGTGAATCGGCGGGAAGAAGTGATTTCAGCGCCGGAAGGCCATAGATCGCAACTCCCATGCCAACGGCTCCGCCCAGGACGGAAAGCAACACACTTTCGGTGATAAGTTGGCGCATGATTCGCCAACGCCCCGCGCCCAGTGCGGTACGCACGGCAACTTCCCTCAGGCGGGTTGCAGCGCGAACCAGCAACAGATTTGCAACGTTGGCGCAGGCGATCAGAAGCAACAAACCCACCGCGCCCAGCAGGATCAGCAATTTTACGCGCTCGTCTCCGACAATCCTCTCCTGCAAGGAGGTCAAGCCGGCCTTTTGCCAGGAATCCGCGGGAAGTGGGTACGGAAATTGAGCCAGCATGGGCTTACGGAGCGCGGCAAGTTCGGCTTGCGCTTGTCCAATCGTTGCGCCCGGACGCAATCGAGCAATCACGGGCATATAACTTGAATACCAGAAGTCGCCAATGTCTTTTGGATCGAGATGGAGTGGAACCCACAGCTCCGCTTTGGTGGAAGGGAATCGGAATTCTGCGGGCATCACACCGATGATTTCCCGGCTAATGCCTTCGAGCATGATTCTACTGCCAATGACATTGGTGGCCCTGCCGAATCTGTGGTCCCAAAGAGCGTGGCTTAAAATCACCACGCGATCCGTGCCCGGCTGATCTTCTCCTTGTTGAAATACTCTGCCCTCTTCAGCGGCCACTCCCAATGCCGAAAAGTAATTTGCTGAGACCGACGCGCCCGCGATGCGGAGGGGCCGGTCAATACCGGTCCAGTTGAATTCTGCCTCGTCAGCGTATGCGGCGACATCCATCGTGCGGCTTTGTGCCCGAAGAAAGGAGAATGGGCCCTTGGTATATTCCCCGCCCGTCATGGCTACCATATGATCGGGTTCGGGAAAGGGCAGGGGGCGAAGCACCACTCCGTTTACAAGGCTGAACACCGCCGTATTCGCGCCAATCCCCAGGGCCAGGGTAAGGACGGCTACGGCAGTGAAGCCGGGATTCTTCACCACCATGCGAAGGCCATAGCGGACGTCCTGGGCCAAATTTTCAATGAAGTTCACGCCGCGCGACTCGCGAGTTTCTTCCTTGATTCTTTCAACTCCTCCAAAAGCCGCACGGGCGCCACGGATTGCCGCCTCGGATGGCGCGCCGGCTCTTACTCGTTTGTCCACTTCGTGTTCCAAATGGGAGCGGAGTTCGTCATCGAGATCCACTTCCACGGCTTTGCGTTGGAAGAGAGCCCGGATGCGGAAGTTCAAATCACTGATGAATTTCATAGGAGTGGCCCCCAGTCAAATCGTGTCCAGAATCTGCGCGACAGCCGTAGTCAATTTCCGCCACATACTTTTCTCGAGTTCCAGCTGTCTGCGGCCGCTGCGAGTGAGTTCATAGAATTTTGCCCGGCGATTATTTTCGGAGGTTCCCCAGCGGGGCTTAACCCAGCCGCGTCTCTCCAGCCGATGCAGTGCGGGATATAGGGAGCCCTGCTGGATGCGCAGGACGTCGCTGGAAATTTCCTGCACGCGCTCGGAAATGGCCCAGCCATGCTGAGGCCCGGCCGCAAGAGTGCGCAAGATCAGCAAATCTAGAGTTCCTTGGGGCAGTTCAATGTTACGGTTGGTCATGTGTTCCCCTATGGCTTCTACAGGAGAGCATACAATTCTTCTTGTAGAAGTGCAAGGGGAAAGCCTGGAATCCCATGCCGCCGCATGCCGCCCTCATTTGCAGGGGCGCTCAGGTACAATCCTGTTGCACTAAGTTGGTTACGCATACAGTTGGGGGCGCATCCCACACAACGGGCCTCATCGAGCATGACGGGGAAGGGAAGGAATCCTTATGGAACGCACGGCAAAAGAATTGGCTGACCATATTGACGCTCAATTGGAGGGGGACGGGAAATTGTGCATCTCCGGTTGCGCCTCCCCGGAAAGCGCCGGGCCGCACGACATCATCTTTGTGGATTCAGCCAAACATCTGGAGGCCGCGGCCCGCTCGAAGGCGGGCTGCGTAGTGCTCCCTCCTGGCACGGGCGCACTCGCTGAACTCCCGGGGAAGACAATTCTTCGCGCGAAAGATCCCAAACTAGCGTTTGCGCGAATCGTCGCTTGGATGATTCCCGCGCAGCCCATTGCCCAGGGAATCCATAAAACTGCGATTGTGGCGACCTCCGCAAAACTGGCCGAAGGCGTCGGCGTCGGACCATACGTCGTGATCGAGGAGGGTGTGCACATTGCAGCAGGCACGCAAATCGGTGCGCACTGTTTCATCGGGCGCGATTCGCACATTGGGCTAGAGTGCAAACTCTATCCCCGCGTGACGCTCTATCAAGGAGTCCGCCTCGGCGCGCGGGTGATTGTCCATTCGGGATGCGTCATCGGGTCGGATGGATTCGGATTTGTCCCCTCGGAAAATGGCTTCGTCAAATTTCCGCAAATCGGCACGGTGGAAGTGGGCGACGATGTGGAGATTGGCGCCAACACGACCATCGACCGGGGCGCACTGGACGCGACCAGAGTCGCGCGCGGCGTCAAGCTCGATAACTTGGTCCAAATAGGCCACAACTCTCAGGTTGGCGAGCACTCCGCCATTTCCGCACAAGCCGGACTGGCTGGTTCAACCTTCATCGGCCGAAACGTAATGCTGGGTGGCCAGGTCGGCATCGCGGGCCATGGACGCATCGAGGATGGCGCTCAATTAGCTCCACAATCCGGCGTTCCGGCTGGAAAAATCATTCGGGCAGGCACGATCATGTTTGGCAGCCCCGCGCGTCCTATAGAGAAGGCCAAGGTGATTATCGCCCTTATGGGACGTCTTCCCGACCTGGTTGAGAAGATACGCCGCCTGGAAGAAAAAGTGTTCCAAAACGCCGGTTAGTGCGGTTTAAGCCTATCCTTAGGGCACTAAATTGTTGACCGCGCCAGAAAAGCCGCTGATAATATCATGTGTCGGGGATCCGGCCCTCCAAGGGGCGAGTTCGTTCGCTCAATAGTGTAGGTGCTGACCTCCCTGTAAGACCCATAACCTCAGGTTTTTTGGGGCATTGGGCCGATTCGGGTATTGGTGTATGCGTCTGAACTGGGATAGGTCTTTGGTCTCGAGAATTTACACAACCTGAATCACAAATTATGGCTACCGGAACCAGAGTTGATTGGGAAAGCGAGAGGGGGCAATACGCGCCCGCTGCCGCATCCCCGACGCTAGAGCAGCGCCTCGCCCAAGCCATTGAGCGCGGAGCCCAACACCTACTTTCTCTGCAAGCCTCAGAGGGCTACTGGGTCGGCGAACTTGAAGCGGACACTACGCTCGAATCCGATTACATCTATTACCTGAATATTCTCGGCAAGGCGGAACCAGGCCGCATCGCCAAGCTCGCCAACTACATTCGCCGGCGCCAGTTGCCCGATGGCGGCTGGAATATTTATTTTGGCGGCCCCTCTGAATTGAACGCCACAGTGAAGGGCTACTTTGCGCTGAGGCTGGCGGGAGATTTGCCTGGCGCTCCGCATATGCTTCTCGCCAAGGCGCGCGTCATCGAATTGGGCGGTTTGGAAGCCACAAATTCTTATGTGCGGTTCTATTTGGCGCTGGTGGGATTGGTAGGTTGGGACATGGTTCCCGCCATTCCACCGGAATTAATGCTGATCCCGAATTGGTTCCCCATCAACATTTATGAGTTTTCTTCCTGGACACGTGGAATAGCGATTCCGCTGACGGTTCTTTACGCCATCAAACCTCGCTGGTCGCTTTCCAAGGAAGTTCGCCTGGACGAGCTTTTCAAGGTTCCCGGCGCGCGCGCAACTTCTCTTGAGTGGGACCGGCAATTTCTTACCTGGAAGAATTTCTTTTTGGCCGCGGACCGTGCCTACAAACTTTACGAACGGTTGCCTTGGAAACCGCTGCGCCGCCGGGCCGTTTCCAATGCCGGCACATGGATTGTGGAGCATTTGCAGGATTCCGACGGTATGGGGGCAATTTTCCCCGCGATGCAAAACGCAATCATGTCACTTATTGCACTTGGGCATTCGCCGGAAGACCCACTGACTGCGCGAGAAATCGCGGAGTTTGATCGGTTGGCCATCGAAGAGGAAGACACGATTCGCATGCAGCCCGCAGTCTCACCCGTGTGGGACACGGCCATTGCCATCGTCGCTCTGGCTGAGGCCGGACTCGAACCCAATCACCCAGCACTGGTGCATGCCGCGGATTGGCTGCTCAATAAGCAAATCTTCAATCATGGCGACTGGCAGGTAAAGGTACGCGATGTGGAGCCTGGAGGCTGGGCATTCGAGTACCGGAATGATTGGAATCCGGATGTGGATGACACGGCCTTCGTCCTGATGGCGCTGCAGCGCGTGGATTATCCCGACAAGCCGCGCATGCAGGAGGCTGTGCGCAAAGGAATCGCCTGGGTTCTGAGTATGCAGAACCGCAATGGCGGTTGGGGCGCCTTTGACCGCGACAACGACAAAAAGTTTCTGACCAGGATTCCGTTCGCTGATCACAACGCCATGATCGATCCGGCCACGGCCGATGTAACCGCGCGGGTGATGGAATGTCTGACTCGCTTTGGCTGGGCTAAGGACCATCCTGCAATCGGGCGCGCGGAAGAATTCCTGAAGCGCGACCAATGCGCGGACGGCTCCTGGTATGGCCGCTGGGGAGTCAATTATCTTTACGGAACGGGCGGCGTCATTCGCGCGCTCGAAGCCGCGGGCCTCGCCGCACGAGACTACGTCCGCCGCGCCTCTGATTGGCTGCACTCCGTGCAGAATCCTGATGGTGGGTATGGCGAATCCATCGCCTCCTATTACGATGAGTCGCAGAAGGCGAAGGGTGTGAGCACGCCTTCGCAAACCGCCTGGGCTTTGATTGGATTGATGGCCGCGGGGGACAAGGGCGATCCGTGCGTCACTCGCGCTTTGGAGTATTTATTGCAGCATCAGAACGAGGATGGCTCGTGGGATGAATCCGAATTTACGGGCACTGGTTTTCCCCGGGTTTTCTATTTGAAGTATCACCAGTACCGGAATATGTTCCCAGTTTATGCATTGAGTCACTATAGGAACCTGCTTGAAGGCCGAAACGAGTATCATGGAGTCGCCGTAAACCCTGCGGATTTTCCTTACCGCAGCAACTGAAGTTTGGGGGAAGAATGCGCTATCCGTTGAAAATGTCCGCCAACATGGCTCGCCACATCATGTCCAAGCGCCTGCATGGCGAGAAGAAATTTCCCATGGTGTTGATGCTCGAACCGCTACACGCCTGCAACCTGACGTGCACGGGATGCGGACGCATCCGCGAATACAAGTCCACCATCAATGAATCACTGACCGTGGCGGAATGCCTGAAGGCAGTGGACGAGTGCGGATCGCCAATTGTTTCCATCTGCGGCGGTGAGCCCATGATCTATCCGGAAATCGGCCAGCTCACCAAGGAAATTCTGGATCGCGGGAAGCACATCATCCTGTGCACCAACGGGATGTTCATCCGCAAGCGTCTGCACGAGTTCAAGCCCAGTTCCAGCTTTTTCTGGAACGTCCACTTGGATGGAATGGAGCGTACGCACGACTTGTGCGTGGAGCGCGACGGCGTGTTTCGCGATGCCATTGAGGGCGTCAAGGCTGCCAAGGCCGCGGGATTCCTGGTCTGCTCCAACACCACCATTTACAAAGAGACTGACCTGAACGAAATCGCGGAACTATACAGCTTCCTGGATGAGTTGGGTGTGGATGGCTACATGCTTTCCCCCGCGTACAATTATTCCGCAGTCATGACCAAGGAAATTTTCATGTCCCGCGAGGACGTGCGGGATAAATTCCGTCAGGCCGTTGATCTGCTTGGCAAGCACAACTTGATGGTTTCGCCGATTTACCTCGACTTCCTTCGCGGCGAACGCGAACTCGATTGTACCGCCTGGGGCACGCCAACTTTCAATCCACGCGGATGGAAAGGCCCCTGCTACCTGATCACCGACGCTCATCACGAATCCTACAAAGACCTCGTGGAAAAAACCGACTGGTCGAAGTACGGCCCTGGGAACGATCCGCGCTGTGCCGATTGCATGGTGCATGTGGGATTTGAAACCACTCCTGTTCTTGGCGCTCGGCCGAAACTGGGCGACACCTGGAGAATGTTCAAATGGCAGATGAGCGGCAAGATGGGCGGAAAGCGTTTCGTGGATAAGAATGGCGGCCATCGCCCCGGCAGCGGAGCAGGCAACGGCCAGTCGGGCGGCGCGGGGACATCCCACCCGACGAGCAATTTTATTCCTGCCGACGCGATCGGATCTCAGGATCGGACGCTGAGGGCTCCGTAACGCGAAAGCACGGGGAAAAGCTTCGCAGAATGACCCTCGTATGACCTCGCTGGTCACTGGCGCAACAGGATTCCTTGGCAGCCATGTCGCGCGGCAATTGTGCGCGCGTGGCGAACGCGTGCGTGTGCTGGCGCGCGCAACAAGCGATCGCCGGACGCTGAAGGACCTCCCCGTAGAAACTGTGGAAGGCGATTTGCGCGATTCGGCTTCGCTGGATAGGGCGCTGGCTGGGATCAGCCGTGTGTTCCATATAGCCGCGGATTATCGTTTGTGGGCGCGCGACTCCAGGGAGATCTACGAATCTAATGTCACCGGAACGCGGAATTTGCTCGCGGCGGCGCGGAAGGCGCGCGTAGAGAAGTTTGTTTACACCAGCACGGTTGCCACCGTGGCCGTGGATCGCGCCGAAATGCCGACCGAGGCGACCGAATCTGTAATTGATGAAATGGTTGGGCATTACAAACGGTCGAAGTGGCTGGCGGAGCAGGAAGCCCGCCGCGCGGCGCACGAGGGTGTGCCCGTTGTAATCGCCATGCCCACGACGCCCGTCGGCCCTGGCGATTGGAAGCCAACCCCTACGGGGAAAATCATCGTGGATTTTTTAAATGGCCGCATGCCGGGATACGTGCAGACCGGACTGAACTTTGTCGCCGTGGAAGACGCTGCGGCGGGACATCTCTTGGTCGCGGAAAAAGGAAAGGTTGGCGAGCGCTATTTGCTGGGAGCTGAAAACCTGACACTGAAACAAGTGCTCGACACACTCGCCGGAATCACCGGCCGGCCCGCGCCGAAGAGAAAGATACCCCACGCGGTCGCGCTCATGGCCGCGTATGCCGATACCGCGATTTCGCGCTTGCGCGGGCGAGAGCCGCAAATTCCGGTTGAGGGCGTGAAGATTGCGCGGCACATGATGTTCGTGGATTGCTCGAAAGCGAAGCGCGAATTAGGTTTTGCGCCCGGGCCAGTGGAGAAAGCGCTCGAAGCTGCAGTGCGCTGGTATGAAGAAAATGGCTACGTTGGTTCAGGTCAAGCGGCGCGCGTCGCAGCAGTGCGTGCGGCATGACATCGTGCACATCTCTTTGAATGTGGAACGCCCGATTTGAAGATACTCGTTACATTCGCGGTTGACGCTGAATTCGCTCCCTGGCGCGGTTTGCGATTATTTAGGCGGATTGACACAGGCATGGGTGCCGAAGCTTATCAAGCTGACATAAACGGTTCGCAGGTTTGCGTCCTTCTAACAGGAATTGGGGGTGACAAGGCTTGGGTGGAAGCGACGAAGCTAATCTGGAACCTGGATGTCGACATGTGTATCTCAAGTGGTCTTGCTGCAGGATTACGAGCTGAGCATGTGCTTGGGGAAGTCGTTGTTGCACGCCAGGTGGAAGCTGCATCGCAGAAACGCACAATTGAGTGCGATGTGGAAATGGTCGCGCTGGCTCGTCGCTGCGGGGCCAAGGGCGTGCAGCTGATGTATTCGACAGACCACGTCGTCATCAGTGCGATTGAGAAGAATGAACTCGGAAAAGTTGCAGACGTAGTGGATATGGAAAGCGGAGATATCCTGTATGAGGCGGTTGCCTTCGGTGCACGCGTCGTCGCCATTCGCGCCGTAAGCGATTCTTCTCAAGAGGATCTACCAATTGACTTCAATCGCGTCGTCACCAAAGAGGGAGACGTCAGTATTCCTCGCGTTTTGGGAGAAGTTGCACGACGACCGTCGGTTCTTCCATCGCTTGTGAGATTTGGCAAGCAAAGCAGAGCAGCGGCGGAGAAACTTGCTGGGGTCTTGGACCGCTACGTCGAACATTTGGCGGCATTCAATTCTGTTTCTGCGGACAAGGCTGCATTATGAGCCGAGCTGGGGGAATGCTCAGTGCTGAACGGCAATTAGTTGCAATGCCTACCACCATGCGCGCCGCGGTCTACCGCGGCAAGGACAACGTTGTAGTGGAAACCGTCCCCGTCCCCGAAATCGGCGATGGGGAAGTCCTTATCCGCGTTGCGGCTTGCGGCATTTGCGGCACTGACATTAAAAAAATTCATCACGGTTTCGTCAAGCCGCCGCAAATTCTTGGCCACGAGGTGGCCGGAACTGTAGTAGCCATCGGTCCGGGCGTTAAAAAATGGAAAGTCGGCGACCGCGTAGTCAGTTTCCATCATATCCCCTGTGGAAACTGCTTTTATTGTAAGCAGAAGCTATTTTCGCAGTGCCCCGGTTATAAGAAGGTCGGCCTCACCGCAGGATTCGACCCCAACGGGGGCGGCTTCGCGCAATTTGTTCGTGCCATGCCCTGGATCGCCGAGCGCGGCATGGTCGCAATCCCTGACGATATTAGCTTCGAGGAAGCCACCTTCATCGAGCCGGTAAATACAATTTTGAAAGCCGTGCGCAAGGCGCGCGTCGCAAATGGCGAGCATGTTTTGGTCATCGGTGCCGGCCCTGTCGGCCTGCTATTGATGATGCTCGCAAAGAATGCCGGCGCGACGGTTTACGCCAGCGATCCCATGCCGGAGCGCCGCATGAAAGCTACGCAGCTTGGCGCGCGCGAAACATTCGATCCAACGTCCGCCAGCCTGACCGATGCAATTCGAGCACACACCGAAGGCCGGGGTGCCGATGCCGTCCTGGTTGCGGTACCATTCCCACAGGTCGTGGATGAAGCGCTTTCGGCTGCGCGTCCGGGGGGACGAGTCCTGCTCTTCGCGCAAAACGACCCGCAAATGCGCATCGAGTTTGGAGCGGCGTCAGTGGGAGTGGACGAAAAAGAGATCCTCGGAAGTTACAGCGCCGACGTGGAAATTCAGGAAGAATCCGCGCGGTTGGTTTTTTCGCGCCAGTTGCCCGTGGCTAAATTGATTACGCACCGCTTCCCGTTGGAAAGATTTAGCGAGGGATTGGCCCTTGCTTCCCGTCCCACGGCGGATTCCTTGAAAGTGATGATATTGCCATGACCAAAATAGCGACCATTACCAGGCCCAGTCCCGCCCTGCGGGCCCAGATGACTGCCGGAGTGCTCCACGGCAGCGAAGATCTGAAAATCGAGCAGGTCGAAATCCCGCGTATTTCCGCCGACGAAGTGCTGGTTCGCGTGAAAGTGGCGCTCACCTGCGGCACTGACCTGAAAGTTTGGAAGCGCGGCTACCACGCCAAAATGATCACGCCGCCCTCCGTTTTCGGTCACGAGCTGGCGGGAGAAATCGTGGCCATGGGCACGGACGTGAGAAACGGACCGGCCGGAAACCTGCGAATTGGTTCTCGCGTGGTTCCCGCGAATTCCGCTCCTTGCGGCGAGTGCTTCTTCTGTCGCAAAGCTCAGCCGAATCTGTGCGAAGACTTGTTGTTTAACAACGGGGCCTATGCGGAGTACATTCGCATTCCCGGCCCAATTGTGCGCCAAAACCTTTTGGAAATTCCCGCGCACGTTTCCTATGCGGACGCGGCACTGGTTGAGCCTCTGGCCTGCGTTCTGCGCGGGATTGAGGAGATTGGCATCCACTCCGGCGACACCACGGTGCTGATTGGCTGTGGGCCCATCGGCATGCAGTTTTTGCGCGTGCTTGCTGCGCGAAAGGTCAATGTGATCGCACTTGGGAAGCGCCATACACAAGTAATCGCCGCCGAAAGGCTGGGCGCTCGCGCGGCTTTTGACGTCACTGAACTGGATGATCCCGTCGCTCGCATTCGGGAATTGACCGAAGGTGGACGCGGCGCCGATTCCGTGATCGAAGCCGTGGGCATGCCTGAAACCTGGGAATGGGCTTTGCAGATGGTTCGCAAGGGCGGGGTCGTCAATTTATTCGGCGGATGCCCCGCGGGCTCCGAAGTACGGATTGACGCCGCCGGGCTGCATTATTCGGAAATCACCATCAAGTCCACGTTCCATCACACGCCGCATTACATCCGGGAATCGCTTGCGGCCGTGGCCCGCGGGGAAGTCCGCGCCTCCGATTTCGTGACCGGCGAAGCGCGCCTCCGCGATTTGCCGCGCGTCTTCCAACAAATGAAAAACGGCCACGGCGAATTGAAGACGGCCATCATCCCCTGAGTGCGGCCTCCCGTGCCAACGTACGCAGACCTCGAAATCGCGCGCGAGCTTCCGCCGGACCGCTGCTCTCGGGACATGGCTGAGCGCTATACGCGCCATCTGGCAACCTCGCACTACGAAAATTTCAATGTGGTCTCCTGGCTGCTTCCGCGCCGCCTCCATCAACATTTTTACAATTTATATGCCTATTGCCGCTGGGCGGATGACCTCGGCGATGAGGTCGCTGATCCCACCCGCGCTCTCGAATTAATCAATTGGTGGGAAGAGGAGCTGCGTGCATGCTATGCGGGAAATCCGTCCCACCCCGTGTTTGTGGCTTTGGCCGGAACAATTCGTGCCTTCGATATTCCCATTGAGCTATTCTCGGATTTGCTGGTTGCCTTCCGCCAGGACCAAGCTGTTCAGCGCTATGACACCTGGAGTGAGATGATCGTCTACTGCCGTTATTCAGCGAATCCCGTGGGACGGCTAGTGCTCTATTTGTGCGGATACCGCGATGCCGAGCGCCAGCGCCTCTCCGACGCCACTTGCACCGCTCTGCAGCTTGCAAATTTCTGGCAGGATGTTTCCAGGGATCTGCAGAAGGGCCGCATTTATATTCCGCTCGACGCTCTTCGCGCGCATGGATTGGGATTTGCTGACGTCGAAGCGCTGCGATTCGACGAACGGTACGCCGCTTTGATGCGCGACTTGATTGCGCGTACTCGTGTTTTGTTCAACGAAGGGCTTCCGCTCGCGGCAACCGTCTCCCCCGAACTGCGAGTGGACATCGAAATGTTCAGCCGGGGCGGTCTCGCTGTCCTCGAGGCCATCGAATCCATCGGCTATAACACGCTTGAAAAGCGCCCCTCGATCGGCAAAGGTACCCAAGTAAAGCTTCTTGGCCGCGCTCTAATGGGACGTATGCTCACGCTCGGGTCATCCGCTGGAGACAAGCCTTCACCCCAAGAGAATCATGGAAGTATTTCTGGTTCTGAGGCCACATCCTTCACTGCGAATACTTCTCATCCCGCAGGAAAGTCCGATTCCAATAGCGTTGCCGCGTCCTATGAGGAATGCCGCCGCGTGGCTCGCGATTCCGCCAGTAATTTCTACTATGCGTTTTATCTGCTTCCCGAGCCCAAGCGCCGCGCGCTCTGCGCGCTTTACGCCTACATGCGCTTGGTGGACGACGTTTCCGATTCGCCAGGTGCTGCGGGTGCGCCACCAAATGCTGCAAAACAGCGGGGCCTGGCGCGTTGGCGGGCGCTTACGGATGCTGCTTACGCCGGCGACGTCGCCGGTCATGCCATCCTCCCGGCCTTCGCCGACGCCTGCTCGCGATTCGCCATCCCTGCACGCTACTTTCACGATCTCATTTCCGGCGCGGAGATGGATTTGACCGAGCCGTCCTATGCCACCTTCGCCCGCCTGCGCGAATATTGCTACCGGGTCGCGGGCACTGTGGGCCTCACGTGCATCCACGTCTTCGGCTTCCGCGACCAGCGCGCGCCCGACGTCGCCGAGCGCTTGGGTATCGCCTTCCAATTGACCAACATTCTGCGCGATCTGCGTGCCGACCTGGAAATGGGCCGGGTTTATCTCCCCCAGGAAGATCTACAACAGTTCGGCATACGCGACCAGGATCTCGCCGGCCCGCTTACCGCTCAGCTCGCAAAGCTCCTTGAGTTCGAGGCCGACCGCGCGTGGAAGTTTTATGAAGAAGGCGCTGAAATTGTGGGTCTGGTCGAGCGTGACAGCCGCGGCGCATTGTGGGCGCTGGCGCGCACCTACAGTGGCCTCCTCGCGCGCATCGAATCGCGCGGCTACGACGTGTTTGCCTCGCGAGTGCGCTTGAGCGCGGCGGAAAAGTTCGGCATCCTGGTCCGCGCGCAGCTGGGCGCGTGGTCGGAGGCGCATGTCCTCGAAAAGCGTGATCGTGATCGGCGGCGGACTGGCAGGACTGTCCGCCGCCGTCGCGCTGGCTGAATCCGGTTACCGCATCACCTTGCTCGAAAAACGCCCGTTTTTGGGCGGACGCGCCACTTCCTATGTGCTTCCCACAGGTGAGCATGTGGACAATTGCCAGCACGTCACCCTGGGATGCTGCACCAACCTCGATGACTTCTACCGCCGCGCCGGGGCCTCTGGAAAAATTCGATTTTATGACCGGCTCGAATTTTCTTCACCGGATGGCCACCGCGGCACAATGTATCGTTCCCCTCTGCCTGCTCCCTTTCATCTCACACCGTCATTCGCCAAGTTCCCGCTTCTGAGTTGGGCCGATAAGCGCGGCATTGCGCGTTTGCTCATGTCCATAACGCGCAGCGGAGGCCGGCCAGGGGATCTGGCATCGCCTGAAAGTGCGCGTCCCAACATGCTTGATTGGTTGCGGCGTCACAAACAGACGGAGACGGCGATCCAACGCTTTTGGGGAGCCGTTCTAATCAGCGCGCTCGACGAGACTCTCGACCGCACCGACGCTCAGTATGGTGTCGACGTTTTCTGGAAGGCATTCCTGGCCAATCGCGCGGGTTACCGGTTAGGCATTCCAACAGTGCCGCTTGCAGACCTCTACGATGGATGCCGCGCGGCGCTGATCCAGCAGGGCGGGGAAGTGCGCTTTCGTGCGGCGGTGCGAACACTGGGGATCACAGGCAATGTGATCGATGGAGTCGCCTTCGAATCCGGCGAAGTTTTGCGCGCGGACCACTACATTGCGGCCGTCCCGCAGGAACCTCTTCTCGAACTGCTCCCAGCCGATATCACAGCACGCCAGCCCGCTTTCGCCAATCTACGGAACCTGCGCAATTCCCCTATCACTGGAGTGCATCTCTGGTTTGACCGCCCGGTCATGACCGAAGCATTCCTGACTCTGTTGGACACGACCACTCAGTGGATTTTCAATAAGACACTGCTCTATGGTGGTGCGGACGCTCCAAATAGCGGGCAATACCTTCAACTGGTCATCAGCGCCAGCTACGACCTGGTACAAAAGTCACGCCAGGAAATTGTCGATATCTGCTTGAGGGAGGTGAAGCGCGCGCTCCCGGCCGCACGGAATGCCCAGTTAGAAAAATCTACCGTTATTAAGGAAACCGCCGCGACATTTTCGCCCGCACCCGGCTGCGACCAATGGCGCCCTCCCGCCACCAGTCCCTTTCGTGGCCTTTTCCTCGCGGGCGATTGGACCGCCACGGGCTGGCCCGCCACCATGGAGGGTGCCGTCCGCAGCGGTTACCTTGCCGCAGAGGCCATCACCAACGCCGATGGCAACCCTCAAAGATTCTTGAAGCCAGACTTGCCCGTCGAGGGGATTTCCAGGTTAATTGCTAGGCGCACCTGATTCTGACTTTGCTTTTGCTTCGCGTCCCTTTTCAATTTTCCTGCGAGATTTCTCCGGGTGTCTCGATTTCTCCCAGATGCCTCTCTGATTCCGTCAAAGATCCACACCACTTGTCCAGTTCCGCATAAGCCGCCTCATGCTTCTTGCCGAATGCCTCGAAGTCATCACGGCTCTCCCAATAGTCGAGGGTAAAATACCTCCTGCCCCCAGCGACGTCCCGAATCAGACGCGACCCTCTATACCCTGGCGCCTGCCCGAACAGACTCGCCCAATCGCCCTTCGCCCCGTATACTTTCTCAAACATTTTTTCCATGCCCGACTTGACATGGAACTCCCATAGGTTTACAAACATAGCTTACCCGTCTCCACCGCTTTGTTCTCCCAGGCAAGGATTTCTGCGGAACGATAGCAACGTCGAACGGAGTTTAGCAACACCACGGTTCTGGAAGTATCCCCTTCTACGGTCTGCGCGAGGATGACTTTTACCACGTGCCCACCCCCATATTGGAAGAGCGGTGCTCCGGGAGGTTTGTTTGGATAGAAAATACAGGCAACACGGTTATCAGGACTCCGGCAAGCCGGAAAAGCGTGAGCGGCAGAAGGAGCAGCCCCGCCCGGCGCGCCAGGAGCAGATAGGCCCGCGCACGCCCCGAATGGTGGGCACGGTCCTTCGGGCAAGATGTTCCGGCTGCGGGAATGTCCTCCCCACCGGATTCGACCCCAATGGCGCCTGCCCCCGCTGCGGTTTTGAGCTTCACTGCTGCAAACAATGCGTCAATTTCGACACCGGCGCCCAATGGGAATGTACGCAGCCTATTCCCGAGCCCATCATGAAGAAGAGCGCCAAGAACACTTGCACCTTTTTTGAGCACCGCATGACCGTCGAAAAGGACACCGCGCCCATCGCGCCCGCCGCCAATAATTCCGCACAGAAGGAGTATTCCACCACCGCAGCGCGCCCCAGCGACGCCCGCTCCGCTTTTGAGAATCTCTTTAAGAAGTAAGCAGGATTTAATTCGGACCAGGAATTTGATTAGTCTTACTGTGCTCGTGGGAAATTATGGAACAGACCGGCAACATTCGGTGTGTTACATCAACCCCTCAATATCCTTGATCATTTCCTCTTTGGCGTCCTGTCCCAGCCCCACAGACACCTTTGCAACGTGTCCATCGCGCGCGATCAGCACCGTCGTCGGATAACCGATCAGGCCAATTTTGTCGTTCAGGGCGTCGGTGGTCAAGAAGATGGGAAAATTCAGAGCCTCCTTCACGCCATTTACATCGAATGTCGTTTTCTTAACATAGGGCTCGACAATCGATTTCCCTTCAGGATCCACGGCTACTCCGAGTATGGTGAAGCCCCTGGGGCCATATTTCTTCTGGAACTCAATCAGCCAGGGAGCTTCTTCTTTGCACGGCTCGCAAAACGTCCCCCAGAAATCTACCAGCACGACCTTTCCTTTCAGGTCGGATATCTTCAAATCACTTCCATCAAGCGCTTTTAACACCACATCCTGCATGTCCAAGTTGGTCTGTTGCGGAGGCGCGGCCGCGGTCCCGCCAATAGGACCCGGTCCCGTTGCCCTCGCCTGCGGAATTGCCTTGTTCAGCAGATACACTCCGCCGGCCAGCACGGCAACTGTAACCACAGCGATCAGGGCCTTCTTCATTGCACGCTCCGTGAATTGTCCGCCGCCCCCAATTGGGCGCGCCGTCGCAAGTAACCGCTCAAATATCCATTTTACATGATTGGAGCGGAGAAGTCTGGCCAGGCCGCCAACGACGATTCCTTACCCGGCAGCAGGTGGCGGCGGTTGATCACTGTTCCAAATGTCGTGCGTCACCAGCCACCGGGCCCGAACGCGCTTCAGAATAAGCACATATTTTGATCTATAAGGATCGGCCGATTCAGCGCCTTCAATGGTGCTTTCAAACCTGCCGATTTGGTGGGCCTCGTCCCCACACACTGTAGTCTGTGTCGGCACAATTTTGATTCCCGCAAGTCGCTTCATCGGTTCTCTGAACCAGCGTTTTATCCCCGCTCGCCCTTTCACGATCTCCTGATTCGGCGGCATTAATATGGCTCTCTCTGCATACATGGAGGCAAGTTTGGCCACATCCCTTGCCCTAAACGCCGCCTCCATCTCTGGGGCGATTTTCTGGACAGCCGATTCAATCTTTGTTCCCCTGCGTTTGGCGCTCATGCCCGACCTCGCGTCACCTATGTAGGCAGCTGTGCTAAGAATATCCACCCCAGCGCACCGGAGCAAGGGTCCTTAACGGTTCTTCCAGTCCAATCACCAACATTTTCCGATTTCAAACAAATCGCCAATTGCGAATCACGGAGTGAACGGTCTTCGGGTCTTCCGGCCCGGGAATCGGCCGGGTTTGCTCCGCCAGGATTCCGAGCAATTCATCCAGCAACTTCTCAAGCCTCTCCGGGTTCTCCTCTTCACTGATTGCCGCCGCAAACTTGTCATAGGTTTTGTGTGTATCCTGAGCCATGTCAGCCTCCCTCATTCAAGCGCCCTTCGTTTGGAGTCCCTCGCTTCTTACCCGGGGTGTGGTCTTCAAGGCGAAACGGAGACAGTTTCACCTGAAACAAGGACTCCAAGCGGTCAAGAGCGCTCCAGTAGCAGGATATATTATATATGTTATATTACCATAGATGTAATAGGGAACACTTCCAGGATTTCCACAGGTGAGCCACAATTTCCACAGCCGCTCGGCGGCGCTTATTAAACTCGGCCGTATCTCTCCGCCATATACCACCTTCCCGCGTCTCTCGCTCCCAGATTCGACCTTCTCCTTAGGACGAATTGGTCAGGCTCCACTCGATAGATTGAATACTCAATTTCATTGCCCAGCAGTCGCACACGGTCCCGGGCGACGGCCATCCCTTTAAAGCTTCCCAGCACGACCTTCTCGTGGCCGGGCTCATGGCACCGCAGCGCCGCGATCAAATCTTGTTGCGACAGCTCCCTACAGGGCTTCAACGACGTGGCCATTTCCTGGCCGGTATTTTCCACCTCAAACAAATTCTCCACCAGGGCCAGGCCCGCCAGTGCTTCCTCCAGCTCTATCCACCCTTTTCCGCCACACCCTTTACACGCCAGCCTGCCGGACCCTGCGCATCTTGTGCAGTGCCGGTCGTGCCCGGGCACACGAAGCAGCCTGCAGTCGGGGCACTTGACCGCCTTGAGTCCTCGCTTGTTATAACTGCACTTTACGCACTCTCCCCGTACCCCACGGCCCTCACACCATGAGCAAAGCGCCAACCCTCCGAATCGCCGCCCGACTCCGCGGCATTGGATGCACGGATATTTGCCCGAGCCTTTGCACACATCGCAGGGAATGTAGATGATCTCCTCGCCCATGCAGCGACGGCACTTGCAATTGCAATAGCACTCGCGGCAATCGCAACTCCACGCGTGTCCATTCGGGCTCCGCCCCACACCGTTGCACAGCCCGCACTTGTAGGTCGCCATGGCCGGAAAGTATAAAGAGCAGGTTTTTAATCCAGTGTGAATAGAGTTTTACAGATTCGCTATCTGGGATTGGTCTTGGCGGCTCGCAGGGGAACGCTCATCTCAACGGGTCAGGAAATAAAGTCGGCTCACGCTGCGGCTCATCGGCAATCGTATCAAGCTGTGGATAACTATGTCTCAGGGGTTCGGGCACCTTCACCTTGTTCCCCGTCAGCACGCGAATCAGCTGCAGGGCATTCACAATCGCCTTCCCCTGATAGTGGTTGTTGGTCACAACGAATGTCGACCCGGCATGTTTCGCCACATGCTCTATGCGCTCCGCCCAGGGCTCAAGCTCATCTTCACTATAGAGGTAGTTGTACCGTTCCTCCGGAGGCGTGGTCGGGTCGTCGCTGAACCATGTGTCATAGCGTCTCCCGTGCAGCCGTATGTACCCTACGCGCGCCGTCGAGCGCTCCGTTGGCTTCATCGAGCGTCCGATCACCGGCTGGTCAATGTTGCAAAATCCTACCCCCCGTTCGTGAAGCATGGCGAAGAATTCTTTGTCGTTCCAGGTAGCATGACGTACCTCCACCGCCAGAGGGTAATCGCCAAATCGCTCAAAGAGTTCCTTCAGGTAGGCAAGGTTGTCCTGCGTGCGATGGAACGAAAAAGGGAATTGCAACAGAACCGCGCCCAGTTTCCCCGCGCGCGCCAGCGGATCGAATCCCGCCCGCACTGCGTGCTCGTCCTCGGTTGTGGCCCCACTCTCATGTGTGAATTTCTGCCACAGCTTCGCTGTGAACACGAATCGCGGATTCGCCGACACGCGCTCAATCCATTGCTCCGCCAGATTCGGCCGCAGCGGCTGGTAAAACGATGTATTGATTTCAATCGTATCGAAAAATTCCGCCAGATACGCCGCTTCGTGGAACCCGCGCGGCCGCTTCGAGGGGTAGACGATCCCCGCCCAATCGGCGTAGGACCATCCGGCCGGTCCCACTCGAATCTCATGGGACTGTTTCGGAGCAACTGGGTTGGACGGTTTGGGCATTTGGTCCGAGGCGGCTTGCAATTTTCACGGTACAGACAGGGCCGCACAGCACGCAACGCAGCCTATGCTTCCATTCCCGCAACTGTCAATATTTGGACGATTGGATTGCAACTCAGCGATCGTTCGTAAGGTGCAGTCAGGAAACCTTTCCCGTAACTTTTCCGGCTTCCGATTGCATCCCTCCTGCGGAGTTGCTATCCTGAAAATCCCTGATGACCCGCTACGGCGATCATCGCTCGAAAACCATTCGGGCTTTCTCCACGACCCGCAATCCAGGACATATATACGAAAGGGGCCCTCATGATTTTCTCCATAACCTACAAGAACGTCGAAGTGAGAGAGCCTGTAGAGGTTGAAGCCGGTAAGCACACTGCAAAATTGGGAAAGCTGCTGAAGAGTTACGCTCCGGACTTAATAAAACTCCATGGCGTTCTGGCAAAATTGCCGCGCAAGGAAGAATTTACCTTTGTCCTAAACCTCACACTCCCTACCGGCAGTATGCACTGCACGGGAAAGGCTTCCGACGTTCGCTCCAGTCTAAAATTGGCCTTCACGGAACTTGAAACGCAGATTAAGAAACACAAGGATCATTTGCGCCATGATTACTCCTGGAAACGCAAGCGCCCGCGCACAGAAGCGCTCGCCTGACCCATTGAGCCTCGATGTCTTTGGAGTAAAACAAAAATGGAGTGCGGAATCTCTCCCACACTCCAATTAGGTGCTGCCCCGAACTGATTCCTGCGAGTTAATCTCCTTACGGAGTTGGAACCACAGCCGAAACTTCGTTCGAGTTTACGCTCTCGTTTCCGCCGCCATCCACTGCGGTCACGACGTAGAAATATGTCTGCCCGGCAACCACCGTCGTGTCAGTGAAGGTGGTGCCAGTGACAGGCGTATTGGTAATCAGCGTGTACGGCCCGCCCGATTGCGTTCCGCGATACACCTTGTATCCCACAACCGTGTTGGACGTGCTCGCTGTCCAACTCAGCGCCACTGAATGCTGTACCTGGGCCACGCCGGTGCCCGTGAGCGCGATGTTGATCGGAGTATTGCTTGCCGTACTGGCAACAACCACGTTGCCCGTCACCGTGCTCCCACTCGTCGGAGTGAAGGTAACCGTCAATGTCGCGGTGTTGCCCGAGGTTACTACCTGTCCGGCAGTGACTCCTGACGCGATGAATCCCGCGCCAGTTTCGGTAACGGCCGATATGGTCACGCTCGAATTTCCGTTATTAGTTAGGATCACGTTTTGCGCGCTGTTGCTTCCCACCGCCACGTTCGTATAGGTCAGGCTCGTCGTGCTTGGGTTCAGCAATGCACTTGGAGATACAGCCGATCCCGTCAACGGAATGGTTAGAGGGGAATTGGACATATTGCCCGTCAGAACCACTGACCCGGACACGTTTCCTGCGGACGTCGGCGCGAAGACAACGTTGAAGGTCGAACTCGCGCCGCCGGCAAGCGCTAACGGTGTGCTCAGCCCGGTGGTAGTGAATCCTGTGCCCGATACCGCGGCACTCGTAATTGTCACGCCCGTGCTTCCAGCGTTCTGCAGCTTAAATGTTTGCGAATTGGGCGACCCAACAATCACATTCGCAAAGGTGGCCGAAGGCGGTGTCGCTGTGATACCAGACTGCACACCCGTTCCAGTCATCGCCACGGAAGTTACAGCGGGACTCGCGTTGCTGGTGATCGTTATGCTTCCGCTCGACGCGCCCGCGGTTGTGGGCGCGAACTTAGCATTGAAATTGGCGGTATGCCCGCTTGCCACGGAAATCGGCAGCGTAAATCCACTCACTGAGTATCCGGTTCCCGACGCGGAGAGCGCCGTGACCGTCAAATTGCCAGCGCCAGGGTTGCTGATGGTCATAACTTGTGTTGACGATCCCCCCACCCCCACACTGTTGAATGGGACTGGATTGGGCGTCACTGAGATTTGCGGCTGGCCTGGAGTTGATGTTCCCGTCCCGCTCATCGTTACCACCGTGGGCGTTGAGGAGGCATTGCTGGAAATTGTCATCGTGCCATTCGCTGCACCCGTCGCCGTGGGCGCGAATTGGACTTTGAAAACGCTGACGCCGCTGGGACCGACGGATATGGGCAAGGGAAGCGTGCCCACGATCGAGAAGCCCGTCCCGGACAACGAAACCTGCGAGACACTCAGTGTCATATTTCCGGGATTGCTCACCGTCACTGCCTGTTGCGCAGAGCCCCCAACCTGGACAGTCCCGAATGGAATGCTGCTGGGACTCACGACCATTTGCGCTTGCGCCGCCACTCCGGTTCCGGTCAGTGCAACCATCGTGGGGGTCTTTGAAGCATTGCTGGTAATAGCCATCGTGCCGGTAACCGGTCCCACGGTTGTGGGCGCGAATTGGATATTGAGCGTCCCGGACTTTCCCGCCGGAATATTGATGGGCAGGGAAAACGCACCGGTGATGTTGAAAACTTTCGACGAAATCACGATTTGCGTGATGGACACGGCGGCGGTCCCGGGATTGGTCATTGTCAGCACCAGGTGCGCCGCGCCGCTGTCAACCGCGCTTCCGAAGGCCAACGTACTGGTCGAAAGAGACAGCGCCGGCCCGTTGATGGGTTTCGCGCCCGTCGCTCCGACGCATCCGCTCTGTGCCAGGCACAAGAGCAAGGTCGCAGCAAGGGTCGCCACAAGTAGTGGGTATTTGTTTTCTCGAACAGCGGGCCGGGCTGGGGGCGGCTCAATGAAATTGCGTCGATTGAGTCGTGCCGGTCGTGGCATCATTAGAAATAAAGGGTAACAACCGCCCCAACTGCCATCTACTGGCCCAGAGTCCAAATCTAGGACAGAGGGCTTGACCTGTACGACATTGCCTGCAGAGCGAGGCTGCTTTGGCCATTGATTTGCCCCTCTGCACCCGTCCGGATTCGCCCCCAGCTGCGCAGTCGTCTGTCACATCACCCCTTGAATTGTCTTTATTTCCGCTTCAGATAATCTCGATGAGGTCGATGGGCGACCCGACTGAAGACCGTGCTACGCTAGGATTGCGCGAGGCTTCTCGCTAGCTCAACCAAAATGGACCACGGCGATGTCGTTCACACTTCCTATCCGCAAAGCCGCCAGTGGTCGAACCGCATCCTGATTCTTTCCTTATCGGGCATATTTTTCCTGACTCTCTACCCATTCCATTTCGATCTTTCCTCAAAAGTCGCAGGGAACTGGTCGCCATTCCTTCTCGACGTCAGTCACAAGAACGCAGGTTTCGCCGATGCATTCCTGAACATCCTTCTCTTCATCCCTTTCGGCCTGGGCCTGGCCAGCTTCCTTCGTCGCCGAAACTACTCCTGGCCCGCGATCTTCTCGGCTACCCTCCTTGCGGGAGCCATTTGCTCGTATTTCATCGAGTTCCTTCAAATCTATATCCCCAGCCGCGATTCCGGTTGGGAAGACGTGTTCACGAACACGGCCGGATCCTTTGCTGGAGCTCTGCTCTTCAAGGCGTTTGGTGAATTCCTGCTCTCGCACCTCTCGCGCTGGGAACAAGCCGTCGAAGCCTGGTGTTCCACGAAACTTATCGCCATCACCATCCTGGTCTATTTCGGTCTCTGGTTGGCAATTTCCATTCCGCTTCAGCACGAGACTCGATTTACCAATTGGGATCTCACCTGCCCCATATATGTCGGTGAAGATGCCGGAGGGAGAAACGCTTGGAAGGGCCGGGTGACTCTTCTCAAGATTTGGAATCGTCCCTGGCATGGTGACCCTAGCCAGCTCATGGCGCCAGCCGGACTCAACATGAGTGCAGACACTGGCCTTCTCGCCACTTATGACCTCACCGGCACACCTCCATATGACCCCGGTAACTCTACAGTTCCACCCCTTGTCCCGTTGATTCATCTCGGCCCCACCGTAAATCCCTCCATTCAAAGTTCCAGTGAGCTCACCAGACTGACCACTGTGCTTCCAACCACAGGACTGATTCGTGAGCTGCAAAAGACCAATCAATTGTCGTTGCGAATTGATTTCGTCCCACAAAGTATCGATCCCGCCGAAGGCGACATACTTTCCATCTCCAAACTACACGGCGTGGATGATCTTCTGGTCTGGCAGGAAGGTCCTGACCTCTTGATTCACATCCGCAGCCCTCTGGCCTATAGAGGCACACGGTTGCGCTGGGAAATCCGGAACGTGATCGTTCCAAATCGGCCAATTTCCGTTCTCATTTCCTACGACGGTTCGTCCGCCAACACCTTTGTGAACGGTCGAAAACACTCGGGTACGTACTACTTGAGCCCCGGGGCCGGCATTATGCGCAGATTCATTCACATCAATACCTACGAACTCCCCGCCTACTCCGTCATCTATGAGTCCTTAATTTTCGTCCCGATTGGCATCCTGCTTGGAATGGCCTCCCGGAAACTGGCTTCACCCGGAATTCGTGCCTGGGTCGGATTCTTGTTGGCCATAGTTCTACTCCCTGCGATTCTCGAAGCGCTGCTGGAGTTGGTAAGTGGACGCGCCGTGATTCCTTCTCTTGTGATTCTGGGCGCGTTTCTCACCATTGCCGGTTTTCTGTGGTTCAATGCAGACCGCCCCGCGTAAGACGCCGTTCCGCTTGAATTTACGTTATATTGTAGGCAACAGGGGACATCACAGATCGTGAGTGGCTCGATTGTCGAGACCCTCATCCTGGATCTCCTCGAATGGCTGTCAGACGGCAAGCGGACGTAGAAGAAGTGATGGGCGCGTTGCACGCATCATGCATGCCTCATTCAGCGCGGTTTGGCGCCTGCAGGAAGTCTGCTTTCGTCCAAACGGGCAGGGAAATGATGCTACGTTTCCTCATCTCCGCATTGACTCTGGGTTGCGGCGCGCTGATTGCTCTCTCCCCTGGCGTCAAGGCCCAGGGCATGGGCCCCGCGGCGATCCGTATTGAAACCAACGAAGTTCTTGTTCCCGTTTTCGTTTGGAACGACAATCGTTGGAAAGAGCTGTTGCGAAAGCCGCCCAGAGATCCTGAACGCTACAAGAATGCTATCATTCGAAATCTGACTTCCGAGAATTTCCAGTTGTTCGAGGACGGCAAGCCGCAGACGATTCAGCGTGTCGATCTTGAAAGTCCTTCTGTCGAGGCTATCAAGGACAACGTCGGCCACCATTACGAGTATAGGACCGGCGCAGGACGGTGGGTTTATCCTGACTCGCCGTACAACTACCGCCCGGTTCTCACTTGGCCCACCTATCTTGTCGCTTACAGCCCTCCCGAGACTCCTCCGGGGAGTTGCCACCACGTAAAGGTGATCGTCAAAGATGTTCCGGATGCTGCGTTTGAGTCACGCAGCGAATATTGCACCTCTAGGTATTCCGAGTTGGATCCTATGAAGGGAACAAAACTCGGTAAGGACTTGGAAGATGATCTTGCCTCCCCGACGAACGGCAATATCGATTTGTCTCTCGCAGCGGTCGTCTCCTCCGCAGGGTCGAATAATGCGCGCGTAAACGTCGCCCTCGGGTTCAAGCCGCAGTCCCTACATTACGAACTGGAGAACGGCACTTATGGCCACCTGTTCGAGTCCATCGGTTTGCTTGGTATGGTTTACGCCAAAAATGGAACCGTGGTGACTCGCTTCAGCGACTTCGACTGCTGTGATTATAGTAATGGCTCGACCCCCGACTGGTTGATGATAGGGAGCCCTGGGCGTGCGAACATTTTGTATACCCCCTCCGGTTACGATACGCAGCTTCGCTTGCCTCCCGGCGACTACGAACTTCGGATTGTTATCAGCGATGGAACGAACTTCGGTCGCGCCAGGATCTCCGTAACTGTAGAGCCTTTTGACGCGCAGCGGCTTGCCCTCAGTGATATTGTCCTCGCCGCGCGGTCCCGGCAAGTGTCGAGCGGCCCGTCAAACGGTTCGGCCAAAGCTGTCGGAAGGTACGTGCCACTGGTTAGCGATGACACGGAATTTGGCCCCTCGGCCGGTTCGGTCTTCCAAAAGCGAGAGCCGGTTTACATCTATTTTGAAGCCTATGTTCCTCAACCAACTGGATCCGCCTTACCAAACGTTGAAGCTCACTTGAGGATCGTTGACGCGAGAACAGGTGAACCGAAATACGGGCCCATCAATTTCAGCATCACGCACCATAGGAAGGCGGTTGATTCCGTGTTTGCCGTTGGTCGCCAAGTGGACATTCGCAAATTGGCAAGCGGCTCATTCCGGCTGGAAGTTCAGGCCACCGATTCAACTGGTCGCTCCACACCATGGCGCTCCGCAAATTTCAGTCTCCAGTAACGCCCAACTTTATTTGACTCGCGTTCGCGCTACCGGAACCCACGAACTCAAACATGCTCGCATTCGAACAAGAACGCGTAACGAAATCCGCCTGCCACCAAGTTTGATTTTCAAGTTTTACTAAGTACCATTTTTCGCATCGAGAAGATAAATTGAATCCCGCCCGAACGGTCTGACATCTCAAATGCGACACGTGAGGTCGGTCTTAACCTAAGCCGCGCCACATGCTGGAAAGGCCTCCGCGCCCCCGGCAATTTCCGCCGGGTCACCCCGAGCCAAAGGGTGGTCTGATGCCGCAAGCCATTGCTGCACATTGACTTACCTGGCTGGCAAGAGAAAGGCCATAAGTGCTTTAGAATGATATTCATTGGACGATGCTCATCCATAACCCCTTTAGAATGATATTCATCCCAAAAATATGGGGAGGGGGTGGGCCTGGCGACCGAGGCACTCTTGCCCGTGCCCTTTTACATCTTCAATCCAACGAGGAATTCTCAAACGCCATGCAGCAGAGCATACGCAAGAGTGCCTGATCTCCAGGAAGCAGTTCGTTGTCTCAGGCCACTCTTATTTCACTCTTATCAGCACCACTCCATGAATTGGCACAGGAGCAGAAAATCCCTCGCTCGATGCACTCAAGTCGGAGTGCGCCCAAAGATCGCGGACACTCGGTTTTCTTCCCGTGATGCCCAGGCTGCTCCAACTCACCGTCATGGTTTGAATTTGGTCGGTGCGGTTAAAAAGGCCGACCGCCGTATATCCGTTGTGTAGCGGCCGCGAAACCACGGTCGGCAACGAGTCGGGCGCCGAAAGCAGTTTAACGGGCTTACCGTCCGGGTCCTGGTCAACGGCGATCACCTCGCTGTTGGTCAGAATCACTTTCGTCTCGTCGGCCATCGACCGCACATCGTTCCCCGAAAGAAGGGGTGCCGCCAGCAGCGACCACAAACTCATGTGCGTTCGGTACTCATCGTTGGTCATGCCACCGTTTCCAATTTCAAGCATATCGGGATCATTCCAGTGGCCCACTTTGATGTAAGGAGATATATCAAACTGGCGGAAGCCAATGCGCTCCATCGAGCGCCAGTTGTCGCTGATGTCGCCGGTGGTGCGCCACAAGTTGCCGCCAACCTTCCCGCCCCAGGTCCAAACATTATTTACCCCATACTGGCAGAGGCTGAATACAATCGGGCGCCCGGTTTTCAAAAGCGCGTCGCCCATTTTTTGATAAACGGCTTGCTCTTCTTCGTCTTTGTAAATTCGGCTGGCGCTGCACCAATCGTATTTCAAGTAATCGAATCCCCACGCCGCATAAGTATTGGCGTCCTGCTGTTCGTGTCCGTAACTGCCCTCGTACCCCGCGCAAGTCTTTGGCCCCGGCGAGGAATAAATTCCAATTTTCAGCCCTTTGGAATGCACGTAATCCGCCAGCGCCTTCATATCCGGAAATTTTGTGTTGCTGGTTATATTTCCGTTCGCGTCGCGCGGGCCTTCCCAGGTGTCGTCAATGTTCACGTAGATGTATCCGGCCTTTTTCATCCCGCTGGCGACCATCCCATCCGCGATGGCGCGCACGGTCGCATCGTCCACTTTGCCCGCGAACTTATTCCAACTGTTCCACCCCATCGGAGGAGTCCGCGCCAGCATGTTATCCGGAACGTCATGCAGATCGGGCAAGGGAAGCCGCGCGGGGGGCCGGCTGTGCTCCAGCGTCCCCTTGACGGGATCGCGGCCCTGGGCTTGAGAAGTGAAATCAAATTTGTCGCCCTCGAGCGAGCCATCATAAGTAACGGTCCGGGTCTGCGGCGGATTGCCGAACGTAAATGAAATTACGAAATGCAATTTGCCGTCATGAAATGTCCCGTCGGTGAAAGGTACTTCACGCGTACCCTGAACCGACTTGCCGCTGACCTTGTCGCCATCCTGCTTCAAGTCAAAAAATGATTCGCGAAAATTCCCGTCCCCCGTGGGCACACGAAAAACCCAGAACCCGGTGATGTCGCTCTGCGCGCGCGAATGGGAAGCGAGTAAGAGCAGCAGGGAAGAAAGCGTCGCGGCAATGAGCAAAAAGTGCAACGTGCGATTCAGCAGCTTCATTGAATTTGTTCCTCCAAGTGCTATGGCTAATACAACAATCCTCGCTCAGAGTCAAAGCCTCCGTAGAGCCTGAATCGCCCTGTTGGCGCTGGTGTAAGCGTTTGCAAGGACTCTTTGACGCCGGGCCTTGCCTGGGTTATAAGCCTGCATAGGTAATCTTGGATTGGTTGGGAGGTGGTTCGTGACGAAGGCTCCGCGTAAATGGATTTTGCCGGCTCTCGCCGGCTCGCTGCTCTGCGCCGCGGCAATGGTCACCAACCTCGGCGCGGTCTCGCCCGCCGTCGCGCCATTAAAGGACTATCCGGTTCGTCCCGTGCCCTTTACCTCCGTGCACTTCAACGATGCATTCTGGGCGCCGCGCATCGAAACCAATCGCAAAGTCACCATCCCGTTTGCTTTCCAGAAGTGCGAGGAGACCGGCCGTGTGGACAACTTCGAGCGTGCGGCCATGGCCCTGCGCGGAGAAGCGTTCACCAATAAGAAGGCGCCCGGCTACCCGTTCGACGACACGGATATCTACAAGGTGATTGAAGGCGCTTCGTACGCCCTCAGCGTTCAGCCCGACCCGCAACTCGACGCCTACGTGGACGGCCTCATCTCCAAAATTGCCGCGGCTCAAGAGAAGGATGGCTATCTCTACACCGCGCGTGATATCGACCCAACGAATCCTCACCCCTGGGCGGGGAAAGAGCGCTGGGTCAATGAGAAGATCAACAGCCATGAACTGTATGATTTGGGTCATCTTTACGAAGCCGCGGTCGCGCATTATCAGGCAACCGGGAAGCGCACGCTCCTCGACGTGGCGTTGAAGAGCGCGAACTTGCTCGATCAGACTTTCGGCCCCGGTAAATTGTCCATCTGGCCCGGACACCAAATCACGGAAATGGGTCTCGCCAAACTTTACCGCGTGACGGGAGATCCGCGCTATCTGGGTCTGGCGAAGTTCATGCTCGACGAACGAGGGCCCGACGGCTCGCAGGGCTCCGGCCGCAATTACAATCAGTCGCAAGCGAAGGTTGTGGACCAGACCGAAGCAGTGGGGCACGCCGTCCGCGCAACCTATATGTATTCCGGAATGGCCGACGTCGCAGCCCTCACCGGCGACACCGCCTATGTGAACGCCATCGACAAAATCTGGGAGAATGTAGCTTCCAAGAAACTTTACATCACCGGTGGTATCGGCGCCTCAGGCGCCGGAGAAGCCTTCGGCGCAAATTACGAGCTGCCGAACATGACCGCGTACAACGAAACCTGCGCGGCGGTGGGAAATGATTTCTGGAATCACCGGCTTTTTTTGCTTCACGGAGATGCAAAATATATCGATGTGATGGAGCGCACTCTCTACAACGGACTCATTTCCGGCGTTTCGCTCGACGGAAAACTCTTTTTCTATCCAAATCCTCTTGAATCGAACGGCCAGCATGCGCGCAGCCCATGGTTCGGTGTGGCCTGTTGCCCGGGCAACATCACGCGCTTCCTGGCCTCCGTTCCCGGTTACGTCTACGCGCAAGCCGGAGGGACGCTCTACGTGAATTTGTTTGTGGGCAGCACCGCCCAAATCAAAATGGACGGTGGCCGCACAGTGGGCATCACTCAGGAAACCAAATATCCGTGGGACGGCGCGGTGAGAATGACCGTCAATCCCGATCAAGAGGGCAAGCTGGCAATCAATGTCCGAATCCCGGGATGGGCGCGCAACGAACCTGTTGCCAGCGACCTTTACACCTTTTCGGCTGCTTCCACCGAGCCGGTCGTGCTCAAGGTCAACGGGAAATCTGTCCCCATTAAAATTGACAAGGGCTATGTGAGCCTGGATCGCAAGTGGAAAAAAGGAGATGTGATTGACTTGAATTTGCCCATGCCCGTCCGCAGAATTCTGGCCAACTCTCAAGTCGCCGCGGATCGCGGACGTATCGCGTTACAGCGCGGCCCAATCGTGTATGCCGCGGAGTGGCCCGACAATCCCAACGGAAAAGTTCGGAATATTTTGCTGCCGGATTCAGCAGTTTTCACGACGGAATATCGCCCCGACTTCCTGGGAGGCGTGTCAGTTGTGAAGTCGAAAGCCCTGGGACTCGCATATGATGCCCAGGGAAACTTGGTCAAGAGCGAGCAGGATTTTACGGCCATTCCCTACGCCACTTGGGCAAATCGTGGCCGCGGCCAAATGATTGTCTGGATTCCCGACACTGAAGCGAACGCCAAGCCCACTCCCTGGCCGACAATTGCGACCACTAGTAAACTCACCACTTCGGGCAGAAAGCCTGCACGAGCAATCAATGACGGTGAAGAACCCACCGCCTCAAACGATCCGACATCCTATTTCGATTGGTGGCCAACGAAAGGCACTTCGGAGTGGGCCGAATACGCGTTCGCGCAACCGGCCACGATTTCAGAAACACAAGTCTACTGGTTTGACGATACGGGCCGCGGAGAGGTTCGCGTGCCCGCATTATGGCGCGTCCTTTACAAGGATGGCGACCAGTGGAAGGCCGTGGAAACCGACGGCCCCTATGGGGTGGAGAAGGACAAGTACAACAAAGTTTCTTTCAAGCCGGTGACCACCAGCGGGCTGCGCCTCGAAGTGGTGATGCAACCGGCGTGGTCGGCCGGCATTCAGAAGTGGAAAGTGAAATAACGTCCTCCGGGCCATTTCCAAGGGCGTTGGTGCCGTTGGCGATCACAAAGACTGAACGATTAGGTCGGCCTCGTGGATGAAATTCTTCTCGAATTCTCAGTTATTAAAGCGGCGACCATTCGTAAGGAAATAGCTTGCCCGCCGCTAAACCATCGAGCTTTATGCCAGCTAGCTCAGCCGCCCGCGCCAGGACGGGATCCTCACCGCCGGCAAGTTGTGATGGAGTCGGCAGGATAATTTCGTCTGGAGTGACGCCCGTTTTCTCCAGACTCTTACCGTCAGACATGATCAAGTCGGCTTCCGTAACAAAGGCTCCGAAGGAAACCAGGGTATTTACGCCTGCAGAGAAACGATAAAATCGAGCCTCCATCACGCTACCGGAACTATGGTCACCAAGGACTGTTCCGCGATGCTCAAGCTGTATGACCCGTGCGAAGAGTTCGGCCGTCGAGCCGGAATTGCTATCAACGAGCACAATCAAATTCCCTGTGAAAATATTCTTGCCGACGGTCCTGGCCATTTGCGGTTTCTTGTCTTTTCGCCCAACCCGCACGGCAACTTGCACATCTCGGTCGAAGAAACTTCCGATCATGTGCTCAAGCACATCCATCGATCCGCCCGGATTGCCGCGAAGGTCAAGGATCAATGTAGCGTGTTTCCGCGCCAGGCCAATCAAATAATCAATGCGGCTATCGAGGTACAAAAACTGAGGCATCTTCCAAATCATCACATCCTCTCGCTCCACGTAGCGGTTCCGCCATATGCTCCGCTCATTATCCATTTCACTCTTAAGATCTTGGCGTTCGATATGAGTCGTCAGATTCCAGAGTTCTCTACCTTCTAGGTATTTTGTGAGAACCCGCTCTTTGCGAACTGTTCCGGAGGGATCCCGCAGCGTAAATTCGCTCGCGCGTTTGGGCGCGAGCTGGTAAAGATAGTATTCCAGTTGCCAGAGATCCTTGCGATTTATTCCAAATCCATCGAGCGTCATCACCTGGTCTCCCGGATGGAGCTTCTTCGCGGCATCAGATTCCGGCCGCACGTGGGTAATAAAGCAGGCGTCCCCAAACATTTGCATCTTGTATGCGCGTTGCGCCTGGTAAATCGGCGTCGGCGGAATGAAACATGTATGGGGATCATCCAGGCCGGACAGAAAAGCGGCGACAGTTCGGAAGGCATCGCCGAGCGTTTCCGCCTTGATAAGCTTCTCCTTGTATGTTTTGTAACGGGCATCGATATCCAGGCCGTGATACGCCGGGTCGTAATAGTTCTTCTTCACTGCATCTCGAAGGTTTATGAGCATGACTTCAGTGTCGGCGCGCTGGGAATCAGTGATTTTCTGTAGCTGGTCCTGCCCCTGCGCCCTCAAGCGGATTACTACTCCAGCAGCAATTCCAAGGAAAATCGCGATGGCCGCAAATATTCGGAGTTTCATAGGTTACCTCCGAGAATATGTAAGAGCCAAGAAAGTTCAGTCGAAGGCAATTCTACCCGTAAAATCTGCGGGATTGTACATTAGAGTATCTTGGCTCGATCCCTCGCCGGCTCCCTGCGCCGTGTCTGCAAAAAGTTTTTCGTGTAATATGTTGTGAACAATTTTTGCAGGGGCGTAGCTCAGTGGCAGAGCAGCGGCCTTTTAAGCCGTTGGTCGTGGGTTCGACCCCCACCGCCCCTACCAAGTCATTCATAATGTAGCGTTTGTTTCCGCGTTGGACATCAATTGGACTAACCCAAGGTCTCGAGACGAGCTTGCTCTGGTAGCAAATTCGTTGTGTCCGGGTCGGTCAAAGCATATGATGTGCGCGCTCGACGTCATCACGAGTGGTTTCCCACCGAGGAGGAAAAACGTGCAATTCAAATTTCTCCGCCCCACGTTTCTGTTGCTGGCAGGAATTTCAGGGGCCGCAGGCATGGCGCAGGCGCAGGGGCGAGGAGCTCGCCTGGATGACGCTACAGTCGCCAAGCGGAATGCGACCGAGCAGGAGCTGGAATCAATTGCGATTATCGACCGCAAGGTGATGGTTCCTATGCGCGACGGGAAGCGCATGGCAACCGACATCTACCGCCCGAAGGACACATCGAAGAAATATCCCGTGATCTTCGTCCGCACGCCTTACAACTTCAATTATTGGGACGTCGCGAACGGCGTGCCGCGCGATATGAGTGCGGAGTTGGATGCCGTCAAACGAGGCTATGCCTACGTGGAAATGAACGAGCGCGGACATTTCTTCTCGGAGGGAAACTACGACATCCTTGGGCCCCCGCTTTCGGATGGCGATGACGCAATCTCGTGGATCGCCGAACAGGCTTGGTCCAACGGCAAGGTGGGTACCATTGGATGTTCCTCGACAGCGGAATGGCAATTGGGGGTCGCCTCGCTTGGGAATAAGGCCTACGCGGCCATGATCCCTGAGAGCTTTGGTGCCGGAGTGGGGCGCGTGGGCCCCTATTACGAGCAGGGAAATTGGTATCGCGGCGGGGCCGTCCAGATGCTCTTCATCACCTGGATATACGGGGAGCAAAACCAGGTGAGACCGATGTTTCCTCCGAACACTTCACAGGAGGATTTGATTCGCGAATCGAAGGCGTTCGATCTTGCGCAGCATTTGCCGCCTGTGGATTGGGCGAAGGCGCTCAGCCACCTCCCTGAGAAGGACATACTGAGGGCAGTTGACGCGCCACATGGAATATTTGCCGACAAGATGCCGGTAGCCACCGGCGGCGCCATGATCGAGCGAACGCCGAATGACCCGGCCTGGTATCGCGGCGGATTGTGGCATGACAACATGAAGGTCAACGTCCCGGGACTCTGGTTCATGACCTGGTACGACGTATCGGTGAGCCCGAACCTGGCCGCCTATAATTTTGTGCGGAAGACGGCGAGCCCGGAGGTCGGCAACGAACAATACGTAATCATCGCGCCGACTCTCCATTGCGGCTATAAGCGAGCAACCGAGAATACTGTGGTCGGGGAGCGCAGCATGGGCGACGCCCGATTCGATTACGACTCGCTCACCTACGGCTGGTTTGATTATTTCCTGAAGGGAGAAAATAATCACATCCTCGAGAACACTCCGAAAGTCCGCTACTACACGATGGGGATCAACAAGTGGCAGACATCGGATACATGGCCGCCGAAGGGCGCCGAGCCTATGAAGCTGTTTCTTTCGAGCGGCGGTCGAGCGAACACTCTCAGCGGTGATGGCGCGCTAGCAACATCCGCTCCTTCGCCGGACAGTCCAGACAGCTTCGCATACGATCCAATGAATCCAGTGCCATCCTATGGCGGCAATGTGTGTTGCACGGGAAATGCGGTGACCGGCGGCGCGATGGACCAACGCAAGATGGAGGCGCGGCCGGACATCCTGGTGTACACGTCCGCCCCGCTCAAGGAGGGAATCGAAGTGAGCGGGCCGATTAGCGTGACGCTTTACGTTTCGTCAGATGCGAAAGATACAGATTTCACGGTGAAAGTGATTGATGTGGCGCCTGATGGGCCGGCGTACAACTTGGACGAGACGATTCAACGAGTACGCTATCGAGATGGGTACGACAAACCCGAAGTTTGGATGGAGCCGGGGAAGGTTTACAAAGTTGAGCTGCAGCCCATGAATACGAGCAACTACTTTCCCGCCGGTCACCAAATCCGAATTGAGGTGTCGAGCAGCAACTTCCCACGCTTCGACCGGAACATGAACACAGGCGGCAAAAACTACGACGAGGTGCAAGGCGTCGTGGCTCACAACGCGGTGCATCACTCGAATCAGTACCCTTCGACGATTACGCTCACAGTCGTGAAGCACTAGGCTCTCAAAGGGCCCGATTTCATTCTCCTCGGAACCCGGGGTAGACTTGAATGACAAATGTAAATGCTCGGAGAGATTTGCAGCCACACGAGGAGTTCTTCCATGAAGCGATCAATGAGAATGCTCGCGGTAGCGCTCGGCCTGGCCACGTTCGTTGTCGGTGCAATTGCACAGGCGCCTGCCACTCCCGCGCCCCAGCAGGCGGCAACTCCGGCCATGCCGGCTGCCCGTCCGGCCGACGTATCTTCCCCAGACGCTATAATCGGCGCGCTTTACGATGTCATATCCGGCCCACCCGGCCAGAAGCGAGACTGGGACCGCTTCCGGTCGCTGTTCATTGCGGGTGCACGGCTGATTCCAGCCGGCACGCCGCGTGGCGGTGGCACCGGTCCGCGCGTGCTTACTCCCGACGACTACGCGACAGCGTCGGGCCCCAATCTTGAAAAAAACGGTTTCTTCGAAAAAGAAGTGGCCCGGCGCAGCGAGCGCTTCGGCGCAGTACTCCATGCGTTCAGCACCTACGAATCACGGCACACCGCGCAGGACCCGTCACCGTTCGCTCGCGGGATCAACAGCATTCAATTGTATTGGGACGGCACGCGCTGGTGGGTTGTGACCGTGTACTGGCAAGCGGAAAGACCCGATATGCCGCTCCCACAAGAGTTTCTACCCGGGGCAAAGTGAACGGCTAGCCCTCAGGCGTCGAATGGAATGGAGCCGGAAAGATCGTTGTTCTCTTTAATTGACTCCATTCGGCTGCGCTCAGTGCAGGCGAGTCCATTTCCACAGACCGAACTTTTTGAGGAATTCCCGAATCTGTGCGAGCGGACGCAAAACTGCCGTGAGAATCCCAATCTCGCGGCCAAATATTTCACGCGCAACCTCTCGGAATCTTCGCAGTTTTCTACTTTGTCGATCCCGGCAAAGAACGATTTTGTGAGGTCGGCAGCGGAAGCCACATTCCGCACGATTTTGCGTTTTTTTCCATAAGCCACTTTACCCCGGGAAAACAACACAATCGCCGCTTTCCACAGGCAAGCATGTCGCACGCCTTCTCGATGCGGCGCCTGCGCGTTTCCAGTTGCTTGGCTGAGCATATCGAGAAAATCCAGTCCCGGCGCGCCATTGGTGTGATGTCCTCCCACCCCGCCTGCGCCAGGGGGGCGGCTGCAAGGGCATTGCGTAGATCTATTGGCACTCTGACCTCAGGTTCTTCTCCAGCGCGCGTAATCTCCACAGTTACAGCGTCTATAGCATCAGCACCCGCGGCATTGCGCATGGTCTTGTTAACCCTAAACCAGTGACTTCCCTTGCCGTTTGGTTCGAGAGCGGCTCGAAAAGGGAAGGCGTTGATCGCTCCTTCCACCATTGTCACGCCTCGTGAAGGAAGCTTCACACTCGCGTTCCTGGGCAGAGTCAGGATCCACGAGTCCCTCTTTTCGTTTTCCTTGGACCGAACCAACCTAGCGCTAAAGCAAATGGTTGACTTATTTTCTTTCAGCTTAGCAAGCTTCATATCAGGAGGAATTTACAATAAAACTCAGAATCTTTACAGACCAGCTCGCCCCAGACTTGTGCGTCGGCATGCCTTCCTCTCAATTCGGCTCCGAGAAGACCGGCCCACCAATCCGAAATCATCGCCGTGCTAAAATTCAGTCCACCGGAGTCCTTCAATGGAAGTGGAAGTCCGCTTGGTATGAGGAGTTATGGACGAGGGGAAACCGATGGAGCATAGCCGAGTAATTGACCTGAACGCATTTGTACCAGCAAGAGATTTCGATCTCTCGAAGCGGTTTTACTCTGACCTCGGATTCACTCTCGTGTGGGGGAATGACGAAATTGCACAGCTTCAGATTGGCTCATTTCGCTTCCTGCTCCAAGGCAATTTCTACGTGAAGGAACATGCCGGAAACTTCATGATGAGTTTGACGGTAGAAGACGCGGATGTCTGGTGGAACCATATCGAACGTATCGGGCTGAACGAGAAGTACGGTCCGCACATGGCAAAGCCGCCCGCTTTGCAACCTTGGGGATTTCGAGTGCTTTACCTTTCGGATCCCACTGGCGTTTTATGGCATATAGCCGACTGAAAAAAAGAATAAGGAGACGAAGTAACGTTGCGGCCTTGCAGGATTTCTTCGTTTCTTCCTGCCTGATTTGCTAGGGCAGCTTTGTCGTGAATAGCGAGAGCAGGGCGGCCAGATTCAGATTGTAATCTATGTTCACGTTCTCGCCGTTCGTTCTTATATTTCCCACCGAGTTCGCGTCATTGCTCGTCAGGGGCGCCCAAGATCCATTTGGCTGCATCAGGAATACATTGGTCATATTGATGTTCATCTTGCCAGTCAAAGTGAAATCAGCAGGAACCTTGATTTTATTGCCGGCTGGGAAATCGTAAGTGAAGCCAGCAGGAAGAATCTGGAATCCGATTGAGCTTTGAATGATGGACTGGGGTGTGAATAAGTTTTCGATCTTGAGATTCACTTCGCTCGGAAGGGTCAAGTCGATAGCCGGGCACCCCCCCGACACCTTGAGCCCGGCCAGGTCGCAGTCAGGCGGGAGGATCTTCAGGCTGAACAAGACACGTGGAGCTTCATCCACGAAGATGTTTCGGTAAATGGGGGGCTGCACGTGACCGAAAATTGTGCCGGGGACCATCAAGGAAACAATGACGCCGTTGTCCTGGTGCGCCAGGAGGTCTTTTTCATCCGCCTTCCAACTGGGATCGGGTGTGGGGTCCGGCCAATCAGTTCTTACAACGTATAAGCCGTCAACCAAATCAAAATCTCCCGGATAAATATTGAGCCAGCCCAGGTTCACTACACCGCCAGAGGCGTTCTGCCAGACGGTGGCATTCGTGACAGTGACGGACGGGCCCCACAATTCCAGAGAATCGTCACCGGCGCGGACAAAAACATTGGATGCGGTGGTTCCCGCTCCCATCCGGAATGCGTCATTGTTGCCGTTCCAGCCGAGGATTTTCACGTTGTTCACGATCCCGGCTGAAAGTATGGCCAGGGCGCTGAAGTCGTTGTCCCACTCAATAATCCCATCTAGAACGAGGTGGTCTGGATATTCGGGCGTGCCGTCCACAGAGATCGACTCAAGGCCGTCAGCCCGGTGATCGTCGAACAAACGGCACTGCCGGTAGGCGTAATTGAAGAGGCTGCCATCCAGCACGCCGGGACCGTAAATTCGCCTAACGTGGCTCGCGTTGCTTTGCTCGAACCGAAACTTCCCCTGCACCCAGGCTTTTGGCCCCAGGAAAATGGTGTTGATGTTGACCGGCACCTGGTACACCTGTGCTCCAGCCCCTTCCACATCTGTCCCTTTATCGAATGCAATGGGGCTCTCGAAATCCAAAGTGTCATAAGTAGAAACGTCCACGAGATCGGCAGTCGAGTTGATAAGTTTTACGTTGCCGGTCGGCGCGCCGTATTCGGGGTTTAGGAAGAAGACCAAACCTTGGATGGCGCCTCCCTCCGTGGCGGATCGGCCCCACCACAGGATGAATTGCTCTCCCGCAAAATTCGGAGCGGTCCTCCTGAAGATTTCCACCGTGCCATCGGGCATCAAAACAGAAGGAATTCCCTTGGCCGCTGGCCTGACATAGACATGATCGCTGGCCAGAAAGGAGCCGTCCCATCGCTTTGTCACGCGGAGTTGGACATTGGCGTTCGGGTGAGCCGGAATGCTGACGAACGACATCGAAGTATTTGGGTAGGCGGCGTATTTCGTAGAGGGTTGAAACGGGGATGCGGTCGTTCCGCCATAAATGCTGATGTAAACGCGGGAATCGGTCCAATTTCCGCCGTCAACCCTGTATTGGACTGCATATCGGTCCGAAGTTAGCGGGTAAGTTGAAGGCGGATTGGGGTTCTGCGGCGTGCCCGGATAGATTGCCGCCAGATCAGCGGCATCCGTTGCGGCCATACACTGTGCGGTGGCGACTGAAGGGCACACTACCAGAAGCAGCAACAAAACTGCGAAACTAAGTTTCCTCAAAATCATCGATGTATTTCCGACGCTCCATTGGTCGAACAGCATGGGTTCTTGCCTCCATTCCTTTTCGCCGCGAGTGGCCCGGTAGCACGCGAATCCAGGACTTACTTCGGGAAGCTTCCAGCAAGAACCGAAAGGAATGCAGCCGGATCGAATTTGTAGTTGACGGTTACGTCGTCACCTTGCTTCACCACTTTGCCCGTGACGAATACGTTGGTCAGGTTTATTTTCATGCAGCCCATGAGTGTGTATACGTAGGGAAGAACCGGACCGGCATTCGGGTAATTGATTAGAGTTTCAAATCCGATCGAGTTCTCTTCAATGGAAGGCGGCGTGAAAAGATTCTCGATGTTTAGATTCAGCACACTCTTTAGCATCAAGTTTATCGGGACAGGACAGCCCGCCCCCTCAAATGAAATCAAATCGCAATCCGGAGGGAGAATCTTCAGGCTGAGCAGCACCTGTGGACGATCTTCCACGAAGATGTTCTTAATTAGCGATGGTTGAGACATGCCGAACGTGGTGCCAGGGACCATCATGGAGGCGATGACCGCGTTGTTCTGGTTGTTCAGGCTAAAGTCCGGGCCGGTCATACTAAAAGTGGGATCCGTGGGAGTTAGCCAGTCCGTCTTCACAACGAAGAGACCGTTGATTTGGCAATTTTCGCCCGGTGAATTGTCGAGCCAGCCCAGGTTGACGACCCCGCCGTTGTAGTTTTGCCAAACGGTGGCGTTGGTTATGTTGACGTAGGAACCCCACACCATCAGGGAATCGTCGCCGGCGCGAATGAAAACGTTGGACACATTGGTATTCGACCCGAGCACGATTCCGCCATTGACGGCGTTCCAACCCATGGACTTCACATTGTTGACGGTGCTGTCGATTAGGGGATCCGTGGTGGCGTGATTGTGATCGGAAATAACAATCCCGTCCAAGAAGAACGTGTCGGGAACCTCATTGGTGCCGGCCGCTTCATAGGTGATCGCGTGGTAGCCCTGATCCGCAAAACCGCTCCCGCCGTGGCAAACCCGAAGATCGTACTCAAACCGGCTCACGTCCAGCACTCCCGGACCGTAAATCGTTCTCAGGTTTCCGCCACTCTGCTGGAAACGGAGCTTTCCTTGCACCCAGGAGCCGGGTGAAAAATAAAGGTTACGAATGGCCGGGGGTATAAGGAGTGCATTTGCTCCCGTCCCGATTGTGACACCGCCATCAAAGACCACCGTATCAGTCCCGGGTGCGGGATCGAGATCTGGAGACATAGCACCCGACACTGTCATTACGTTGGCGCCTGTCGGCGCTGGGTATGGCGGATCGAGAAAAATGGCTAGCCCTCCCGTGGCGGCGCTGGTAGAGCCGTTGCTCCACCACAAGAGAAATTGATCGCCGTTAAAATTCGACGCTGTCCGAGTGGAAAGTTGGGCAGTGCCGTCACTCGCCAGCAAAACGGGAATCCCCTTCGCGCTCGGCCGCACATACACGTGGTCGCTCGGCTGAAAACCCGAACCGCCCTTCTTGGTCACGCGGAGCTGAACCAGCGTACTCGCGCTCGCGGGAATGCTCACAAACGACATTGATGTTTCGAGTGCTGTGTATCCGGTCTGATAATTGACGGACGGCGACGAAGTGGTCCCACCGTAATAGCTGATGTAAACTTGGGCATCGGTCCAGTCTCCTTGCCCCAACTTATATTGCACTGCATACCGGTCCGAAGTCATCGGGTATGTCAACGGGGTATCCAGATAGGTTGCCTTTGGGATTGCGGCGCACGCCGGTGAGGATGAGTTGGGCAAAATCGTTTGTGCAAAAGCAGCCGGAGAGTACACGGGCAGCAAGTGAGCGGCGATCACAAGACTCAGGATGTGCACGGTGCGGAAACTATTCTTCGGTCTTTTCGATGTACGTTGCACTATTCACCTCCTCCAATCGCTGTTTGGCATCACTGACTCCTTACTCGCGCCTGCATCGTGATCTCTTCCCGGCTCGGAGGCTCGATGGTAGACTGAGCTCCACCACGTCCCCGCGGATTACGGCACTTTGACTGAGGTGTTGCCTGGATGTCCTCAAAGGTGCATCAAGAAATTCTCAGGATTTCTCAGGGCTGGCTATGGTGAATAAAGGAAAAGACTTATTTGAATTCGGCCCTTTTCGCCTGGATGCCCGCCAGCGCCTCCTGTTGCGCGAGGGCCAACCATTGCCCGTTCAGCCCAAGGCTTTCGATATCCTTCTGGTCCTGGTCCAAAACAACGACAAACTCGTCCTTAAAGAGGACCTGATGAAGGCGGTATGGCAGGACACCTTCGTTGAAGAATCCAACCTCACGCAGAATATCTTCGTTCTGCGGAAAATTCTGGGGCAGACGGAGAGCGAAAACCGGTACATCGTAACCGTGCCCGGCCGGGGCTACAGATTCGTCGCAACGGTTCGGACCGTACCCGAGGGAGAAGAACGCGGGGCGGTCGTCGCCGAGATCCAGTCGCCGATGGACGGTGGAGATGACAGGGAGGCCCTGCCAACCCCCAAGCCGCACTGGTCGATGAGCCTCAGCCGGGTATTGTTCGGAGCAGCGATAGTGGTCATCGTGCTTCTGGTGGCTGCTGCCGTCATGATTTATTCGCCGCAACCGGTGCTCACAGTTCTGCGTGTTCGTCAGATCACACACACCGGTCGCATTGTGCCTTACAGCCGCGTAGTCAGCGATGGCACTCGCCTTTACTTCGCGGAAAGAATTGGAGGAACCGACGCTTTGGCGGAGGTGCCAGTTGAAGGCGGTGAACCTACGTTAATCTCGACCACCGTTCCCAGTGTACAGGTCTTTGATATTGATCCTGGAAAATCCAGACTTCTGCTCGGGACCCAAGGCACGGATTTTTACAATCCCCTCTGGGAGGTATCTACTTCCGGGGGCTCGGCCCGGCGGCTGAGCGATGTGCTGGCCTCCGAGGGCTCGGCCTGGTCGTCCGACGGGCGCGGCATTTTCTATGGCTATGGCACGCAGATTTATGAGATGTCCGATGGAAGCGGAGCCCCTCGCAAACTGGTCACCGCATCAGGACTTATTCTTTCCGTCCGTTTGTCACCGGACGGCAGCCGTCTTCGATTCACATCGCAGGACATAAACTCTGGGGGTACTTCGCTGTGGGAATCGACCGCCGATGGCCGCGATCTACGTCCGGTTCCACTTGGCTGGAAGAAGTTTGCACCGCAGTGGGGTGAAGGTGAGTCTCACGGCGAATGGACGCCAGACGGCAGGTATTTCGTATTCCGTTCCGCGCGAGATGGAGTCGAAGAGTTCTGGGCGATCAGCGAAAGGAAGAGCTGGTTTCATAGGAATGCCGCCGCCCCGGTACAGCTGTATGCCACCCCTGACCGCATCAGTGAGCCGCGATTTAGCCCGGACGGGAAAAAGATTTTCTTTGTCAGCTATCAGGAGCGGCGCGAACTGGTTCGCTACGATGGCGTCCAGAAATTATTTGTCCCGTATCTCGCGGGCATCCCCGTGCGGCTTCTGAGTTTTTCTCGCGATGGACAATGGGTTTCATATCGAAATGAACTCGATGGCACTTTGTGGCGAAGCCGGGCGGACGGCACGGAAAAACTCCAGCTGACATTTCCTCCGATGGCGGCATATCACTCATCCTGGTCGGCAGATGGTAAGACCATTGTTTTCGGCGCCAGTCTTCCCGGGGAGGCATCGCACTTGTATTCGGTGCCATACGCCGGAGGAACTCTGCAAATGCTTGCGCCGAGTGACGCTTCCGACACTGAGCCGAGCTGTTCTCCCGACGGGAGGTTTATTCTTTTTTTGCGCCGTCCAAACAGTGGAAGCCAGAGCCAGCAATATTCCATCTATCAACTGGATTTAAACACAAAGGCAACCAGCGTTATTACGGGTTCGCTGAATTTTGAGAGCCCTCATATTTCACCTGACGGCAGGTATGCAGCCGCGGTCGACACCATAAATCACAAATTGATGCTCTTGGATCTCGCCCAGCAGAAGTGGTCCGAATTGTCTGACGGGACCCCATACGGATGGGGAATGCGCTGGTCCTCCGACTCGAGGTACGTTTATTACCAGCACCCCGAAGAAGGCGAAGGGCAGCCCCTCTTTCGAGTTCGCATCAGCGATCGAATGGTGGAACAGATCACTTCGACGCGCCAAATTCAGCGGTCCGACGTGCTCAGCTACACGATGACGGGCCTTACGCCTAAGAATGAGCCGCTGGCAACTCTCATTCACAGGAATTCTGACATCTACGCTCTCGACCTCTATTTTCCTTGAAGGTGAGGGCAGTCAGTGGCAGGAATGCATGGCGACTGCGAATTGCGCGCCGTCGTTCGTTTATGTAATTCTGTAGACGAGAGATCCCCTCGCATCAACAAAGTTCAACGGAGCTCGACAATCAGGTCGCAAACGTTTCAACACCATCATACGGAATCCACTAGAATCCAAAAACTTCAATAAGCCCTGGCTCCAGGTTCGGGACCAGGAGGGCGGGCCCTCCATTCTTTGAAGGATGGATTGTTGAATTGGCGAGAATCAGCTGCATGGCGCCTCATGCTGAACTGACCCAAGCATTTAGGCTTCCGGCCGTAGCGGCTTTCGGACGAGGGTTCGACTCCCCTTTACCGATGGGGTTCCATATGCGTGCAACGTTTATTTATCCCGCCGACGAGTTGACGATATATCTGCAGCGAAAAACCCTTCAAGTCAATAGCAGTAGCGAGGGCAACCACAAGTGCTTCGATAAATCTCTTTTCGCTAGTCTAAGCGTAAGTGTCTTCTACGGTTCAGTGGTGATAGTAAAAGTTCGTGACGCAAAAGCGCGCGGCAAACCAGTGTCGCACCCGTTCAGGAAGAAAACCTTGCCGGTCAGCCGGATGTGACCCGCAGGCGCTCCGGGCGACATGAATGACGGATAGAATCCGTCAAATTGAGTTCCGTCTCCGGTTGAAGGACAGGGCTTCAGTATTTTCAAGCGAGAATTCTGTATCAACTCAGGCGTACTCCAGTCCTGAAGATCAAGACTCGTTGCCGTGGAATAAAACCAGGAAGCATAGCCATCTTCGGTGGAGGAGTTGCAGACAAAAAAGAATAGATACAAGCCGAGATCATCGTTGTAACTGATCGAGGCCATGGTCTGTCTTCCCGGGCATGCCCCCAATGGTACTGGACCGCTATCCTGGCCGCCAATGCCGAGCTGGTTGAATGCGCCGTTGTACCATTTCGTGAAGGAGAGACGATGATTGCCACCCTCGCGAAAGGGATAATGATCATCGTCAACCTTGGCGCGCGAAATGCGGACCAATCCATCACTCTTGCCGTTATTAGGACCTACGGCGTAATCGTAAACGACATAAATGTAATTCTCGTCCCCATGGTTTCTGTCTGCGAAAGCGGCGGGAAGCGCGTCTCCCATTGCTGCTGGGTTGGGCTCGGACGCCGGTTCCGGATTAGGCCCCTTGATAACAGGATGACGGCCCGGTCCGCCGAATTCGCTATTAATTGGACTCGGCCAAGTCATCCCGTAATCGGATGAGCGCGCAAGTCCAATCGTGGCGTAGTAAGGCTGCTGCCAGACTCCGCCGGGGCAGTGGTTTTCCGCCTCATAGAACATTAGAAGGTCTCCGGGAGGCCCGGCAGGATTTTGCAGGACGGTCCCGGGAGCGGAATAATTCTCGTCAAACTCAGTGTTGTATGTCGTATCGCAAGTAGTGAATTGAACAGGAGGATTCATTACTTGATCGTTGTACCCGAGGTCAGCCGCAAAATCGAAATTCGTTAAGTCTGTGGTTTCGAGTACAACCGCTCCGCCATTGCCTCCTCTTATTTTGCTCGAAGCGAACACTAGGTACTTCTTCCAGAATGGGCCGGGCACTGGCTGAAAATCGTGCAGGGCCGAGAGCGGGATGAATGTCGTGTGCTCGTCGGGTATATCAACCAGAGTGCTGGGATAAGAGAGAGTGTCATCAGGTGTTGAAACCGAGATCGACTTGATCATTGGGTAGTTTGGGCCGGAGTGGCCGCCAGCCCGCGAGTTCGAGGATTTTGGCCGCGCGAGGGCCCTCTCAGGCAGTCGAAGGGCAATCAGGGCAAGAGCACTCAGCGTCAGAAAACAAGTCACCAAAGCACTGCAAGCTTGTCGTGAAGTCATTGAGGTTCTCCATTTTCAATCGATCAGTTTTCCAGAGGTGTGGGGACCAGCCGCCGGCCTGATCAATTCCATCAGTTTGTGGTTATTGTGAAAGCGCGCGATTCATATTTTCGTCCGCCAAAAGTTTCGCCATCGGTGCAGCCTTCCATGTAAAAAATAAATCCGGTGGAGGAAAGATGTCCGGGTTTTGCGCCGAGCGACATGATGGTTGGATACCAGCCTTTGTTGTCTAGAGCGCACCCCGGATTCAATGGGTTGATTTGCGCGGGGAATACATTCCAGGAGCCGGTGATAATTTGTGGCTGGCTCCACTGCGATTGATCGGAAAGGCCGTCGCCGGTGGCATCCAGGGTGGAATAGAACCAGGCAGCGCCCAAGGCTGCCTGTTTCGTCGGCGCGGTCGGATCCAAATGCGAGATACAAACGAAAAGCAGCAAATACTGCTGTGTATATTCGACGTAGCTGATCGAGCCCATCACGCGGGACTGGTTATTTATGTCCTGGCAGGACATGTAGGCATCTTTGGTATCAAGGAAAGGCAGAATCGGGCTCTGGAGACCACCACCGAAATTGCCGAGCCCCTTGTTTGACATCGTTCGGCAGTGCTTCCACGTATTGCAGGTGACTCCCGACGGAAGGATTTGTGTCTCACTGAATGATCCGTTGTACCAGTTCATGAACTGGAGCGGCGCGATACCGCCATTGAGCTTGGCTCGAGAAACCACCAGATCGCTTACGATTCCTGATTGCAATTGTGGATTCGAATAGGGAGCGCCCAGCCCCGGCGTCCCCGGCGCATATCCCGTCACCGAGTAAACGTAGCGATCCGGACCGAAGCTCACGTCGTCAACAAACGCCGAAGGCTCGCTGTTGCCCATGTTCTTTTGCAAGCCACCGGGTGTACCTGCAGTATCAGCAATGGCCTCGCCAAGTGTGACCGGAGTGTTCTGGACTGCGTAACGCCCGAAATTGAATGGAGGCCTTTCATGGCAATCGTTGCCGAAGCAAACTAAATCGCCAAGCGCTCCCAGAGGCGCTTCAGGCCCATTGGTTTGGTTCAAGTTAGGCAGCGCGACAAAATTTCGGCGATAGGTGGGCCAAGTATGGCCAAAATCAAACGAGGTGGCGACGCCGATCGTAGAGTAAAAGTTGCTGCTGCTCGTGCCACCTGCCAGACCGACGCAGCGGCTGGTTCCCTCGTAAATCATGAGCATATTTCCACGTCCGGGGAGACCCCAAGATGTCGGGTCAATGAAAATTGTTCCGGGGTCGGCGTAATTGAGGTCAAAAGTTTGATCTTGAAACTTTGCATTGCCGACGGTCGGGCAAAGGTCGTGTGCCATTGCGGCTAGAAACACCTGGCCATTTGTCGAGCCAGCCGGGTTACCGGGCAGATAGAGACCGAAGTCCGACGCGAAATCAAAAGTCCACTGGCCTTGCGCATCGGGGCCAGGGCCGCCGGTGAAAACCGTCAATCCGCTTGCAAGCGGATTCAAGTTTGTTCTCGTTGCAACGAAGAAGAGATAATTGTTTGCGTGGCCCGGTATTGTGCCGGGAGAAAATACTGTTGCGTGTTCATCGGAAAGCGTGCCCAAGCCGGCGTAGTCGTCAATCGTAGTTACGCCGTCGGGAGCGAGAACGCGTCTAAAGGTGTCAAAGCTGCCCGTTGGACAGGTACCCTGCGGGCCGGAGTTGCCAATCGCACAGATGGAAAAGGAAACGATTGAGCGCCGGGGGGCGCTGCTGTCTTTTTGAGGAACGTCCTGAGAGCTTTGCGCAAGAACCGCAGATGTGCTTAATGCAATTACTATAGCTGGTTTCCAAATTGATCTCATTGGGCGTCCTCCTTTTCTCCGTTGGAAATGAATGATTTGATCGCAATTCAATTCCGTGCTTAAACCCAAATTATCTTCAAGGCCAATCTGTTTCATGGAACTGATATTGGATTCTCATGTTCACATCAAACAAAACTGAGTTGTAAGGTTTGAAGCTCGAGAGCAAATAAGAAACGGTGAAATTGAGACCCGTCGGGAAGCCGTTTGCGCCGAAGCTGGGCGTTATATTTGTGAGGTATGGAAGCATATCCGGCGCGTATACATCAGCTGCCGAAAAATCTGTGAATGGCGCTTGCTGTTCAGTCGGCGGGGCATCCATGCAGGAGTTGTGACTGCAACCGTAGAGAGCTCGGTTTTGTTGACCCGCGGACGTGGTGGAAGTCAGATCAAGCGCAATCATCATGTCCGACCACTTTCCCGTCGGTGAGGGCGACCAGCGTGCAATAACTTCCGCGCCATTTCCGCCGCCGGTTGCGTGTGTGTACATGAGCAGCCAGACGCCGATGCCTTCAAAGTAACGAACGGAAATCTGACCGAAGTCGGGGGTTTTATCATCGTCAAAGACCAACGGCGTGGCATTCGACGGATCATTGAGAGCCCAATTGCCGGTATTTGAGTTGTAGAATTCGAGGCCGGGGGTGTCGCTAAAATATCGACTTACAAAATTCGGAAAATCCTGCCCGTGATATGAAAGCGGCAAACGAGCTAGATAGAGTAAGCTTGCCCGAAAAGTGCCAGTGCCAAAAAGGTAGATATAGCCGTCGTTGCCAACCACTGGGTCAATCCAAATAAAATTTCCTCCAAGTGGGCCTGCGAAGGGGGAAGAACTACTCCAGTCGCCTGGCGCGGTAGGCGGGGTGAAACCCGTGGGCGGATTGGCGACCGAACAGTTGTGCGGAGCCGCCGCGCCTGTCGGCCAGGGAGGAGTGCACGCGGAACTTCCATCGGAATAGAGGCATCCGTTATAAGTGAAGTTATCCAAGTTGTAGTCAACTCTGGAGAGAATGTTGTAATCCGTGGGCCTCAATGACGAATAGTCAGACGCGATCTTCCAAGGGTCCGCCTCGTTTCCACCCAATGGATTCTTCCACTCGGTGAGGAACGAGACGGATCCTTTCGGAAGCCCAATGGTGCAGTCTGAGTTGATGGCCCGGCCGGGGCTGCCAAAATAAAACAAGTAGATATTCCCATTGAAGGCGAGCGCGCCGGACATGCTCTCGTTCGTTCCGGAGATGCCGGAAATCAAAGGTGAATATTCCGGAAGGACAGTTGCATTGTCAGGAAGCGTCAGAGGCGGCATGGGAGAATGAAAAAGATAATTCGCGATTAAGTCGCCAGGTGGAGCGGTCAGGAGATCCGGCGCGTAGACCTTTTGGTGCTGTCCATTGGAAGGGTCGATGTTTCCCGAGACCAAACCGGGTTGAGTGACGAGCTGCAGCGAACCACACAAACCCATCGGATTGCCGTAGTTTCTGCCATTGAGGAAACCCTGCGTGTTGGCCCCGTGCGAGCCATACCAGGCATCGCCATCGGC
>Ga0070733_10000220_pt1 | contig 50082 bp, 36 predicted proteins | sample Coa_R1_9_FD_66450 | JGI IMG/M metagenome (GOLD analysis project Ga0070733, IMG submission 66450) | Surface soil microbial communities from Centralia Pennsylvania, which are recovering from an underground coalmine fire - Coalmine... | ecosystem: Environmental > Terrestrial > Soil > Unclassified ... | reverse complement strand
GGACGAGGGATGGAAGGAGAGCGTTACCTCCGATTCCGAAAGCGCCGACCTATACTGCTACCCGCTCCGCAGCGGCCAAGATAGTTGTCGCCGGACGGTCAGGATAGTTGTCGCCAAGCAAGCCCGTTCACTGCTGCGGTGATGGAAAGAGCGTAGGCTTGGTTCGGAAAGTCCGGTCCAACAACTTTCGGCGTGAGGTCCGCACCGTTGATCGTCACATCGCCCGCGGTCCCGATTATCGCAATCCCTCCGCCCGTCGAACCCTCCCCAAGTCCGTTAGAGCCGTATCGGCCGCCGGTAATAACGATTTTCGAACCCCTGTTAATCTGAACGCCCGCAACGTTCCACTGAAAGCACATGCAGTTATTGAGAAAGATATCTCCCACTGTCGAATTGTCACCGCCGCCCGTGTCAATGAGCACCCCGATGGATGTGTCGTCGGTTGAGTCATTCGTGCGCGCAAATAAACAGTCGTCGCAGTACACCTGGGAAATGTTTTGGCTGCCGGTTCGTTGGATTACGAGCGAGTTGGTCCAGCTCTCGCAGATGACGTTTGAGCAAAAAACACGGGTCAGGTTTGGCCCGTCGTTCACCACGATCCCCTGCGTAAAGTCCGAAATATGGCTGTTCGTGACATAATACGCCCCGCCGCCGGGAACGATCAGGACACCGACGCATCCAGCCGGCCCGGGGTCGATCTCATTGCCCTGGGGTTGTTGGCTTATCACACAGCTATCGATAAAATTCTCAGTACCATTAAGGTTGACCATAGTAGGAATGACAGACTCAGAAGCAGCGAAGTTGTTATAAGCGATCGTGCAGTTGAAAAGGCCGCATTGCAAGCCCTGGGTATCAAAGGCCTGCGGACAGTCCTTGAAGTAGACTCGTTCGCAGGTGACGTTTTGGCAGCCGCTAGCGACGCGGATCGCGGCAGATAATGTTTCGGGTGTCGTTTCGGTAGTCGTGTAGCTGATGCGCAAATCCTTAAACCGAACCCCTTTACCGCTGGTAACTCCTGAAATTGAAAACACATCTTTCGTGACGTCCGTTTGCGTAAGCTGAGTGCTCGCGCCCGCGCCCGCGATGACGAAGCCCGGATCCTCGCCGGGAACCCCCGTGAACGCGAGGTCTGTCACGTCGGACAGTTGATATGTGCCCGCCGGAATAAAAATTACACCGCCGCCCCCGTCAAGCGCGGCGGTCACGGCTGCCCGAAGCGCGTCCGTGCTATCCGCGATCCCTGACGGGTCCATGCCGAAATCAACGCCGTTGTACACGGCGTTATTGTCGCTTCCCTCCCACGTGCTCCAATTGCCGGAGAGTGCGGGCATGGTGTAGTAGTGAATCGATCCATCATAGTTCTGGACCGTTGCGTAGGCGGGCAGGCTGCTGTTGTCGAGCTGCCACTCGCTGGACGCGGGCAAAAACTTCGCGTTATATGTGCGGTACATTTGGGACGCGCCAGCGGCGCCGGTGAGGTTCACCTCGCGGTCTTCGTGGTAGACCCCATTGACTTCCGGCAACGCTGGTTCATACTGGGTGGCTGGATACTCGATGCTAGAGACTAGATACACTTTGTCTTCTCCTTTGGCAGTGCCCGCTGAGTAATGCTTCCGTGCGATTCGACGGCTAGTCTCCGTCACGCACCTAAGCAGGGATCAATTCTGTCAGCCTGAGCATCGAAAAACAATGGGGAAGAGGTTCAGCCTTAAGTGCTAGAATGTTTGGTTTTGGTAACGGGGCATCTGAGCGGAGCACGAGGGATTTCAGTGTGCGCTTTGACTTTAACGGGGCGGAGACCGATCAGATTGCCCTAGCGGAGCAGCCAGCGATCATAATGCGGGGCTTAAAGTGCGAAGGACTCAGTTCTTTCCCAGCAGCGGAGGGTAGTAGGCCGTTCCGAATGGCCCGTCTAGCCCTTTGCTGACTTGGCGGCGGGAGGGCTTGAGAGAGTCTGGCGCAAACTCGATCACCACATTGTTTCCGTCGTTGGTTACGTAAAGCCAGCCCGCCTTATTCACCGTGACAGCCACTGGGTTGTTCACCCCTTCGGTGAGTGTCTCGTATGGCTGACTCTCGTCATGGCGATACACTTCCACGTTGTTTTCCTTTACGTTGGCTACGTAAAGCGTGCCCTTTCCGTCGACGGCGATGCCGACTGGGGAAGCTATGCCGTTGGTAATGGTTCTTTTCGGCGATTTGCCGCCTGGCGGGTAGATGACGACGTTTCCAGGAGCGAAACTCTTGGTTCCTTCGGTGTAATGGTTCGCGACGTACATGTTCCCGGTTTGATCGATCGCGATGCCATCTGGATAGAACAAGCCTTTCGTGATGATCGTGTGCGGTTTTAGCGACCCCTTCTCGTACTCCGTTACATTTTGTCCACCAATGTTGGTTACCCAGAGATTTCCGCTGCCATCGATCGCGCAGAACGCCGGCGTATCGATGCCATCTTTAATTATTTCGGACGACGTCGTCTTACCAGCGGCAAATTCCGTCACCCAGCCACTGCCAGCGGGCTCATTCACGACGTAAAGCGTCCCAGCGGCGCTGATGCAGTCGCCCGTCGGCGTATCGAGATTATCCGAGATGATCGCTATTGGGCTCGGATCCTTGTCGTTCGCAGGATACACTTTAACGTCGTCATAGTCGGAGACATTGCCAACGTACAAGAGTTGCGCTGAGTGCGCGTACTCGGTGTTCCGAGTTGTCGCCGCCGAGCTCTGCGAAGTCGCTCCCGGTACACCGAACGGCGGCTGCGCCACGCCGCAGTCAGCAAGAAACGCAGCGACAACGCACAGGCCAAGCGCACGGCTAAAATATGACTTTTTCACTATCGCTCCTCCTAGCTAACGAAACCGACACTGCGAATGTTCGACTTGGCCATGCATAGCTCCCAGCGACCTAATGGCCGTGTCAACCTTAGCAAGCGTTGACTTGTTCGGTACCGCCCCTTCGTTAACGATGGCCTGAATCTCTGAGCGACTGACTCCGGAAGCGCGCGCGACCAACTTAACTCCGGTCGCTCTTATCCCTGTACGCAACGCTTCGAGCTTCTCGGTTGCGTTCTCGTATATCACGACTTCCGTCGCGCTGAGCATTTCAGCGGTAAGTGCCTCGTCCGTATCGGTCGGGTCAACGATGACCTCCTTACCGATTGCCACTTTAGACTCGACGCGTACCGGCCGCGGTATGAGGAGTCCCCGCGTGCGAGGTGTCGGTTCGCTTCCGTCAGCGCAGAGGCGTTTTCGTTCAACGCCTCGCAGCGTCGAACGAATAAGGCTGCCGTAGGTCTTGAGCCGTGGCCGAAGCTCGAAGTCCCACGGAGCCTCGCAGCGTAGGCAGCGCCAATCCTGCTCGCGCCATTTTCCCGGGTCGGCGAAGAGCGCGCATCCAGGCCGTGGGTCCTCGCAGCATCGCTCCAATCCTGTAACCTCCTCGATTGCGAGGTCGATTGCGCTTCTGTTCACGACGCCGACTGCGAGGAAGTCAAACGGGCGCAGGCGGTCGTTTTCGCGATACGGCTCAAAGAGGTTCCACGTCGTAAGCGTAAGCTGCGAGATTGCGGGATACTGTTCCCATGCAAACGCCTCTGCGGGTCTGCCGAGCGCAGCGCGAATCTCGCGCTTCCATGCGTCGATAATCCATTCGTGGCGATCGCCCTGAATCGGCGAACGGTACTGCCCAAGGACGTGCGAGGAATACTTGCGGATGACCGGCTCGCCTCGGGCGTCGAGCGTAAAGAGTGCATAGAGCTTTTCGGAGACCGCGTAGCACCATAGCTCGCACCGAGCTTTCCGGGTTTTATCGGTGAAGTTTTCGTCTTCGAGCTTGAGCACCGAGCCGGGAACGATGGCGCGATCGTAGGGACTCAGCGAGGTAAAGCGTTCGCGAATCGCCTCCACCTCTTCCCATGAAAGGGCGCGCAACCCACGCGAGCCGTTTGGCAGGCGATACGGACCGCCCTCGCACGGTACAAAGCCGCCGTCGCGCGTGGCAACCACGGCGAGACTATCGGTATCGCAATAGGCAACGCCGCCGCCGCGACGCTCGACCTCGCGCTGCGCTAACGCGAGCATGAGACGGGCTCCAGCCGTGACAAGCGAGGCGGTTGGAAAGAAGTTGAAACGACCCGGACGCTCCGGACGATCGACCTCGGTCTCGAAGCTGGTATCGGCATAGACCGAGACGCGGCGCAGTTTTCGGTTCTGTTCCTCGGGGTCTACGTCAATCGGGCTCGTCTCCGCAAAGACGCCATAAGCGCCGGAGTTTGCAACAACCTTATAGCCGGTAGACCGGCGCTCGTCGTCAATCGGGTCTCCCGTCGCGGTCTTGCGTAACTCGATGAGCCGAGCGAAGAAGTCATCGCTGCGAGGGTCGATGAGGTCGGCTCCTCGGAACGGAATCGCTCGCAGCGACTCCTGTATGCCATTCGGTCGAAGGCGCCAGGCCCGAAGGATGACCGGCTGGCCATTGGCGATCGCCGAGGCTGCGAGGTCGGGTCCAGCATACCAAAGCGGTTCGAGCGATTCCACCGGGCCGATGGTCACGACGGCATTCGGGGCGGCGTGCTTTTCGTAATCGTGGCGTTCGGCATTCACCGGGACGACCGGCGCGCGCGCCGGTAGGCTCGCACCGTTTGGGTCAACGAGGGCGAAGAAGTCGAGCCGCTTCCACGTCGTGGGGTCGAAGAGCGTTTCGGGATGCTCGCGCAGGTGCGTAAGGAGCGCCGCAATCTCCTCAGGCGGAACCTCTTCGACTTCGAGCCGTGCCGGTATGATGTGCTTCGACCATAAGCCCAGGAGTGCAAAGACGGTTGGGTACATGGAAAGAAAGTCGAGGTAGACGCATTGGAGCAGCATTTTCACGATTCGCGCCTCGACGCGTCCACCGTAGTAGCCCTGCGCCGCGTAGCCGAGATACGGCTTAGGAAAATCCGGTTGGACCTGCAGGCGCGGTTGAACGCCGAGCGCATCGAGGTACGCCTTGGCGATCGTCGCTCCGGATTGCGCCTTCGACAAGTGCAAGCCGATGGGGTGCTTCGCATGTTCGGCGTCAAGCGCCCACAGTAGCTCCGACGTCTTGCGCGCGTCGTACAGACACCCCTCGACGTTCTTAAAGGTGATTTCCCCGCTATGCGCTCCTGGTCGAACGTCAAACGGAACGCCAAAGGCTCGGCACGCGCTTTCCTTGGGCGGCTCGGCCATAAGCGGCAGGTTCTTATCGGTATGCGAAAAGGCCGCCGTCGCGAGGTCGATAACCGCGGCGCCCTTCATATCGAAGCGAACGTGATGGCGATCGTCGCGCTTGATTCGGCAGAAGGGCCGGATGATATGGCTCTTGGTGCCTACGAACCGTTTCCTAAGCTCAAACCCATTGCAGAAGCGCGCCCCATATCGAGCGGTTTTTGTAGCGGGTTCGAACGAATCTGCAACCCGGGAAAGGTCATAAGCGACGTTGAATCCGACGATCGCCCAACCGTACTTGCGAGCAGGCCATATCGCGTGTTGAAACAGCCATTCGCGTTTGACGAGCTTCACGCCGAGGGCGCGGCATATCGTTTTGAGACGCACGAAGCCAATCGGATCCGTGGACTGCAGGTCGTCGCGGTAGAAAACGGCGCGCGTCTTGAGTCGGCGCCGCTCGTAGATTTGAAGAACGCCGAACGTCAGGCGGTGCTCTCCCGTCTCGCAATCGAAAACAAGTACCATGCCGTCGAGCGATGGAAGCTCCCTGCGCGGCGTACGCGGGGCGCGGGTTTTGCGTCCTTGCGGCTCAGCGTATGCGCGCGCAAAAATATGGCGCAGAATAAGGCGGTCGTCGATTGTCGGAACGATTGGCTCGTACGACGCTCTTAGGGCGCCGCGCATTAGTGGGCGGTTCATCGCGCTTGCCTCTTCGCTTTCGCTCCCTCTACCTCGTCCGCGCGCGCGTTACAAATGTCGGCGATCGAGCGTAGAAACTCGACTTCGGCCCCGTCGGCGAGCGGCTGCGTCGGGTACGATGGGCGCCGACTCCTAGCGGGCGCTTTCGACGCGTCGATGGGCGCCGGTCGAGATTCGCGTGACGCGGGTTCCTTATGCGGTGGTCGCTTCATCCTTGTCCTTTTGCTGCCTTGCGCGCGTCCGAAGGCGCTGCAGTATCGTTAACCGTCGATGGAGATTGAGGGGCACGGAAATCGTCACGGCGCTATAGCGCCGACCGGCGACGTGATGCTCTTCAGTCGGACTGCGGCCTTGACGGATTGCTGCGTGCTCCGCGCAGAGCGTCATTCGTTCGTCGCTGTTGAGGACGATGGGGTCAACTTCTCCGCATACTTCGCACGAAGCGCCCTCGGGCAGTAGCCCTGCGCGCCGTGCTCGTTCCGCGTTAAGGTCAATCATGCTGCGAACGTCGCGACCTCTTCACGGCTTTTGTAAAAGCCCGTCGAGCCGAAGTCAAACTCGGCCTCGTATTCGAGAATAACGGCGGGGTCGGTGACGAAGGGCAATCGTCGCCCCGTTTCCGCGTCGAAAATGCTCTTGTCCCGAAAGCGGTCGAGCGCATCGGTGCGACCGCTCTCAAGGTACGTCCGAATCGCGTTCCAATGCTTACCCTCAAGGCTGCGGTCGGAGCCGAGCGGGTTAACGTAGATAACACCGCTTTCCGTAAGGTGTGGCATGAAGCGCTCGAAACTAGCAGCGGCGATCGGCTCAGGCGCGCTTGGAACCGCCACTGGCTTCGCCTGAGCGCGGCGCGTTGCCCAACCCTTCTTTGCGGCGGCGGAGCGTTTGGCTACGGACGCGCGTTTCGCCGAGGTGCGCTTTGCGGCGCCTTCTGCAATCGCGTTGCGCGCCTTCGTAAGGTGGCCTCGCGCCGCGCGAAGTTGACGCTCGATCGCGTTGAGCGCACGGGTCTTGGCGCCTTTCTTGCCCGAGGTTCGTGGCCGCGATCGTTCGAGCTTCGCCTGTTTGGCCTCAAGCTCTGAAATGCGCCGCAGCGCGTGGCGGCGTTTCGTATGGGGTGATGAACCGCGCTTTCCTTTCACCATACGGCCTCGGGGAGGCGGCCGAAAGGTAACGCGCTAAGGAGCGCGGAATCGCGAGAATCGGATAACGTGATTCTGCGCCCCTCGTTGCAGCGAGGGGCCTTTTTCATTGCATCGGTCCCTCCCGTTGGTTGTGAGGCGAAAAGTCGTCGCGACCGGCATACCAACTCACGGCGATGAGCCCGACGAAGAAGAGTATCGCGATGCCCCATGCGATCGCCGTTTCTGTGCCGCTCAAAGGTTGATCGTCTTGACTTGCACGCTGTTCCGGGTAGCGTTCCGGCGCGGGCATTTTCATGGGGCGATCGTCACCGCAAAGACGGCGATAGCGCTGCCGAGCGGACCAATCCGAGCATCCCGCTCGCTCCGCGCATTGCCGAAGCGAGAGCGATTCGTCCGCGAGCAGCTCGTCGAGGAGCGCGTAGTTGACGGGCTTACTCATTGACGGCCACCCGCCCCGAGCCAAGGGGTGCGCTCCCGGCAGCCTGCCCAAGCGCTTCAACGGGCTCGACCGGCATAAGGAGGTCGGCCGCAACCGCTTCACCGTAGGCCTCGGCAAAGCGCTTTGCCCACCGCTCTGGGGGCGTGATTTCGCCCCGCTCGATCGCCGAGACCACGTAGGCCGGGAGGCGCACTTCGCGCGCGACCTGCCCCAGGGTTTTACCCGACAGGAGCCGCCAAAGGCGGAGTTTTCTTAATTGTTGTGCCTTCATACTCTCACCTTATAACATCGGGCAGGAACGGCGCAAAGAGGGCATAATACGGTTCTATTATGCCTCCACAACGCGGCATGCGGACAGGGCGCCAGGAGCGCACGCATTTGCTCCCCGAGGAGTGGCCGGAGGCCAGCGCCTTCCTTCAGAGCCTCGTGGAGCGCAGCGGGGTGTCTAAACGCAGCGTGCTTGCCGCTATGGGGTACGTCGGCGGCACAAACCGGCTGAACAGCTATTACCGCGGCGATCGGCTACCATCGACAAAGACGCTGCTCGCGATCTGCGGGGCGATCGGCGCGTCGTACGTCGAAGTCGTCGATCGTTTCGGCTACTACCACGAGATAATCAAGATTCTCGACGATCTTGTTTGGCTCGGTGCTCGATGGCTCGAAGAGGACGAAGCTCGCGGCGAACCATTGGGCTCGCCTGGCACAGAGATTTCGCGCGTAGACTCGCTGCGCGGCACGGGCGTGCTGTATTGGAAGAACGAACCGATTACATGGGGTCAGCCCATTCCGTGGAGCGATAAGCCGGGGCTCGACCCGCGTACGGTTCTGGAGTTTATGAATCGTTATTTTATCGGTTCGTATCTTCAAGTTGAACAGCAAGCCGTGCGCGTGACGCTTGCCCCGATAGAATTCGTGCCGGGTGGCACGTTTTCAACCAGCGCCCCTCTAACGCTCGATCGCGTTGACCCATCATTACACCGGGAAACTGTTGTCGTTCCCGAGCACACATGGGTTACCGTCGTGCCTAAACCGATTGGCCTGGCGATTGTGCTCGGCACGCTCGCATTTCCAAGACGGGGCGACGTGTATAAGGAAGGGGCGCGGCAGTATCGAGAGAGTCTCGGACGGGAAGCGCATAACCTCGTCAAAGCTGCAAAGACGCGGCGCGCCGAAGTCAAAGCGCCGGGACGCCCACGGAAGCTCCATACGTACCTTCAACGGGCTTGCGACATTCTCGACGACTCTCGTCTCGCGTTCGACCACACCCGCCCAATGGCGGGCGAGTACGTCCTAGCATGGGCCGACTCGATCTGCCGACCCTTCACGCATTACGCCAGGCTCGCCGCATTTGAGTTTTGGGGCGAGGCCGGTTCGGAAGTCTCCGGTGTCACGTCCTTTACTCAAATGCCGCAACTTCGAAAAGCAGAGTTACCAGAAATCGAAACGCTGACAACTTACAGTTAACACCAAGGTGCCCCCGGCCCGCGTCAACGAGCCGGAGGCGTCGCACCAGGAGGGTTAGACTCCCAATGCTAGACCAGAACTTTACTCTTCCTTATCCGCCGCTGCAAGTGCGAGCGGGCGTGCTCGTGGCCGACGGCTACGGCACGAGCTTGCGCGTGCTCTACGGTCGGCTCCATATAGAGGATGGAATCGGCCCGCATCGGCGTTCGCTCGTCGTCGATCGCGCAGGTTCAGGCCTCGAACGGCTCGTGCTGCTCGGAAAGACGGGCTCGCTGACGCTTGAGGCCCTCGCGTGGTTGCGAGCCATCGGCGCCGCGCTCGTGCATCTCGGTCCGGACGGCGACCTGCTCGCACACTCCGTTCCCTTCGGCTACGACGGTCACCCCATTCGCCGCGCGCAGGCTCTCGCTGCTACAACCGGGCTCGATGTAAGCCTCGCGTGCTATCTCATCGCCGAAAAGCTCGACGGCCAGCGCGCCAACCTCGTGCGCCTGCGCGTGAACGACCTCCGCGCGTTCGACGGATTGCGCGAAGCGCTGAAACGTGCCGCAACGATCGAGGAGGTTCGCATTTGCGAAGCTCAGGCCGCTGCGATCTATTGGAACGCCTGGCGCACGGTCCCGCTGCGTCTGCGCGGTCGTGACCTCGCGCGAATGCCCGCGCATTGGGCTCGGTACGATTCACGAGCATCGGTCCTGACCGGCGCACCGCGCGCCGCGACGAATCCCGTCAATGCGCTCTTGAACTACCTTTATGCACTGCTCGAATCGGAATCACGGCTCGCGCTGCTTGCGGTTGGCCTTGACCCGACGCTCGGCGTGTTGCACGCAGACCAGCGCAATCGAGATTCGTTCGCGCTAGACGCGATGGAGCCCATACGTCCGGCGGTTGATGCGTTCGTTCTCGACCTGTTGGAAGAACGGATTCTGACCTCACGAGACTTTGCAGAGCTTTCCAACGGCATTTGCCGCGTTCGCGCTCCCCTCACGCACGAGCTTGCATTGACGCTTGGACGCTGGCGGTTACTCCTAGCGCCAATGGTTGCACACCTCGCACAGGTGCTCCGCGCGGCGCTCCTCGGTCGCGGTGAAACTAAGGCAAAGAGACCTCGCGCGGCGGCGACTGCGCAGACGCGTCGAGAAAGTCTCGAAAGTCCACGAACAGAATCCGAGACCCCCGAGATTCCACGCACGAACGGAGCCTCTCCGCCGCGGAAACGTCTCGCCGTTCCGCTTCCGTCATCGGCGCAGTCTCCGCTTAGTGCGACACCTCGTAAGGTGACGAGTCCACGACCGTACGTCACTAACGCCTGGCGTACCGCTCGCCCGGAATCACCGCCGCTCGTTCCCGTCGCTTGCGTTCGCTGCGGGGGAGCCGTTGAGAGACGCCGCCGTCGCCATTGCGAGGCCTGCATGCCGCAGGCGCGCCGAGAGCATGGTCTACGCGCGATCGAACGCGCGCGCGAAGCTCTTCGTCTGCAAACCCTCGCGGGGAACGACCCTCGCGCCGACGCAGCGACAAACCGCAAGCGGAGCGAGGCGATTGTCGAACAGCGCCGACGTAGCCGCGAATGGAAGCGTGAAAATCCCAAGGGCGCCGGTCATGATCGAGCCTGGTTTTTGCGCGAGGTTATGCCGAGGCTCGATAACATTCCGCTGAGTGCGATCGCGAGCGCCACCGGCCTTTCCCTCGCGACCTGCTCGCGTTACCGTGCCGGTGTGCGCGTACCGCATCCACGCCATTGGGAAGCGCTGCGTGCCCTCGTTATGGGGCTGGCACCGAGACCTTGAATAATGCCTCAGGTAACGGCACGCGCGTGATATTACCGTTCTGATACGTCACAGGGTCGATGAACTGCCCTTCGTATGATGTAAGCCTGAAAATAATAGTCAGCACGATCTTTCGGAGCCGCTGAACGTCGGAGAAACGCTCTTGCCGCTTCTCAGGCGTGAGGTCTTCCCAACGCTCTAAGAAACATCCGTTGTGGAGGATTTCATCCCGAGCATCTAGAGCGCGCTGAGCATCCGGCGCGCTAGTATTTATTTGGAGCGCTCGAAAGAACTCGCTTTGTCGCCACGCTGTGGTCGTTCGGTTCGCGTGTCGCAACGCCGAAGCAACGTTTGCCTTCATCTCAGGACCGATAGTCTCGTAAATCAGCGAAAGGAGATGGCGTCGCGCCTTGCCTATGAACCAACCCCAACAATCGTCGTCCACCCATTCAAGAAGGCCGAGCTTGCGATTCCAAGCTTCAAAAGCACAATGAATCGCCAGAATGAAGTGTTGCGCGTCAACGTCAATGTTTCCGCTGGTAGCCATGTGTAGATGCTCGAAAACTATATCGATGGGAAACTTGGCTCGCAGGAGTCGAGCAATGTTAGTACCCATGACGGTGAAACCATCGGGAGCGACATTACTGTAGAACGGTCGGAACGGCGCGTCTCTACCCGCTCCGATACCTGTTCCGCGATGATGCGTTACGTCGATTAGGGCGCCAGCAGCGGTGTACCGTTCACGAGCAAGTGCATGTACGCGATTCCCCGCAACAAACGATAGCAGCAGCCACATTGCTTCGCTAGCAGTATGGTCTAGTTCACCAATGTAAGCGACGGCAATCCGCTCATCTTCGCGCCGCTTTGCCTCAGAAGAAAGGTGGCTTACGAAGAATAAACTGCCTTCAAGTTCGCCACCGGCCGACCATTCTGCCCCTGCGTAAATATCACGCGTTGCTGCGACCGCCTCGCCGAACGCGGGGCCGTGGACTACGATCTCACCGACTTTGAACCGATACGTGTTATAGTTCTCGGTGCGGCCCATTCTTGAGGTTTGACCGTAAAAGGTTGCCTGCTCCGCACTCCACGTCCCGTCTTCAGGGACTATTCTTCCGCGCTCGTGCTCCTGAACAAGTTGCCCTCCTACGGCGTTGCGGAAGAGGCCTCCGAATCCTAACGCGGCGCCTTGCGGCAACAGTTGAAGCGATCGCTGCTCCCAGCCGTCTGCGTTATCCAGGGAGGCGTAGATAGATTCCTCGTCAGAAGTTATCGTCACCAGGCCTAGCAGAGGCAAAGGCGTTCCAATGTACTGCGCCGCGACGCTGTCGTAGGTTGGGTTAGGCGTCAGAAAAGGTTGACCTGCGATGGCCGCTAGAGCGCGAGGTTCCAAGGTTTACTCCTTTAACCAGGTGCGAAAGGACTATAGGTCGCCGCTGCGCTATTTTTCGCCGTTACTCTTTCCACAAAATCCTTTCGCATGCGAACCAATGCAGGATGATCAATGGTTTCAACTATCTTTTGCGCTGGCGTAACGATGGCGAGGCCTAAATTCCTGTCTCCTTCGCGCGAAAGGCGTGGGCGTGGAGCGTTTACATCCTCCGCGGAAATGTTCCAATGGCCGTGCATCAGGCCGAGCAGCAAATAGTCCGCCGAATAAACGACTATTTCGGGCTCGTCAGAAATCGCCCAGCCCTTCTCGGTGGTCACCAAGGCCTTCTTGCTCGGAGCTTTGTGCGTTCCGCGAACGAAGACGGGCGCGCCGCTCAGGCGCCCCAGAGACCGAACTTCCGCGAGGTAAGCGTCGATGAAGCCGTGTTCTTCGCCGACGTAAATCTGTTCGTCTGGTAGCATTGCGATATTCCCTACGCGCAAGAGGGGAGAGTTTGCTTCGTCGCCTGCAATATGAGCGACGAGCCCCGGAACAAAAATCTCATCCCCTATGCCGATGCTTGCCTCTGCACCATAGAGCATTGAATGTGAAACAAACATGTCGAACGGAAAGTGGGCGAATGGGGCTTCATCCCAATCCTCTATCCAAGTGGGGGAAAATGGATATACGGCAACATCGGCCTTATCTCGGGCCGTTGGGTGACGATACCAGGCCGTAGATTCTATAACACGACCCTGGTGTTCAACTCGTGTGGGCTTCGTAAGGCGATAGTGGTGACCTTTTCCGTCCGCATCGTTGATTCGCGCGATCGGTTCCGCAACCGCCTCAAGCTCCTTAGCAACGTGGTCGGCAGTTACGATGTAAGGGGATAGCGTGCCGCGATCGTCCACGCCAACTAGGAATCCTGTTCCGCCCCATTCGTCAACCATTTCGCCGTCGATCTCGGTCCGGTAACCAAGAAAGACCACGGCGTTGAGGACCTTCGAGGGAACACGCATGGAATAGAACTTGGGAACCTGCGAGGAGCACACCTGCGGCCACCGATGGGGACGAATGGAGCCTTGCCATCAGCCTCATGGTGAAAGCTCGGCTTGCAATGCATCCGCGCCTGGGCCTCGACTGTAGCCCGACGCTAAAACACCATACGACATATAGCGTTTTGACGTATCGCCAGGTTTTGCAAATGTCGTTTGCACAAAGCGCGCGAATCGAGCCGCAGACGCGAACGCGAGAAAACCCTTATGCTACCGTGCTTTTTCGCTTAGGCCCGACGCACCACAAGCGGCGAGGGAGGGGGCCCGGTTTTGGCGCGTTCCCCTATGCCCTCAGCGCTGAGGCACCGTGGCACTTCTTGTACTTGTTGCGCCGACCCAGGTGAGTTTCGAGCCATGGCGCCCGACGCCAGAGCGCGCGGGCGAACGTTAGTTCTTTGTTATCGCGATGCCCTTTGATCATGTTAAGCGTAGTCGCGCGTGGCGCCAGCGCCGAAGTCCCAGCTTGTTCCGACAACGTTAGATACCGCCTTGTCGTCCTTCGACTGCGCTCAGGATGACAGGGTTGGGGTCCTTCGACTGCGCTCAGGATGACAGCGTGGGCGCTCACGATGACAGGGGGGCGCGGGCTTAGTGGGGGAGTGCTTTGGAGCCTAGGGTTTTGAGATTTACGCCGTTTTCGGTGAGAATTGTGCCCTCGACGCGCTGAAGTTCGACGACGGCTTTGTTGAGATCGGTCTGGGCTTCTAGCTCGGCGCCGCGCGCTTGGGCTAGCTCGACTTGACGCTGCAAGACTAAGAACGTCGTCGACTCGCCGTTGTGGAACTTTCTTACCTCGCTGGCGTAGACGGCTTCGGCGGCGGCGCGGGCGCGGCCCGCGCTCGAGAGGCGCGAGAGCGCCGATTGATAGGATTGCAAAACGTTGCGCGCCTCGCTCTCGATGCGCTGATCGAGGCCCTGGCGCTGCAGATCGGCTTGATCTTGTTCTTGGCCGGCGATCGCTTTGAGGCCGCGGGCGGTGTCGTTCTCGAGCGGAAAGTTGACGACGAATGCGATGTTAAACTCGGGATAGGCGCCCGTCCACATATTATGGAAGGCTTGCGTCATGTTGCCTTGAGACTGCGGTGGCGGCGTCGGGCAGCTCTGGGTCGGGAGCGCGCAACCGAGAGCTTCAAACTGCGGCACCGGCTGTAAGATGCCTGCGAAACCGTTGCTGAAGTATTGCACGACGAGGTCCGCTTGTGGCAGGGCCTGGTTCTTGGCAAACACCATGTCGAGATCGGCAACGCGGCGTTCGTCGACGACTTGACGCACTTCAGGTCTCTGTCGCTCGGCCAACGCTACGATCTCCGCAAGATCCCCCGCGGTCGGCAGTTGCTGCACGGGCGACGACGGTACCAGATTCGCGCTCCAGAGCGGGTCGCGAGGGTCGGCGACGATTAGACCCTTGAGTTGGGTCTGCAGTTCGGAGACCGTCTGTAACGCTGAAAAGACGCCTGCCTGAAAGTTCGCAACCTGAGTCTCGGATTCGATCACGGTAATGCGTGCGACGGCGCCGCGTTTGGCGAGGCGACCAACGCTTTGCTGCTGCACCACAGCTTCGTGCAGCGCGTCCTCCTGAATCGCGACGTTGCGCCACGCGGCGACCAGATCCCAGTACGTGTCCTCGACCTGCGCGATCGTCGTCGAGGCGTCGACCAGCGCTTGCGCCTCGTCGGAGTCGGCGCCGATCATCGCCAGCTTCAACTGATGTTTGACGGGGTTCATTCCGGCGTTCTTGAGCAGCGGCTGGGTAACGGAGAGGTTCAACGTAGCTTGGTAGTAGGGGTTGAAAGCGTTGATGATGACGTTGTTATACGTGCGCGTCTGGGTAATGCCGGCTCCCCATTGCAGGCCGTTGACCGTCTGGCCGCCCACGCCGGACTGAAAAGAATACTGGTGCTGCACGATGTTCCCTGGGCCGGTCGTGGAGCACGAATAGAATCCGCCGCCAAATTTGCTAAAACAAGTATAGCCGCTGCCGCCGATCCCTGGTCCGGCGAAGAAGAGATTCTCCGGCGGCGTCACGGAGAAGTTCGAGGACGGCTCGACGTGGAGCTGCGCGTCGAAGTTGGCTTTGGCCTGAACGATGCGGTAACGCGCGATCCGAACGTTCGAAGCGGAGATCGCCAGCTCAGGATTCTTCACCAGCGCCATTCCGACGGCGTCCTGCAGCGAGATTCCCACAAACGGACTCTGAGTAACGCCGATGATTCCGGGACTGCTTGGCTCGGCTTGGGGTGCGCGGTATCCGGGCGCTACCGTCGGTATCGAGCCGAAGCTCGGCGTCGGAATCGGCGTCGGAATCGTCGCGTGCCGCGAACCGGCGTCATCCTGGGCGGAGATCCGCTCGCTCGGCAAAGCCGCGAGCACGAGAGCCACAGCTGCGACGAGGGCCGGAAGGACGCGAACTCTTACGTGCTGCATCGTTTAGTGTGCGAGCGTCTGCGTTCCGAGCGTCTGCAAGTTGACGCCGTTGGTGGTTAGGATCGTACCGTCGACGCGCTGCAGCTCAACGACCGATTGATTGAGCTGCGTCTGCGATCGCAGCTCCAAGCCGCGCGCCTGCGCGAGCTGCACCTGGCGCTGGAGCACCAGAAACGTCGTCGATTCTCCGTTGTGGAACTTTCGAACCTCGCTTGCGTAAACGGCTTCGGCGGCTTCGCGCGATTTCCGCGCCGCGTTCAGCTTGGCCAGCGCCGATTGATAGCTTTGCAGCGCGTTGCGCGCTTCGGCGCCGATGCGCTCTTCCACGCGTTGCATCAAAAGCTTCGCCTGCATCTCCTCCTCACTGGCAACGCCGCGCATGCCGCGCGCGAGGTGGCCTTGAATCGGGTAGCTGACGACGAGTGCGGTATTGAAAGTCGGGTAGTACGCGGCCCACAAATTGTGGTAGGCGTAGGCCATCTTCCCTTGCGTCTGCGGCGGGGGCGTTGGGCACGTCGTCAACGCCGAGGCGTTGAAACACTCGCTGAGCAAAAATCCTGGAACTGGAGTAAGGATGCCCGCAAAACCGTTACTGAGGTACTGCACCTGCACGTCGGCCTGCGGTAACGACTGGTTTGCGGCAAAGCTACGGTCGATGTCGGCCGAGAGACGTTTGTCCTCGGCTTGGCGCACCTCCGGACGATTGCGGCGACCTTCGACGATAATCTGCGCCAGGTCGCCGGCACTCGGAAGCTCCTCCACCGACGTCGAAGGCACGAGGTTGGCCGTCCAGATCGCGTCGCCGGGATCGGCCACGACGAGGCTCTTGAGCAAAACCTGAAGCTGCGAGACCGTTTGCAACGCCGAGAAAACGTCGTCCTGAAAGTTCGAGACTTGCGTCTGCGACTGGACCGCTTCGATCGGAGCCAGCGCGCCGCGCCGCGCGAGCCGAACGTTGCTCTGCTGCTGCGCGATCGCTTCCTTGAGCGCTTCCTCTTGAATGGCGACGTTGCGCCACGCGGCGACCAGATTCCAATACGTGTTCTCGACTTGAGCGATCGTATTTGAGGCGTCGATCAGCGCCTGAAGCGCCGAGGCGTCGGCGTTGACGAACGCGAGCTTCAGTTGCCGTTTCGTCGCGTTCATTCCGGCGTTCTTGAGCAACGGCTGCGTGAGCGCCACGTTCAGCGTCGCGATATAATACGGATCGTACGCATTAAAAATTGTGTTGTTGTAGGTTCGGCTCTGCTGGATGCCGGCCTGATAGGTCAGGCCGTTCTCGGTCTGTCCGCCGACGCCGTACTGGAAGGCCGACTCATGCTGGATGATGTTGCCGGGGCCGGTCGTATAGACGGCGCCCGGCGAGGAACTGGGCCCGGGCGAATACTTTCCCACTTGTCCGGGGCCGGCCTCGAATGCGTTATCCGGAGGTTGCACGGAGAAGCTCGACGACGGCTTGAGCTGCAGCTGCACGTCATAGGCTCCCTTGACCTCGACGATCGTATAGCGCGCGATTCGCACGTTCGATGCGGAGACGGCGAGGGTTGGATTTTTGAGTAGTGCCATGGCGATAGCATCCTGCAGCGAGATGCCGACGAACGGCTGCTGCGTTATGCCGACGATCTGAGCTGCGCTCGGCACGACTTGCGGCGCACGATATCCCGGAGCCACGCTCGGCACGACGGGAAACTGCGGCGGCGGCTGCGCTGCAGTGCGCTGCACCGGCAGCGCCGCGAGCACGACGGCCACGACGCCAATAATGGCCGGAAGGCTTCGCAGCTTCACGGCGTTCCGGTTCCTAGCGCCGAGGCCTGGCTTCCCAGCGTCTGAACGTTCACGCCGTTGCTCGAAAGAATCGTGCCCTCGACGCGCTGCAGCTCGACGACGCTTTCGTTGAGTTGGGTTTGCGCCCGCAGTTCGCTGCCGCGGGCCTGCGAGAGTTCGAGCTGACGCTGCAAGACCAAGAACGTCGTCGACTCGCCATTGTGAAACTTTCGAAGCTCGCTGGCGTTAACGGCTTCGGCGGATTCGCGGGCTTGGCGCGCGGCGTTCAGTTTCGAAAGCGCCGATTGATAGCTTTGCAGCGCGTTGCGGGCTTCGGCGCCGATCCGCTCCTCGACACCCTGCACGAGAACCTTTGCCTGCGTCGTCTCCTCACTGGCAAGGCCCCGCAAACCCCGTGCAAGATGACCTTGAATCGGATAGCCGACGATCAACGCAAGGTTGAAGGTCGGGAAGTAGCCCGCCCACATATTGTGATAGGCCCACGGCATCGAGCCTTGCGTGTTGGGCGGCGGCGTGGGGCACTGGGAGAGACCGAGGCCTCCCCCCAATGGCGCTTTCGGCGAGGTGCAATAGCCGGTTATCAGTTTAGGAACCGGCGTAAGGATGCCGGCGAAGCCGTTGCTCTGATACTGCGCCTGCACGTCGGCTTGCGGCAGCGACTGATTCTTTGCAAAGACCACGTCGACGCCGGCCGCGAGCCGCCGATCCAGCGCCTGCCGAACCTCCGGCCGCTTCGCTTTTGCCTCCGCCACGACCGTGGAAAGATCGCTACCGCTGGGAAGCTGCTCGACCGACGTCGACGGCACGAGGTTCGCAGCCCAGATCGGATCGCCGGCGTGCGAAGCGACGAGGCTCTTGAGCTGATTCTGCAGTTGCGAAACCGTTTGCAGTGCGCGGAAGACGTCGGTTTGGAAGTTGTCGACCTGCGTCTCCGACTCGACGGCATCGATCGCCGCGGCGGCGCCGCGCTTTACGAGCCGTTCGTTGCTTTGCTGCTGCGCGATGGCCTCTCGCAGCGCTTCTTCTTGAATTGCGACGTTACGCCACGCGGCCAGCAGATCCCAGTAGGTGTTTTCGACTTGCGAGATCGTGTTCGATGCGTCGATGAGCGTCTGAGCCGTATCCGCGTCGGCATTGATGAAGGCCAGCTTCAGCTGCCGCTTCGTAGCGTTCATGCCGGCGTTCTTGAGCAGCGGGGCGGTGACGCCGAGGTTCAGCGACGCGAGGTAGTAGGGATTGTATGCATTGAAGGTCGTGTTGTTATAGGTGCGGCTCTGCGTGATCCCCGCCTGATAGGAGGCGCCGTTTTCCGTCTGTCCACTCAACCCGTACCCAGAGGTGGATTGATGCTGAATGATGTTACCCGGCCCCGCCGTAAAGATGGGGCCCGGGTACTCGCCGACCTCGCCCGGACCGGCTTGGAGAAAATTCTCCGGCGGGTTGACCGAAAAGTTCGACTGCGGCTCGACGTGCAGCGCTATGTTGTACGCGCCCTTGACCTGCACGATGTTGTAGCGCGCGATCCTGAAGTTCGCGGCCGAGACCGCAAGATTCGGATTGTTGAGCAGCGCCATCGCGATTGCGTCTTGCAGCGAAATGCCGACGAACGGCTGCTGCGTCACGCCGATGATCTGCGCGCCGCTCGGCGCCACGTCCGGCGCCCGGTAGCCCGGGGCAACGCTCGGCACGGCCGGCTCGTCGGGCTGCGCTGAGGTCCGTTGCAACGGCCAAACGGCCGTTGCCAACGCCGCGATCGCGACGAGCGCAGACAGCGTGCGAGTCCGCGCCACGTCTATTCTGCCAGGGCCACGCCGATGCGCGGCCGCCGAAGCAAGAGCACGAGCGGTGCAAGGCCAAGCGTGATCACCGCGGTCCAGCGCGACGTGTCGGCGTAGGACTGCACCGCCGATTGTGACTCGACGAGCACCGTCAGGCGCTGCATTGCCGCGCGGTTTTGCACGCCGCCTTGCGAGTTCACGTACCGTGCCGTCGGCGCGTGAGACAGCGTTTGCGTGCCGGCGAGGCCGGTCTGATAAATGGTGAAGCCGCGCACGAGAAGGGTAATCAGAACGGCGGCGGCGACGCTTCCGCCGATCTGGCGCGAAAGGTTGAAGAAGGCCGCCGTTGCCGGCACCTCCTTATCCGGCACGCTTCCGATGACGGCAACCGAGAGCGGCACGAAAATTTGCGAGAGGCCGATGCCGCTGATGATCAGCGGGAGGATCAGCGCGTGAAAGTCCGACTGCGGCGTCGTGATATTGGCCAGCATCCAGTTCGACGCGGCGAGCAAGACGAAGCCGATCGCCGCCGAGAGGCGGGGATCGATCAGGCCGCGCTGCGTCATGATGGCGGTAAACGGCGTGAAGAGCATGACGGCGCCCGCGCGGATCATGACGGTCGCGCCCGAGAGCGTCGCCGTAAAGCCGAGCGAGTTGATGAGATACTGCGGCAGAATGATGATCGAGCCGTAGAGGCTTACGCCGAGCACGGCCCCCAGCACGCTGCCGGCCGCCACTTGCCGCAGGCGCAAGACACGCAAATCCACGACGGGAATCGCCGAGCGCAGCGTCCACCAGACAAACGCCGCCAGGCCGGTAATCGAAAAGAACGTGAACCAGCGAATTCGCATGTCGTCGTACCAGTCGTACTGCTGGCCGTTTTCGAGGACGAACTGCATCGAGCCCAAGCCGATGCAGAGCAAGATCAGGCCAACCCAATCGAGCTTGCGGTATTGGGGTTCGGCCGGGTTGCGCAGGAAGTTCCAAATCAGGGTGGCGGCGATAATGCCCACGGGGATGTTGATGAAAAAGATCCAGTGCCAGTTCCAGTTGTCGGTAATCCAGCCGCCGATAACCGGGCCCAGCGCCGGCCCGACGATCACGCCCATCGCGAAGACGCCCTGGGCTTTGCCTTGCTCTTTGATGCCGTACGTGTCGCGCAGGATTGCTTGAGAGGTCGAGATCAGGCCGCCGCCGCCCAGCCCCTGAATCAAGCGCCAGAAGACGAGCTGACCGAAGCTATTGGAGAGGCCGCACATCAGCGACGCGATCGTAAAGATCACGATCGAGCCAAAAAAGTACTGCCGCCGGCCGAACCGGGCCGCAAACCATGGGTTGAGCGGGATCACGACGACGTTGGCGATGAGATAGGCCGTAACGATCCATGCACCGAGATCGACGCCGATTCCGAAGTTGCCTTGAATGTTCGGCAGCGAGACGTTGACGATCGTCACGTCGATGATCTCGAGCAGCGTCGCGGTAATGACCGCAATGCTGATGATGACCCGGCGCAGGCCGTGCTCGACGACCGGGCTTTCGTAGGTGCTACGCATCATAGCGTTATTCTTCCTACGTTATTTTTTGATGTTGACGTAGGTTTCGACGCTCATCCCGGGGCGCAGCGGCATGTCCGAGCGAAAATCGTCGACGTCGATGCGCACGGGAATTCGCTGCGTCACCTTCACGAAGTTGCCGCTTGCATTCTGCGCGGGTACGAGCGCGTACGTGTTTTCCGAGGCGGGATTGATCGAAGCGACGTGCCCGTGGAACGTCACGCCTTTGTAGGCATCGACGCGGATATCGGTGGGCTGGCCGACGCGCATTCTGCCCATTTGCGTCTCTTTGTAGTCGGCGGTGATGTAGACTCTTTGCGGAACGATCGTCATCAATGTAAGACCAGCGCCGATGGTTTGGCCGACTTCGGCGTTCTTCTCGCCGACGTAGCCATCGGTCGATGCATAGATGCTCGTGTACTTGAGGTTTTGCTTGGCGAGGTACAGCTGCGCGGCGGCCTCTTCAACTTGACTGGGGTCCGACGCTTGTGCAAGCTTGCCTGCCGCCGTGGTAGCGCCGCCCGACGCGGCGCTCACGCCGGCGGAGGCGGCCGCGACTCGGTCTTGCGCCGCCAGGATGTTGGCCTGCGCGACGCTTACCTGATCCTGCGCACCGCGCAACTGTGCAGCCGCGCCGGCGCTCTGCGCGCGGACGGCATCAAGCTGCTGCGCGGCGACGTCGCCGGTCTTCACCAACGAGTTGACGCGGTTGAAATCGGCCTGCGCTTTGTCGTAGGCCTGCTGCGCCGCCGGAACTTGGGCTTGCGCGGCGCTCAGTTGCGCCTCGGCTTGAGTAACCGCCGCCTGCGCCATGGGAACCTGCGCCTGGGCGTTGGCGATTTGACCGCTCGCCTGCGAGACGCCGCCCTGTCCTTGTTCGGTCGTGGCGCGCTGATTTGCTACCGCGAGATCGTACTGCGCCTGCGCTTGCCGAAGCTTTGCAAGCTCGTCTTTGTTGTCGAGCACGATCAAGAGCTGTCCGCGGCGGACGGGCTGGTTTGTATCGACCAAAATCCGATTGATGCGTTCGGGAATCTTGCTCGTCACCGCGACCTCGTCGGCGGCGACGTGCGCGTCGTCGGTGCCCTCGTGCGAGAGCGAGTAGCTTAGCCACGGCAGACCCCAGATCACGGCGACGACGATCACGGCCACGGCGATGACTGCGAAGATGATGCGCTTGCGCGGTCCCGAGCGCGTGTCGTCCGCGACGCTTCCGGGACCGTTAGCTTTTTGACCGGCGACCGTCTTTTGGTCGACCTCTCGCGTATCCATTTACGAGTTCCTTACCCCATTGAGAAAAACGTCGATATAGAATCGAAGCGCGGCTTCGGGTTCGCCGCGGTGAAGTACCGAATCGGGAAACTTTCTGCGCCCCAGCGCGTGCATGAAGACCAGCCCCAAGAAGACCAGCGCGAGCTTTTCGGCCTCGCCGCGGAGCTCGCCGGCCTCGATGCGGCGCTGCATGAATACCGTCAAAACCGCTAAGATCGCGAGCTGCGGACGCCACGTCGTTTCGGCAAAGATATCCTTCTCGTAATCTTGCTCGACCAGCGACCAGCGAATCATGTCGCCGAGCGCCTCGAAGCGAGCGAACATCAGGCGCGCGAGCGCGAGCAGATCGTCGGACAGGTTTCCGGTTAGGCCGGCCGCGACGTCGGCCAGCTGCAAGTAGCCGCAAAAATGCTGCGCGCACGCAACTAAGAGCGCCTCTTTCGTGCCGAAGTGACGGAAAATCGTTGCCTCGTTGACGCCGGCGACCTCGGCGATCTCGCGCGTGGTCGCGCCACGCTTCCCTTTGCGCCCAATCACCTCGCGGGCCGCGGTTAGGATTCGCTCGCGAGTCTCTTCGGGCGAGGCGGAGCGGACGCCGTCGGGAATCTTACGCGTCTCGATCACTGCCCTTGCACTCCCGGAGCTCCGATGGGAACGTTGATTTGGTAGGTGCCGTACACCGCATCGGCCACCGCCCGAGCATACGGCATGTGAATCGTTGCGTGCTGCTGCGAGAGGACCCAGTAGTTGCCTTCCAGCCGGTACTGCTCCGACATGGTGATCTTACCGCCGCTGGTGTAGTACCACTCCATCTGCCGCAGCGTATAGGATGCGGCATCGACGTACGCCAGCGTGTGATCGAGGATGTCGCTGTGAATCTTTTTTGTCAGGCGCAGAACCAGCGTCTCGCGACCGCCGAGTACGGTCGTTCCGTCCAGCGTGATGTTTTGATCGCGTTGCCAGGCCAGGGGATTGCCGACGTCGTTGAAGAGCCGTCCGAAACTTTTCGCATAGCTGGGCATGCGATCGAAGACGACCACGTACAGATCCGGGCGCTGGTAATAGGACGTTCCCTCGAGGTTCGGGGCGAGGAATGGAAAGCTGAGCATCCGGATATCGACGTGAACGCGGGCTTGGTAACTCCGCAGGGTTGGGTTGCGCGCGGCCATTCGTTCGACGACCGTGCGCGCGTCCGGCAGCGGCGCGCCGGCGGCTACCTCGCCCGGCATAGCGCCCAGCAAGGAGACCAGGGAGGCGACGGTTAGGACCGATACAATCGTCTTCATGCGCTAGCTTGGTTGCAAGTGGGTGCTTGCACGCATGATGCTAGCACAACCCTACCGGTGAATGCAAGTGCTTACACGCACTCGCTCGCCTAGCGGCCGATCCCTACGATTCGGCGATCAGGCGAAACCGCGCTCTACCGTACGACAAGCACGGGTGGCACCGCCGTCTTGTCACGGCCGCCTGGCGCTTAATCAAGCCGGCCGTGACAAGCGCGAACTACCTTACTTCAGCGTGAGCCACCCGAAGGATAGATAACCTTGGGCGGCGGGTACGTCATCTTCCTGAATTTTGACCCTTTGAAGTGCGGGGGCGGATAAGCCGTGTAGTTGAGTTGCTCGAGGATCGCCAAGTTTTCCGGACACCCTTGAAACTGCGCACAATCCGGACTGCTCGGCACCGGCAGGTTCAGGATGATTCCAGAGTTGGCCGTATAGACGGTCTGTGAGCCGCCGTTCGTGACCGGGAAATCCGGCTGACCACCGCCGGGATGGTAAGGAATCGCGAACCACTGCCCGGTCGTGGCGGGATTACCCGGTGTAATCGGAGCGAAGGAACTCTCAAAGTAGACCACGGCGTACTTCCACGCCTGATTATTCGGGGTGATGACGGCCGCAGGCGTGCAGCCGTCGGCGTTCATACTGACCCACGCGACTGGTTCGGGCGGCGCGCTTTGAAATGACCACTGCGCGGCAGCGTTAAAACACGGCAGATTCGGTATGCTAAGGGACCCATACATGACGGCGAAGTGCGAATCGTTCGCGTAGTACGAGTTCCCCGTATACAGCGTGCTGCCGGACAGCGTGAAGGTCGTCAGATTGCTCGTGGGGTCAAAGCTGACCGTCGGATTGCACGTCGTGTTCGGGGGGCAGAAGGCATCGTAGACGCCGAACAGCGGCAGCTCCGAACTCAGAGCCGCCGTCACGTTGCCTGTGAACGAGAGGTCGATGTCGGTGGGCGCGGGCGGAGTAGGCGATGGGTCTGCCGCCCAGTAGTTCATGATCTCGGTCGGAAAGCTCTCCGGCGGCGGCGGTGAAGGCGTGGCGTGTGGACCCGGGAGGGCGGCGCCTAAAACTTCGTCGGCTTCGGTCAGGCCGTTGTTGAAGCTGTACTTGTACTTGAGCGTGATTTTGTGAGTTTTGATGTTGTCGGTGTATTGGTAGACATCGATTTCACCGTCAGCAAAGTCACCGGTCACGAACTGCCCGCTCCCGTTCTTGCCAAAGTGCCCGTAGACGGCCTCACCGTGCAGCGGGAAAGGGCCACCCGCCAGGGTACAGGCGGGCTTGCATCCGCTGTACACATAGAGCGCTCCGGTGCCGCCGGCCGCCGCATCGAGGGCGACCAGGTGCCCGTAGTTGTCGACGTCGATGCCGCCTTCCGTCGTAACGCCGTAGCCGGTGGCCTCGACACCCGGGCCGGCGCAGCCTGCGAAGTACGTCAGCGTCGGAGCGCCTGAACTGTTGAGCGCGGACGCGTAGCAGTTTCCGTTGAAGTCCATCGCAACGCCCAGCACTTCATTCATGGCGGCGTTCGTGAGATTGGTCGGGCAGTTCGGCGTTCCGGCTAGGGCGCAGACCGCGATGCTGCCGGGAGCGCCACTCACGTCGAAGATGTTGGCGACGGCAATGGTGTCGGTGGTAGCGTCGACGCTGGCGGCGTCCGACGGTTGCCCGAACGGATCGGAAAAACCGGGCAGCGGATTCCCGCACAAGGACGGCCCGGGATAGACAATGACTGTGCCGGTGCCGCCGTCCGGATCCATCAGGTTGCCTTTGCTGTCGGTGTCGATGTCGTTCACCTCCGACACGGGGCTCTCGGAACAGGTGTACGGATTGTTGTTCTGGTTGGGATCTGTATAGCCGAAGATGCTGGTGCCATAGAACTCGCTGGCGTAGATCCCTTGAGCTTGGAGGTGCTCGACGTTATGGCGCACAGTGCCCTGGAGGTGGCGAACGAGCTCGCTGCCCCGAGTGGGACGCAGGCCGGGTGGGATGACGCTGGCGTGAGGGGACCAAGGCTGTAAGTAGCTAACGCGGTGTTTGACGCTCGATGCGTGTTCGCCGCCGCCGACGCTCGGGACGGACGTGCCGCTACAGCCGGAAAGTATGGCGCCGGCCAGCAATACGCACAGCGCAGAGGCCGCAGTAGTTGGGATTTTCATCGTATGCTCCATTTCCTTATTGCGGAAAGCACTCGCACGACCGACCTCCGCAGCGACCTTACGTCAAGCGCCAGCGCATGCCCAGTTGATAGGCTACGGACTGCGAGAAAAGTCGTGCGAAACCTGCAGGCAACCCCCTCCCAGGCTCGCCGACTTAAAGGGGTGCGGGCGCGGAGAATAATCTTGCGGCGATATGCGAGGTCTCTTTTCGGGCTCGCCGAGCCAGCGACGAGGCCTCGCCGGTGTAGACGCGGCGACCGCTCACAAAAGTTGCCTGAACCCAGGCGTCTTGCCCGCGATAGATCAGAGCGTTGCAGTCCGGCGACCAAGGGTCGATTCCGGAAGCATCGAGCACGACGTAATCGGCCGGGCCGCCTTCCAGCAGATCGCCGGCGTCGAGCGCCAATGCTTGCGCGCCTTCGCGCGTTCCCAACGCGAAGGCGTCTCGAGCACTCATAGCGGCGCCGTCGAGGCTTCGCAGTTTTGCCAGCAACGCGGCGGAGCGCATCTCATCGATCAGCGATGGGCGAATGTCCGCGTCGGTACCCAGACCGACCGGCACGCCGAGCGAGCGCAGCCCGACGACGTCGCAGATCCCGTCGCCGAGATACTGGTTGGTCATCGGATTATGCACGGCGCGCGCGCCGGCGCGGGCGAGCATCTTCTTCTCACGCTCGGAGAGATGGATCGCGTGTATAGCCACGGTGCGCTCGTTTAGCGCGCCCAGCTCGTCGAGGAGGACTACCGGCGGCGAACCAAAGCGCGCCAGCATTTCTTCTCCTTCGTACGGCGCTTCGGCAACGTGAATATGGAGCATGCAGTCGAAGCGGCGCGAGAACTCGGCGGCGGCGCGAATCATCTCGGGCGATGCGGCGTGCAGGGAGTGCGGAGCGACGCAAACATTTGCTTCGGGATAGCGTTGCATCAGCTCGAGCGTTCGCTGCGCGGCGACGTCGGCCGTTTCGCGAAACTCCGGGGGCGCGTAGGCTGCGTCCATCCACGTTCGGGCCAGAATCAGGCGAATGCCGGTTTCGCGCGCCGCGCGAATCGCGGACTCGGCATGCTCGTTGCCGGCGCCGTTGAGATAGAAGAATTCGGCAACGGTGGTGATTCCCGCCGCCAGCATCTCCGAGAAGGCGGCCGCGAAGGTCCAGTAGACGTCGTCGGGCGTCAGCTGCGGCACGACGCGGTAGAGCGCCTCGCTACGCCATTTCGCAAAGGGCCAATCGTCGGCCCAGCCTCGCAACAGAATTTGGTACGCGTGACTGTGGCCGTTGATGAAGCCGGGAACGACGAGCCGGTCGGCTGGGAAGGAGCGCGCGTCGAGATCTCGCGCCCGCTCGCGCACGTCGAGAAAATTGCCGCTCGCGGCGATGCGGCCGTCGCGCACGACGAACGCGAAGTCCTTCCGCGTCTCACCGGAGACGAGGGCCCGCGCGCAACGGACCAACTCGTCGGTCATCGCACGAGTTCCCCGTTTTTGACGACCGCGACGGCGAGGTTGCCGCCAAACTCCCAGCCGAACCCTTCCGGCGAATCCATTCGCAACGCGACGAAGTCGGCGGGACCGCCGACGCGGAGGCGGCCCGCGTCGCGGCGCAAAGAGTGCGCGGCTGCGCGAGTAACGGCGTAGAGCGCTTCGGCGGCCGAAAGTCCGAAGAGCTTGCGGCCGAAGTATGCGACGCTCTGCAGATTGAAGCACGGCGACGTGCCGGGGTTGTAGTCGCTCGCTAGCGCCACCATTGCGCCGGCTTCCAATAAAGCGCGGACCGGTGCGTGCTGCGGGAGATCGAGAAACTCGATCGTCGCCGGGCAGGCGACCGCGACGATGCCACGCTGGGCGATCGCGCGCACGTCGTCTTCGCGGATGTAGTTGCAGTGGTCGACCGCATCCACGTCGAGCTGCGCTGCCATCGCGGCGGCACCGCCGTAGGCCATCTCGTCGCAATGCACGCGCAGGCGCATGCCGTGAAGGCGCGCGGCCTCGAGATACCGGCGCGTCTGCTCCGGAGAAAAGAATCCGGGCTCACAGAATGCGTCGGCGTAGATAGCGCCGTGTGCGGCCGCTGCCGGAACGACTTGGTCGATGAGGTAGTCGATGAACCCAGGCTCGCGCTCGATGTCGAACTCCGGCGGCAATGCGTGCGCGCCAAGAAAGGTTGCCACCAGCGCTGGAACGTCCGGATCGTCGCGATGCGCGGCGATCAGGTCGAGCAGCGCGGTTTCGCCGGGCTTATGCAGCGCGTAGCCCGTTTTGGTCTCGAGGGTCGTCGTGCCGTGCAAGAGCATCGCGTGCAGCCTCGGCCGGATCGTGCGTTCGTAGAACGCTTCAGGGTCGAGCAGCGCTTGGCGCGTTTGCTCGATGGTGTATCGCATGCCAAGCGGCGGCGGCTCGCCGCGCGTTCGTGCCGCAAAATCCGGCTCGCGGTTTCCCGCGAAGAGCGGATGCGCATGCGCATCGACAAAGCCGGGGACGATGACGTAATCCTGGAGGTCTAGGTCTTGCCGCCCTTCGACTGCGCTCAGGGTGACAAAGGGAGTGGGGCCGAGTGCGGTGATAGTGCCGTTCTCGATGAGGATTGCGGCGTCGTCAATGCGGCCGAGTTTGTCGAAATCGATCCCGTTTTGGGGTGCATCGGTTTCGCAGGTGATTACCGTCTTGGCACGCACGATGAGTCGTTTTGTCTCAGGCACGGCAGACTGCATCCGCCGCGGCAGGCTGCTCGCCCTTTAAAAGCCTTCGGATCGTTGACCGTGGCTTTACTTTGTGATACAAAGTAAAGCGATCATGGAAGGAAATCGTACTAACCGGCTGTTGCAATGCCTTCTGATCGCCTGGTTGTGCTTCTTCGTTACAGTCGTCATGCTGTCGCATTTCATGGCCGACCTTGCGTTCGCGTTTTACGCCGGCTTGCCGCTTTGCATTCTGTGGTTGGTTCTGGCGGGCGCGTCCGTCGCGCTCTGCGGCCAATTCATTAGCCAACGACGCTGGCTGCTAAGCCTTCTCGTCGTTCTTCTCCCTCTGCTCGTACCAACCGTAGCTAGGAGAACGGCGTGGTTTTGGCAAGACGTAACCGACATCGCGCATTTCCTACGATGCGCGCCGAATACGACGCTGAGGTGGCGCGCCTGCCCAATAGCGGCTCGCGCTTTCACGAATGGAACTGGGGTGGGCTTCTCTTTGCTTCTCGCGGCATAACGTACGATGAAACAGATCAACTCGGGCTTCCGCCCGATCGGCAGTCCGCGAGATGGAAAGCCCGAATGAGGAACACAGATCTGCTTTGCGGCGGCGATGCGGACATCGGCGAAGTGCGGCCTCTTGGCGACCACTACTACCTAACGAGCTTCGGCTGCTGAACTCGCTTTCGTAAGGAGGTGCTCCCCTGGCGTCGTCCTTCGACTGCGCTCAGGATGACAGGGGGGCGTGCATGATGACGTTGGTGCGTTCGTGATAACATTGGTGCGTTCGTGATAACATTGGTGCGTTCGTGATAACATTGGTGCGTTCGTGATGAGGGTTTAGAGGCGCCAATCTATTCCTTTGGTGTTGGCGGTTTGGATGGCTTCGGTGTAGCCGGCGTCGGCGTGGCGGATTACGCCTAGGCCGGGGTCGGTTGTGAGGACGCAGGCGAGGCGTTCGCGGGCTTCGTCGGTGCCGTCGGCGACGACTACCATTCCGGCGTGCAGGCTGTAGCCGATGCCGACGCCGCCGCCGTGATGGAAGCTTACCCAGTGCGCGCCGGCGGCGGTGTTGAGCATTGCGTTGAGGATCGGCCAGTCGGCGATGGCATCGCTTCCGTCTTTCATCGCTTCGGTTTCGCGATAGGGTGACGCGACGCTGCCGGTGTCGAGGTGGTCGCGGCCGATGACGATCGGCGCTTTGACGGCGCCGGAGGCGACGAGTTTGTTGAAGGCGAGGCCGGCCGTTGCGCGGCGGCCGTAGGGGAGCCAGCAGATACGCGCTGGCAATCCTTGGAAGGCGATGCGCTCCTGCGCCAATCGTATCCAGCGCGTCAACGATGAGTCGTCGCCGAAGAGTTCGAGGAGCTTCTCATCGCAAACGGCGATGTCGTTGGGGTCGCCGGAGAGCGCGGCGAAGCGGAACGGCCCGGAGCCGCGGCAGAAGAGCGGGCGAATGAAAGCCGGCACGAAGCCCGGGAAAGCGAAGGCGCGCTCGAATCCGGCGCGCTGCGCTTGCGCGCGGATGTTGTTGCCGTAGTCGAAGACGATCGCGCCGGCGTCGAGATAGCGCACCATCGCCCACACCTGGTCGGCGCAGCTTTCAAGAGCCCGCCGTTGATAGTCGTCGGGATCGGTCCGGCGCAGGTCGGCGGCGGCGGCGAGTGAGAGGCCCGCGGGAACGTAGCCGTTGAGCAAGTCGTGCGCCGAGGTTTGATCGGTTACCGCATCGGGACGGAAACCAAGTTCGTAGAGCTGCGCGAACTCTTGCGCGGCGTTTCCTTCGTATCCGATCGAGAGGGCCTCGCCGGCGCTGCGAGCGCGCTGCACTTCGAGGAGCGCGGCTTCCCGGGATTCGGCGACCCGGTCGAGGTAGCGAAGCTCTCGCCGGCGCTCCAAACGAGCCCGGTCGACGTCGACGACCAGACAGAATCCGCCATTCATCGTCACGGCCAGCGGCTGCGCGCCGCCCATGCCGCCCACCCCGGCCGTCAGCACCACGCGGCCGGTCAGCGATCCGCCGAAGTGGCGCCGCGCCAGCTCCGCGAAGGTCTCGTAGGTTCCCTGGACGATGCCTTGCGTGCCGATGTAAATCCACGAGCCCGCGGTCATTTGGCCGTACATCGTGAGCCCTTGCGCTTCGAGGTCGCGAAAGACGCTCCAGTCGGCCCATTTCGGAACGAGGTTTGCATTGGCGATGAGCACACGCGGGGCGCGAGCGTGCGTTTTAAAGACTGCGACGGGTTTGCCGCTTTGCACGATCAGCGTCTCATCGTTGCGGAGCCGGCGCAGCGTGCGAACGATTGCGTCGAAGGCCTCCCACGACCGCGCGGCGCGGCCGTTGCCGCCGTAGACGACGAGATCCTCGGGACGTTCGGCAACCTCGGGATCGAGGTTGTTCATCAACATCCGTAATGCGGCTTCTTGCGGCCAACCCAAGCAGGTGAGTTCCGGACCGCGCGGCGCCCGAACCACGCGAGAACCCGCGACTGCGCTCATATACGCGCGGAATTCTTGGAGCCGAGGACAAGACCTCTCGCACGGCGCAGCGAATGCCGGGCTTGCATGTGCGGATGGTGCCGCCCAAGATGGTCGCTCTTCGTTCTTGCGCTCATCATCGGAAGCGAGGTCGCGGCTCCGCGCGCGTTCGCGGGAACGACCGGCTCGATCACCGGAGTCGTCGCCCGTAGCGGCGGCGGTGCCCCAATCGCCGGCGCCCGCGTCGCCGCAGTTAGCCCCTCGCAGACCGTGGTGGTCACGACCGATGCGTCGGGCCGCTTTTCGATGCTTTCGCTAGCACCCGACACCTACACGATCACCGTCTCCAAGGACGGCTTCGAGACTTCGACGACCACGGGAGTCTCGGTCTTTGCCGATCAAGTGCAGACGCTTCGAATTCCGCTCCAGACGTCGCTGCGCACGATCGCGCGCGTGACGGCGCGCTCCTCGATGGACCTCGTAAAATCCGGAACCACGACCGACGTGTATTCGGTCAATGCGACGGTGACGCAGGCTGCCGCCGGCCTGGGCGGCGGCGGCAGCTTGAATAGCGCCTATTCGGCGATTGCCGCGGTCCCGGGCGCATTCGTGCCGCCCAACCAGCAGGGGTGGAATCAAACGGTCTACATTCGCGGAGGGAACTACGACCAGATCGGCTACGAGTTCGACGGCGTTCCGGTCAACCGTTCGTTCGACAACTATCCGGGAAGTACGGCCGGGACGCTTGGGCAGCAGGAGCTTCAGGTGTATACCGGCGGAGGAACCGCGGGCTCGAGCGCGACCGGCTTGGCCGGCTTCATCAACCAAGTGATCAAGACCGGAACCTTTCCGGGATATGCTACGGTGGATGCCGGTATCGGCTCGACCACGTACTATCACAACCTTCAATTTGAAGTGGGCGGAGCCACGCCCGACCGCCTCTTCTCCTACTACGTCGGCGTCGGCGGATACAATCAGGATTTTCGCTATCTGGACCAATTCAACGGTTCGAATCTCGGCGACGTCTGGGGCTACCCCGCGATCGCGTATAACACCACGAATCTCTATTTTGGCGGCGTCTATCCGACATGCAGCTACACGCCGCCGGCCAACTCGGGGTGGTACTCGGGCCCGAACGCCTCGCCCGTCTACAACCCGTTCGGGTATCGAAGTTTAGGCTTGCCCGGCACCTTGCCGCTCCCCCCAGGCGTTCATCATAATCCGGGCTGCTATCAAACTCTTTCGCCGGCATATGCCAGCTACTCGAACCTCGCGGATCGCGAGAACGTCATCAACCTGCACTTCGGCATTCCGCACCGGCACGACGCCGGACGCGACGACGTGCAGCTGCTCTACAACGTTACCGCGCTCAAGAGCCAGTTTTACAGCTCGCAGAACGATCTCGGGCCGCACGTCATCAACCAGCTCAGCGACGTTAAGTACGACGAGAACGTGCCCGAGGTGTGGGGCGATTTCGTCACCTGGCCGAGCAACACGCGATTTGGCGAGGATCCGGCCAACGTCTCGCCGGTGCCCTATTTCGATCCGGGTTCGCCCGGCAATCGCTGCGCAAACATCGATCCCTACGGGTTCTACAGCCAGCAGATCAAGGGCGAGTGCGCTCCGGGGACGTTTTCAACCGTGCCGCCCGATGCGCGCGACGGATTTTGGAACGATGCTTCGATCGCCAAGCTCCAGTACCAAAAGAATATCGGCTCGAACGCCTACTTCAGGATCTACGGGTACACGTTCTACTCCGACTGGCTGCAGACCAGCCCGCTGAGCTACGGTACGCCCTTCTACGGCTTCGGCGTCACGTCGTACGATTACGAGTTGGAATCTCACACGCGAGGCCTGGCCTTTACCTTCGCCGATCAGCTCAGCTCCGCGCACCTGTTCACCATCGACGGCAACTATACGACCGCGACGACGAACCGTTTCAACAATACCAACTTCAACAACTTCCTCAATACCGCCGCGACGAACCTCACCAACGGAACGGAGTGCTTCGCTTGGGAGACGGGAAGCTATCTCGGCGAGCATTATAAGATCGGGCAGCCCGCGCCGTGCAACAGTCCGATCACGAGCGGCTCGTTCATTACACCCGAACCCGGGCCAGCGGTTCCGGGCGCGACGTGGCAGATCACCTATACGGGCAACTCGGGTTTTCTCAACAACGTGGTGCCGAACTTTACCTCGATTGCGCTCGAGGATCTGTGGAATCCCACCGACAAGCTCAACATCGATCTCGGCTTGCGCGGCGAAGAGTACGAATACAACCTGGCCAACACGACGAACAACGGCCAGAACTTCTGGTTCCTCGCCGGTCAGCGCGAGTTCTGTTATAACCCGATAACGCTCGCGCCGTACGTCATTCCCGAGCCGCCGGCCAGCGGCAAGCCGGCGGTGCCTTTCGTCGGCTTCGACTGCCCCATCGACAAGTCGATTCCGGCGCATCCGGTGCAGACGGTGCACCCCGACGGCCAAGACGGCCATCTGCTGCTGAGCGACAGCTATAGCCCGACGCTGGCCGACTACGCGCTCACGCCGCGTTTCGGCGCGACGTATACCGTCAATCCGGACACCGTGCTGCGCGTCTCCGCCGGGCGCTACGCCCAGGAGCCGGAGACGTATCAGGTGCAATACAACGCCGCCGCCAACAATCTCGCCTACGACCTCTTCCAGGCGTTCTGGCAGTACGGATTCACGACGCCCGTGCACGATCCGGAGGTGCAGTACTCCGACAACTACGACGCGTCGTTCGAGCGCCGCTTCAAAGGCACGGATATGTCGATCAAGGTCACGCCGTACTATCGCTATGCGACCAATCAAGTCTACGGCATCGGGCTGCCGTTTGGGTTGAGCGGCGGGCTCAACTCCGGCGTCGAGCGCGTTGACGGCGCCGAGCTGGAGTTCACGAAGGGCGATTTCGACAAGAACGGGCTTTCGTTCTTAATTTCGTACACGTACACGAACGCCGCGGAGCGCTGGGCCAACTATCCCGGAACGACGATCAACCCGATCGACCCCTACAATCAGAGTATTGCCAACTTCAACGGTCTCACGGAGGCCGGCGGCGGCGCGCAGTGCTACGAGGACGATCACCAGGGCAACGTCCATCCGGATCCGAGCTGCAAGCGGCTCAAGTCGAACTACTACTCCCCGATCTGGAACCCATACTACGCGAAGTCGCCGCAGCCGCTGCTCGACCGCAACGGCTGGTATCCCGTCGGCCTGGACTTTCCGTACTTATCGCCCAACGTCTTGAGCGCGATCGTCAACTACAAGCACGACCGGTTTACGATCACGCCGGCGATGACGTTCAACGAAGGCCAGCCCTACGGCAATCCCGCCGACACGCTGGGGATCGACCCGCGAACCTGCAAACGCGCCTCGGCCCACATTCCCACGGCGCCGCGCGTTAGCCAAGCCGACTATACGACCTGCGGCCTCGCCGCGACGCAGAACGGAGTCAGCCCCGGCGAGCTGTTCATTCCCAATCCGCAGACCGGCGTCTTCGACTCGTTCGGCGCGTTTCGCCAGCCCAGTCAGCTCAACTTCAGCCTGCAGATGGGGTATGAGATCACGCCGCGCCTCAAAGCCAGCGTGCTGCTCGCCAATCTGATGAACGCCTGTTTTGGCGGCTCCTCGGAGCCCTGGACGAAGCAGTACCCGCCGAACACTTTCACGTGCGGCTATATCCCGAACTCCTACTTCGTTTCGAACTTTTACAACGGCTCGTCGCCCAACGACAAAGCGGCAAATGGCGTACCGCTCAATCCGGCCTTCGCCACCTCCTACATTCCGGCGTACGCCGACACCAACTCGTTGGTGTTGCCGAACCCCTTTAACGCCTACTTCTCGCTGAGCCTCAGCCTGTAAGCCGATGGTCGACGGCCGCTTCGGCGGCTTCGACGAGCCGGTGCGAACGGATCAGTTCGCGGGCGGCGGCGATGTCGGGCGCCGGGGGACGATCGCCGGTCCAGACGGGAATCCGCTCGCGCGCGATTTCGTGCGCGACGCGCGTTCCTCGGCCCAATCGCAGCGGGCGCCGGAGATCGATCGCGACCATCGCGCCGAGCAACTCGCAGGCGAGCGCGGCCTCCACGTTGTCGAGCACGCGCAGCAGATTGTTGGCCGACGTCATTCCCATGCTCACGTGATCCTCTTGCCCCGCTGAGGATGGAATCGAGTCCACGCTCGACGGCCACGCCAAGCCTTTGTTGTCGTTGACCAGCGCCGCGGCGGTGTATTGCACGATCATCAGTCCCGATTCCAATCCGCGGCGCTCGGTGAGAAAGAGCGGGAGCCCGCGATCCTCCGCGTTGAGCAAGAGGTAGAGGCGGCGCTCGGCGATCGAGGCCAGCTCACCGATCGCCATCTTCAAGAAGTCGATCGCGAGCGCGATCGGCTCGCCGTGGAAGTTGCCGCCGGAGAGAAAGACGCCGTCTTCCGGAAAGACGAGCGGATTATCGGTTACCGAGTTTGCTTCGACTTCGGTGACGCGGCGAACGTAGGCCGTCGAGTCGCGCACCGCGCCGTGAACCACCGGGATGCAGCGAAACGAATAGGGATCTTGGACGCGCTCGCACTCCACGTGCGACCAGACGATCTCCGAGTGCTCCAACAGGGCGCGCAAGTTGGCGGCGACGCGCTCCTGCCCCGGATGAGGCCGCAGGTCGTTGATGCGGCGGTCGAAGACCCGCTCGCTGCCGAGATAGGCCTCGAGCGACATCGCGCCGATTACGTCGGCGGCGGCGGCGAGCCGCTCGGCCCGCACGACGCTCAGCGCCGCGATGGCGGTCATTACCTGCGTTCCGTTGACCAGCGCCAGGCCTTCTTTCGCGCCGAGTTCGATCGGCGCCAATCCCGCGCGCTGCAGCGCAACGGCACTGGGCAGCAGCTCGTCGCGAAAGTAGGCTTCGCCCTCACCGATCAGCGTCAGCGTCATGTGCGCCAGGGGCGCGAGATCGCCGCTTGCGCCGAGAGAACCCACCGACGGCACCGCGGGCGTCACGCCGCGTTCGAGCATCGCCACGATAAGATCGAGCGTTTGCGGTTTGATCCCGGAGTGGCCGGCTGAGAGCGAGTTTGCGCGAAGCACGCCCGCGGCGCGGACCACCGGAATCTCCAGCGGCGCGCCGGTTCCGGCGGCGTGGCTGCGGACCAGATTGAGTTGCAGCTCGGCGGCATCTTCCGGCGCGATAACGATGTTCGCAAGCCGCCCGAAGCCGGTGGTCACGCCGTAGATCGGCTCGCCGGCAGCGAGATGGCTGTCGACGAAATCGCGGGCGCGCGCAACGCGCTCCCGGGCCGCCGGCGAGATGCGAATCGCGGCTCCAAGGGCCACCGCCTCGATCGCTTCAAGCGTGAGATGGTGGCCGTCGATTTCGATCGGGGTCGTCGCCGGCGTCACTGCGGTTCCTTAGAGCTTCGACCAGTCGGCGTGCGCTGGTTTGGCAAAAGGCGGGCCGCTTTGGATGACGATCGTCTCGTGGTCGCGCAGAAGGATGTCGCGCGGATCGTGTCCGTGCCAGGGCGTTCCATTGATCCAAATGCTCAGGCGTCCGCCGTGCGGCGCCGTTACCGCGCCGGCTTCAGTCCAACTCAAGTTCGGCCCCCAAATGTCGAAGAACTCGCCCAGCGTGAAGGGGCGCTTCACCGGCGACTCGATGTGGATAAAACCGTCGTCGCTGTGCGTATGGAGCCAGTACAGGCAGGTTCCCGTTTGCGGGATGCCGATCTGGGCGGGCACCTGCACCATATGGCCGCGATTGAAGAGCTGGAGCTGGGTGTGAATGTGTTCGACCGAGCCCTCCGCGCGATCGCAGTGAATGCCGTCAATCGGCAGACCTCCGAAGAGGCTCTGCGCCACCACCGTGGGCGGTGCCGGCGGTACAAGCAAGACGAGAAGCAACGTTAAGAGATGCATGGCTGGCGGCTTTCGATGTGCATAAGGAAAAAAACTTGTGGACAGCTTGTGAATTGCGCCGAGGGGGCGCTTGTCCACGCCATTTGTGCGTGCTACGATTCACGAGCTTCGAGTTCCAAATTCGAAGTGCGACGAACGTATCGTTCGCGGACAATGAAACGCGTGAAACGTTGCGATGAGCAATGATTCCGCGACAGCGACCAAACCGCTCGCCAGCGTCGGTGGGGCTCCCCGACCAGGTAGCCAAACAGGCGAGGCGAGCGCGTGAATACGTCGGAACCCGTCGGGGCTTCGCTCTGGCGGGTTTCGCTAATTACGGGAGGTTGCTTCGTAGACTAAGCGTGCAGCCGCGAGATCTTCGGCGGCGATCCCCAGAGATTTAAAAATCGTGGTCTTGGTGGGGCATGCTGGTTTGGTTCCACCGAAAATTTCGCCGATCTCGGCGTAGATATTCGCGCCGGAAAGAATGACGTCGCCCGACTCGTGCAGCGCGCCCTCGCGCGAGTCGACGAGCAGGACGTTGCGCATCGCGTCGTCGTCGAGCTCGCGCCACGTCGCCCGGTTGGCGCCGACCGCGTTCACGTGCGCACCCTCTTTGAGCCATGCACCCCGCAGGACCGGTCCTTGCGAGCTGGTCGCGACGACGATGACGTCGGCACCGCGCACCGCCGCTTCGGCCTCCATGGCGACGGCGCCATGCCGGCGCGCGAACTCCGCAGCGTGGTCCGGGGTGCGGCTCCAAACTCGCACCTCTTCGAATTGGTGAATGGTTGACAGTGCCGTCAAGTGCGAGTGGGCTTGCACGCCGCTGCCGAGCAGCGCCAGAACTTTGCTCGGCGGCGGCATCAGGTATTTGGTGATCGCCGCGGAGACCGCGGCCGTCCGCATCTCCGTGATCAAGCGCCCGTCCATGACGGCCAGCGGCTCGCCGTTATCGGTGCGGAAGAGCAGCACGATCGCCTGATGCGTCGGAACGCCGCTGCCTTCGTTCGCAGGATAGAAGCTGACCGCTTTGAGGCCCATGACGTCGGGCGCCACCGCGGGCATCACTCCGAGATAGCGCTTTCCTTCCTCAACGGTGAGAATGGCGCGTACCGGCTGCACGACGTTGCCCCTTGAAAACTCCGCAAGGGCTTGCTCCATCGCCGGAATCAGTTCTTCCCAACGAAGGACGGCGCGCACTTGCGCCTCATCGAGGTAGATCATCTCGACCCGGCTTTTCCTCCGGCTACTTTAGCGTGCGAGGCTTTACACTGCGGCAAGCTTTTCGTATCTCGCAGCTACGCGCCTCCGCCGTGTTCCAGCCACCAGAGGAGAAAAGAACTTCGCGTCCAAGCAGGCGAGAGTACACCAGCTTTGTGGATTTTCAGGGACTTCCAAAAAGGCGGATAGGCGGATAGTATGAAGAAACTTTGCCTCACTCGGCGTGGCTTGGGCGCGCTAGCACTCGTCGCAGTGCTGGCCGGCTGTCAAACACCAGCATCGGCGGTCGCGCCTGCGACCGTGCGAACGGCGGGGGCTTCGTCGATGCGAGCACTCCCTCCGAACATGCCGCTCCTTTACATTGGCGACTTGAGCACCAACGACGTCTTCGTCTACGACTATCCCAGTTATACGGCGGTCGGGACGCTGACGGGCTTCGACCAGCCCGAAGGCATGTGCACCGATGCCCAGGGTCACGTGTTCGTCACGAATATGGGTTCGGGAACCGTACAAGAGTACGACCATGGCGGCACCGCCCCGATCGACACGTTCGCTACCGGCGGGACTCCGGTGGGTTGCGCGGTGCGGCCGGTAACCAACGATCTTGCCGTTGCCGATTCCACCAGCGGCAAGTACACGCTTTATCCAAATGAAAACCCCAATGCGGGCGCGCCCTATGGCCCCGGCGCGATCACTTCGATGTATTACCTCGGTTACGACAACGCCGGCTACCTCTACATGGACGGATATGTGGGCGCGGCGTTCGGATACGAATATAACCACAACAATGGGCCGTTTCATTTAGTACCGTATTCCGGGCCGGCTATTGCCAAGCCCGGCGGCGTCCAGTGGAGCGGCGTCGCTCACAAGGTCTGGATCGGAGATCAGAGCACGGGCAATCTGTACGACATAAAGCTCAACGGCGCCCAATTCGGCCCAACCGTCACGCTCGCCGGCGCAGCGTGCGTCGTGCAGTTCTTCATACGCAACACTAAGGTTGTCGGGCCGGATCGGTGCAACGGCACTGCCTCTATTTACCATTTCCCAGGCGGGGGCGTCGACGTGATCGGTACCCCACCCGCTACTCCCGTCTCTTCCGCGATCAGCCTCTAGCGCTCATCGATATTTCTCGGCGATCTCCGCGGCGATAGCGGCGATGCGCGCGCGGACGAACTCGGGGGCGAGAATTTCCGCTTGCGCGCCCCAGCCGAGGACCCAGCGAACCAGCTCGTCGACATCGGCGACGCGATAGGCGATCTCGGCGGATCCTTCAGCGCCCTGCTCGACGTGAAAATCGGCGACGATCCGCGCGGCGGTTGCGGCCTTTGCGACCCTGGGCGCAAAGCGCACGCGCACTTCGGTCGTTTCGTCGTTGTGCAAGAGGCCGCTAATGGAGGCCGCGGCGTATTCTTCAACGTTGAAGTCGTTGGGGCGCACGAAGGTTTTCGCCAACACGACCGGCTCGGTGACGCTGTCGACCGCGAACGTTCGTTTCTGTTTGCGGGTATGGTCGTAAGCGATGCAGTAGACGCGCCCCGCGTTGATGATGAAGCCGTACGGATCCACCTTGCGCGCGCTGGTCTTTCCTTCCTTATCGCGGTATTTGAAGCGGACGCTGCGAGAAGAACGCTCCGCCGACGAGAGCAGCGCAAAGGCGCGTTCGCCGCGCTTGTCGAGCGAAATCCCGGAGAGACGAAAGGCCACCGGCGAGGCTTCGTCGACACGCGCGCGAACCGCGCGCCCGGCGCTTCCGACCAGCTTCTCGGCGACGTCGTCGATCGATGCGCCGATGGCTCCCCCAATGCTGGCGCCGAGCGAACGCAGCGCTACCAAGCCAAAGAGTTCGCCGCTGCTGAGGTCGAGGCGTTTGAGGCTGTAGCCTTCGGCAAAGCGATAGAGGTTCGCGGCGCGATCGAAGTAGAGCGGAAAGCCGGCGTTGGCTAAGATCGCGAGATAGCGGCGCAGGCTGCGCGTGCTTGGGCGGCGCTCGCCCTCGGCGATGCGGTCCTTGAGGCTTTCGAAGGAGTGGTGCCCCTGATCGATTGCGTTGAGCAACCGCACCAGCAGAATAACCTTCGATTCACCGTCGGTGCTCATTGGTCCGGAGTGGCTTGCGGCTTCGGGAAACAGCCGTCGGGCGCGTTCACCGGCGGGGCGCTCGGGAGCGGCGCGGTTGCCGTCACTCCGAGTCGAACCGGGTAGAACGAACCGCCGTCGGTCATCGTCTGCAAAGTGACGTGCCACGTTTGCCCCGGCGGCAGTGAGAACGCCGTGATCTGATACCGCGACGGCACGCGCACGCATCCAATCTCCGCGACGTTCCCGTCGATCAAGAAGCTTCCCCGCGCCGGCCCCGCCAGCGGCTGGAGGAACAGATACGCGGTGGCCGTCACCGCGCTCGGATTCGCCAGCGTGAGATCGATCGTGTGAAGGACGCCGTAGTCGCCGTAGTCGTGACCGTCGGCTGACGCGTTTACGTTGGTCGGGGTGGGATCGGTGTCGCCGATGACGGTCGTCGCGTCGGCGCCGCCGGCTGAAAAGCTTAGGCTTTCGCTGCCGAAGCCGGCGATGGAAAAGGCACCGGTGCGGTGGTGTCCGTCGCCGGGAAGCACCGGTCCGTCGAGCAGCGTGCGCGGATCGACGCCGGGCGAGACGGCCAGCACGGTCACGTCGATCGGGCCGCCCGAGAGGACGCGCAGATCGGCGGTTCCGGCCACGAGTTGGCGGGCCGTCATCGGGAGATCGGTCATCAAGTATGGCTGGTCGCCGGATAAATCCAAGATCACGCCTTCGTGCTGATTCTTGGTTAGCAGAAAGCGTTTGCTGACCGACTCGCCGACTTGCATAACGTCGATGTTCGGGCCAGCGGTCGCCTCGATCAGCTGCACGGAGGTTGGATCTTGCGAGTCGGCGCGCAGCACGACCACGAGTCTGCGCGGATCGGCAAGATCGTCGTGATAGTAGTAGATGCGGGCGGGGGCTGCGAGCGAGACGGTGCCGCGAAAGAGGACGCCGTCTTGCGCGACGTGCTCCGGATCGTCGTCGTAGAAAAGCACGCCTGGAAGAAACGGCTGCATCGGCACGTTCTGCGCGGTGACGGTCGTCGAGCCCGACTGATCGAAGTATTGGCCGTTTCCGGCGATCTGGATTGGAACCGTGAACTGCGCGCTCGTTCCGGGCGCCAGTGGTGCCGGCGGCGGCGAGACGGTTCCCATGGTAACCTGCGCGCCCGGCATGGCCTGCGTGACGCGCGTCAGCCAGTCGGTAACCTCTTGCGCGAGCCAGTCGGGTTGAGCGGGGTCGCCGGTGACGGTCAGCGTCGTTTGCGGGACGATCGTACCGGCGTTAAAGGCGACACGAATCGCGATGTCGGCGCTTGCACCGGTGGCATCACTGACGTGAAGGACGTCGGTCCCGGTTTGCTGCGTGGCGGAGATTGTCAGCGAGGTTCCGTTCGGATCGGCGCTAACCACGACAAGCTTCCGGTCGAGCGTTAGCTGGAGCGGCGGCGTTGCGCCGGTTACGGCCACGACTTGTTGCTGCGCGGGATTGAGATTGACCCTGCTCGGCGAGAGGCTCAATGGGGCAGCGGCGGGCGAGGGCGTTGCGGGCGTTAGCAACGGCGTTGCGGGCACCTGCGACGGCGTCACCTGGGCGATAAGGATGGTGAGGAGTACGAGATACATGCGGCTTCACTCTATGCTTTGGCGCCGACAAGAGCGCTCAGCTCCTTCGCCAGGCTCGGCCGAGGAGTACGAGTATCTCTGTGAGCAAGCGATCAACGGCACTCTAAGGATGTGCGATAAGGGTCGGAACGTAACAGTCTATTTTGGCGAGAGACTGACCACTGCTCCTGCGACGTGCTTCTGCAGGATAGCCTCGATCCCGACCTCTGCAGCACCCAGCGACTGGTCTTCACCTAAGACGGAGTGGTCGTAGCCGTCGTCAACAAGAGCCAAGCGCAAAAACGAAAAGTCTGAGACGGGCTTCGAGGCGAACGTACCTGATCTGAGGATGAGGTGGAATGAGGTCAGCTACGCTATCCGATCCATCATCGAGGATTAGTAGTTCCTTGTCAGCGTAGTCCTGCGCCAAGAACAAACGAATTGTCGCTGGAACGAACTTCCGACGATTCGCACTAGGCATGATGCACGTAACTGTGCACATTTTCCGACTTCTTAACGAGCCTCCGCGGAGCTTCTACCCTTATTCATGACGCGTGGAGCTTGCGGACTTACTTCCTGGCTTTGCTGATAGTCAGGCCGTCCGGACCGCCAACGCCCTTGGTGATCGTTTTTGTCGGATCGCCACCGCCCGGATACGGCCAGTACTGAACGTTGTTATCGCCGTGATTTCCGCCAACCACCGTATGACCATCGATCCAGAACATATGCACGTCGTTTGCGTCGTTCAGCGCTGTATTGCCTTCGACCGTTCCGCTTGATCCTTGCTACGTCGAGGGTCTCGACCGAAACGACGATAGCGTCGAAGCAAACCTAATGGGTTACGTTTCGAACTAACGTCTCCATCCTTCGTTCTTCGTCCTTCGTCCTTCGTCCTTCGTCCTTCGACTGCGCTCAGGATGACATTACTGCGCTCAGGATGACATTACTGCGCTCAGGATGACATTACTGCGCTCAGGATGACAGGGCTTTGTCGTCCTTCGACTGCGCTCAGGATGACATTGCTGGTCGTCCTTCGACTGCGCTCAGGATGACAATTGGTGCTGACAAGGCCGGGCTTATGTGACGGCGGGTTCGGGTGGGCTGGCGGCGGGGGGGTCGAACGAGGGAATCTTTGTGTATTTTAGCTTTTCCGGATCGTCGGGATCGACGTCGCCGAGGATGTGATCGCCGGAGCCGAAGACGCCTTTGAGCATCTCCTCGGCGAGTTCGTCTTCGACCATGCGTTGGATCGCGCGGCGAAGTGGACGCGCGCCGAACTCGGGGTCCCATCCCTTTTTCGCGAGCACGGATTTTGCCGATTCGGTGACCTTGAGCTCCATCTCCTGAGCACGAACTTCGCGAACGACCTTGTTGAGTTCTAAGGTGACGATCTTTTCGATCTGTTCGCGCGTGAGCTGATGGAAGACCAGCACTTCGTCGACGCGGTTGAGGAACTCGGGACGGAAGGTCTGCTTGACTTCTTCCATCACGCGGTTCTTCATGCGCTCGTAGGCCTTGGCCTCATCGGAGTTCGACATCCGCTCCGGGCGGAAACCGATATCGGTCGTGGTGGTCATTCCGGTCGCGCCGACGTTGCTCGTCATAATGATGACGGAGTTCTTGAAGTCGACTTGCCGGCCTTGAGAATCGGTGAGCCGCCCGTCTTCGAGTACTTGCAGCAGCAAGTTGAAGACGTCGGGATGGGCTTTCTCGATTTCGTCGAGCAGCACGACGGAGTACGGACGGCGACGGATCGCTTCGGTTAACTGACCGCCCTCTTCATATCCCACGTATCCGGGCGGCGCGCCGACGAGGCGGCTGACCGAATACTTCTCCATGTACTCCGACATGTCGATGCGAATCATCGACTCTTCATCGTCGAACAAGAAGGCTGCGACGCTACGCGCCACTTCGGTCTTGCCGACGCCCGTCGGACCGAGGAAGATGAACGAGCCGATCGGGCGGGAGGGATTCTTTAGGCCAGCGCGCGAGCGACGGATGGCCCGGGTGAGGACGTTGATGGCTTCTTCTTGGCCGACGACGCGCTCGTGGAGCAGCTCGCCCATTTTGAGGAGCTTCTCGGTTTCGGCCTGCGCGAGACGGCTAACGGGAATCTTCGTCCACGCGGCGACGATCTCGGCGATGCTATCCTCCGTCACTTTGAGAACGCGGTCGGCGGCGGCTTTGCGATCGCGCCATTCCTGCTCGAGATTTGCTTTCTCCAAACGCAGCTTCTCTTCGCGATCTCTGATGCTCGCGGCTTTGTCGAACTCTTGATTCTTGACGACCGCTTCTTTCTCGGCGATGAGGTTGCGCAGTTGCGCGTCGGCTTCGCGAATCGCCGGCGGCGGCAGCGTAGCTTGCAGGCGCACTCGCGAACTGGCTTCGTCGATTAAATCGACGGCTTTGTCGGGAAGGAAGCGATCGGTGATATAGCGGTCGCTGAGCTTCGCGGCAGCCTTGAGCGCCGCGTCGGTGATTTGCACCTTGTGATGGGCTTCGTAGCGATCGCGCAGGCCTTTGAGAATTTCGATCGTCTCCTCGACCGTCGGTTCGCCGACCATCACGGGTTGGAAGCGCCGCTCCAGCGCCGAATCTTTTTCGATGTGTTTACGAAACTCGTTGAGCGTCGTCGCGCCGATGCACTGCAGCTCACCGCGCGCGAGCGCCGGCTTGATGATGTTGCTGGCGTCGATCGCGCCTTCGGCGGCGCCTGCACCGACGAGCGTATGCAGCTCGTCGATAAAGAGGATGATCTCGCCGGCGGCGCCGCGGATTTCGTCCATCACGCGCTTCATGCGCTCTTCGAACTCGCCGCGATACTTCGTGCCCGCTACCAGCCCCGCCAGATCCAGTGTGATCACGCGCCGGTCGCGCAACGGTTCCGGTATGTCGCCCTTGATGACGCGCTGAGCCAGACCTTCGGCGATCGCAGTTTTGCCGACGCCGGGCTCGCCGATGAGGGCCGGGTTGTTCTTCGTGCGCCGGGAGAGGATTTGAATGACGCGTTCGATTTCGTTGTTTCGACCGATGACGGGGTCGAGTTTGTTGTCGCGTGCCAGCTGCGTGAGGTCGCGGCCGTAGGCGTCGAGCGTGGGAGTTTTGCTCTTCCCTTTCGGAGCGGTCGGTTGGCCTTCGGCGCCGAGTAGGGAGGTCGTCTGCACGCGGACCTTCGCGGGGTCGACGCCCAAGTTGGTGAGGACACGCGCCGCAACGCCCTCGCCCTCTCGGATCAAGCCGAGGAGCAAGTGCTCGGTTCCGATATAATTATGATTGAGCTGGCGGGCCTCTTCAAAGGCAAGCTCGATCACGCGCTTGGCCCGCGGGGTGAAGACCATCTCTTGCTGCACGGTCTGCCCGCCGCGTCCGACGATCGCTTCTACCTCTTGACGAACCTTGGCCAGATTGACGCCAAGCGACTCGAGAACCTTGGCGGCGAGGCTCTCGCCCTCGGAAATTATCCCAAGCAGAATATGCTCGGTTCCAATATAATTGTTTCCGAGACGCTGAGCTTCTTCCTGAGCGAGTACGATGCTGCGCCGCGCTCGCTCGGTGAAAGGCTCCCACATCGACATCGCTTTACTATTCCTCCTACCCTCTTAACGCAACCCGGGCCCTTGCGGTTTCGCGATTCCTGCTCGGCCGCCCCGCCCGAAGGTTTGCCCTACACCCCGCGGAACCTCGTAGCCATGCCAACCACTGAGCAAGTACGCGAAGCACTCGTCGAGGTCAAAGACCCCGAACTAAACTTGGGGATCCTCGAACTCGGCTTGGTCTACGATATCACAACTGAGGGCGAAAACGGCGAAAACGTCACCGTAATGATGACGTTAACGTCGCCGATGTGCCCGGTCGGGCCGATGTTTAAGAAATCGGTGGAGGATCACGTGCTCGCCGTCGAGGGCGTCAAAACCGCGAAAGTTGAAATCACCTTCATGCCGCCGTGGGACCCCGCGACCATGGCCTCCGACGACGTAAAAGCCATGTTGGGTATCTGGTAGCGCGGAAGTACTCGCGCACTTCACTCGCAGGAATGAGCCTGCCCTCGCCGGCGTCTCGAATGCCCTCCTCAACATCGGCCTTTAGTTGTTCGAAGAACGGATCGTTTTTCGGCTGCAACATAAAAGCATTATACTACGGTTTAGATACGGGGAGCGTCAACGTTGGTGCCGGGGCATCCTTCGACTGCGCTCAGGATGACAACCAGGGTGAACTCCCGGTGTGGGCCTTTAACTCCGAAATTGGGACCACACCGGGAGAACGCTAGGGCCATGAGCGAACGATTTTACATGCCGAGGTTGTAGGCTGCGGCCAGGTCCTTCATTGCGGTTGTGAGGATTGCGTGATACTGCGCGTCGATGCCGATGCCGTACTTGGCGTCGATGTCTTTCATCACTTGCACGTGGATGGGGTGTGAGACGGCGCGATCGAGCATTACTTCGACGTTGAAGCCTTCGCCGGTCTGACCGGCAGACCAGAGCGCCGCCGCGAGTGCGCGGCCGTCGGTGGGATCGGGGTTGGGTTTGCTCGGAAGCGCGATCTTCTTCTCCGTAACGATTCGCAGTGAGTCGTTCACGACGAAATCGAACGTCTTGAGAAACTGATCGACTTGCTCCTTACCGTACTGCTTCGTCAGCTTTGCGACTTCGGCGCCGAATAGGTTGCCGGTGAGCGTCTTGAGCAGCGTTACCGTGCTAAAGTTGCTCGGACCGCCGCCGGCTTCGACCATCGAGAGCGTCACGGCAAGCGCCGGCGCGCCGGTGTAGACGCAGCACGAGCCCGAGAAACGCGACGACGTATCGACGACGTTGGGCATGCGTTTCGCCGATGCGGCGGCCGGAGCAATGGTTGCCAGAGCGAGCGCACAAGCGGCAATGGCGGAATGATTGCGCATGGGTTCCTTTCTCGAGCGTTGCAGCTCGTTAGGTAAAAAGACGATTCGCGAAAGGAACGGGTAAATGGAGCGTTTGGATTGGGGGGCGTCCTTCGACTGCGCTCAGGATGACAGGGGGGCGCTAGAGTAGGGCGAGCGCGATTGGTTTGGTTGTGGGCTGCTTCGAACCGCCGGCGGGCTCGACGCTCACGGCTACCGCGACGACCGAATTTGCCGATACCGGCAGGCGAACGAAGGTTTCGCCTGAGGCGCCCGGCTTGAACGTGATCGACGGGGCCATGGTCTTCGAGCCCTTCGGCAACGTCCAGGCCTGATAGACTTTGCCTTTTGGCGGCTGCGCGAGCGCGCCCATGGCAAGGTAGAGATTATGCCCGTGCACCACGACGGAACCGTGCCCGAAGCGATAGCGTTTGGCATCCGGCGCCGTAAGGTCGGCGATGATTGCCGACTGCTGCGCGATCCGCGATTCGTCGCGGCCGGCCCGTTCGCGCAGGGTGGAGTTAACGAGGGCAGTTCCGACCGCGAGCGCGATACATGCGGCGGCGACGAGTGACGGCCAGCGCGCTGCCCACGAACGACCCAGGCTCGCCGAACCTCCCGGTTTCGTGGAACGAACTTGTTTCATCAGGCGAGATTTGAGCATGAAACTCGGCCCTGCGGTGCGGCCGTCGGCCTCGGCAGCGTAGCCGATGGCGGTGACCGCCGGGCGCAAGAGCTGGTACTCGGCGCGGCATTCCTCACAGGATTGCAGGTGAGCGGCAACGTCCGCGGCTTCGCGCGGCGGGAGCACGCCCAGCGCATAGAGGGCGACGTTGTCGAGCATCTCGTCGTGCGGCTTCATGGAGCGACGACTCCATCGAGCACGCTGCGCAGGCGGCGCAGGCCGCTGCGGATGCGGGTTTTAACGGTCCCGAGCGGCAGGCCCGTCGTTTTCGCCATTTCCTGATGCGTTACGCCGCCGAAAAAACCCAGCTCGATCAGCTTGCGTTGTTCCTCGGGCAACTGCGCGATCGCCGCTCGCACGGACTCGGCATCGATTTGCGCCATCGCGGTATCTTCCAGCGCGTCTTGCGCCGGAATCGTCTCGGGGAATTGATCCTCCGGGCGTGCGGCTTTAGCGCGAAGCACGTCGAAGGCACGGTTGCGAGCGACGCGCACGATCCACGCTGCGAAGTTTCCCGTGCGGAAAAGCTCGGGGTTGCTCCAGAGCTTCATGAAGACGGCTTGCGTGGCGTCTTCCGCGCTTGCGGCATCGGAAAGCACGCGCAACGCCACGCCGTAGACGAGGCGGCTATAAGCGTCGTACAACGCTTCAAACGCGGCGGTATCGCCCTCGCGCACACGCTCCATGAGCCGAGCTGCATCATCCACGCTTAAACGTTCCCCAGGGCCTCGATGGATTGCGCTTTGGCAAAGGAGAGACCCAGAGATCGACGACCGCGTCGATTTGGAACAGCTCGTTTGGGTTGCACTGAAGCTTCACGCAACTCCAAGCAAAACAAGGTTGCTAAAGAAAGCGGCGGCCACGTCGCGTCGTCCGTCGATAACCCTGACGATCTCAATGTCGTCGCCGCCGAGCCTGTAGAGCACGATCAGCGGACCGACCGGGAAGGAGCGGACGCCTCGCCCCAGTTCGGCGCGCTGACGGCCAAGTTCCGGCCATTTGCGGAGGATTCGAGAACGCTCTCTGACGCGGTCGATTGTCGCATCGGCCCGCTCGAGACTTTCTCGGGCGATGTAGTCGTGGATCGCCTCGAGGTCCGCGACGGCGCGCGGCGTGAATAGCAGCCTTACCACTTGAAGCTACTCGACATGTCCGCGCTTAAGTTGCTCGCTGCGTTGGTGAAGCCGGCCCCAAACCTCTTTCTCGTCGAGGAGCTCTCCTCGATCCGCCTCATCAAGCCCCTGCTGAACCTCGATCCTTAGTTGCTGCAAGAGCGCATCTTCAGATTTCGCAACGCCACTCGGTGAGACTGCGCTTTCTATGGCGGCGTCGGCTTCGCGCAGAACTTCGACGATCTGCTCGCGCTTAAGAGTAGGATACATCTCGAGGATTTCATCCAGGCTTGCGCCTTCCGCAAGGTTCCCGAAGATAGTACGCACGGGAACGTCCGTCCCGGCAAAAACCGGGATGCCTCCAAGGATATCCGGATCCGAGACGACGCCTGCGGACTTCATAAAGTTCGGTCTCCTTTCGCTACGCTCAAGGCGCCCATCGCGGATAGATGCGCGTCGGGATGCCGGCGAAGGCCGGATCGCCGCATTGCCAGAGTAGAAACGAGTATTCGTCGGCAAGGAGCTGCTCGCTCTGCTCTCGGGATGCAGCCATGAATCCGTGGCCTGCATCGTAATCGACACGCAAGAGAATCGGACGGCCGCTTGTCGTTGCGCGCGCGAGTCTCGCGGCAAACTTCGCGAGCTGCCACGACGCGACGCGCGGATCGTTAAATCCGGTAACGAGCATTACGGCGGGGTAGGCCGTGGCCGGCACGACGTGCTCGTAGGCATCCATTGCGTAGAGCGCCCGGAAACCCGTTTCGTTTGCGACGGTGCCGAACTCGGGAATGTTCGGCGGCCCGTTCGGCGTGAACTCCATACGCAAGGCGTTGCCGACACCGACGACGTCGAGCGCGGCGGCGAACAGGTGCGGCTGCGTGGTGATCGCGCGCCCAATCGTGATGCCGCCGGCACTGGTTCCTTCGCCGGCGAGATGGGGCGGCGAGGTGTACTTATGATCGACAAGCCAGTGCCCGCAGGCGACGAAGTCTTGCCACGTATGGGGTTTGGTCGCGATCATTCCGGCGCGGTGCCAGTCTTCGCCATACCATCCGCCGCCGCGCGGATGACAGACGGCGAAGACCCCGCCGCGCTCTAGCCAGGCGATGCGCGTACCGCTGAACGACGGATTGAGCTCGATGCCGTAGGCGCCATAGCCTTGCAAATACGCCGGGTGCGATCCGTCGAGCGCCAACCCTTTGCGGTAGATCACCGAGAGCGGGACCATCGTGCCGTCGGCGCTGCGCGCCAGCACTTCCGACGACGTATACGGCGACGTGTCGATGTTGGCCAGCGGTTTGAGATGCGTGTCGGTCACGGAGCCGCCGGCATCCGCGGCATAAATGAGCTGCGAGTGCGTCCAGCCGGTAAGGCCGAAGACGACGCCCGGCTCCCGCGGGTCGGTGGCGATCGCGCTAATCGAGCCTTGGAAAGGCAGCGCAACGTCGGTTATTTTCCCGGGAGTGCCGTCGGCGGCGAGCGCTACGCGGGCAATCTTCCCAAATCCGCCCTCGCGCGAGCGGATGTAGAGGCCGTCGGCTGCCACACCCAAATCTTCGAGGACGTCTTTCCCTGCGGGGATGATGGTCTGCGCCGTCGCCAGATTGGGTGCGTCGAGCGATGTGGTGACGAGCTTGTATCCCGGCGCGTTCTTATGCGTTAAGAGGTAGATCGTCGAGCCCTTGAAATCGAAATTGACGACGTCGTCGGGGGGCGTCGCCACCGGAGCCCACGCGACGTTGGCATCGAGAACGGTCGAGCGGGTTGCGTAGATGGTCCGCTCGTTGGCAACCCCGTGGGCGATCAGCGCCACCGTGTACGGAGAGGCCGGCGACCGCAAGACGATTGGAATATCCGTGAGGCCGAACGGGATATTCGGATCGACGCCATAGCCGAAGACCGCGACGTCGTGGTCCGGATCGCGACCCAACACGTGCAAGTACGCGACGGCGCGTTTCTCCTTATCGGTTGACGGTTCGCCGGGATGCAGCTCCGGAAAGCGCACGTAATAGAACGAGTTGCCGTCGGACAACCAGCTCGTCGGGCCGACGTAATAGGCGCGGTCG
>Ga0070733_10000219_pt1 | contig 50553 bp, 49 predicted proteins | sample Coa_R1_9_FD_66450 | JGI IMG/M metagenome (GOLD analysis project Ga0070733, IMG submission 66450) | Surface soil microbial communities from Centralia Pennsylvania, which are recovering from an underground coalmine fire - Coalmine... | ecosystem: Environmental > Terrestrial > Soil > Unclassified ... | reverse complement strand
GGCATCTGCGAGGAGCGGTCCAAGCAGTGGAGCAAGGCCGAAGCGGACATGCGCAAGGCGCTTGAGCTGCAACCCGAGCAGCCTCACGTCCTCAACTATCTCGGCTATTCGTGGATCGATCAGGGCGTCAATCTCGACGAAGGCATGAAGATGATCAAGCGTGCCGTCGATCAGCGTCCAGACGACGGCTACATCGTCGACTCGCTCGGCTGGGCCTATTACCGCATCGGCAATTATGAGGACGCGGTGAAAAATCTCGAGCGGGCAATCGACCTCAAGCCCGAGGACCCGACCATCAACGATCATCTCGGCGATGCGTATTGGCGCGTTGGCCGCACGCTGGAAGCCCGGTTTCAGTGGGCGCACGCCCGCGACCTGAAGCCCGAACCGGAAGATCTGCCGAAGATCGAGGCCAAGATCGAAAACGGATTGCCGGACGATACCTCCTCGGCGGCTACCGCAGAAAAGAAGAAGGAAGACGACAAGGGCGGCTGAGCAAGAAGACTGTCGGGGGCCATGGCTGCGGCTCGGACGCCCCCGAGTTGTCGCCGCTGCCCTCCCATCTGAGACAAGAGACGCTTAGAAACATCATTACAGCGCAGTCGATTTGGATTTTGCATTCGCTATGACGTCCGGTGGAGCACCTGAAGCGATCGGCAAATCCTCTGCATTTGCGCTCGTCGAAGACGGGCGCGCCAAGGTCAACCTGACGCTTCGGGTGGTTGGGCGGCGGGTTGACGGCTACCACGACCTCGAAAGCGTGGTTGCGTTTGCCGATTGTGCCGACCGCCTGACGCTTACGCTCGGTCGGGAACTGCACCTCAATACCACCGGGCCGCTGGCGCAGGCCTGCGGAGAGCTTGCCGATAACCTGGTGCTCAAGGCGGCGCGATTGCTCGGCGAGTGTGTGCCGGATATGAAAACGGGCAAATTCACGCTTCACAAGGTGCTGCCGGTCGCCGCCGGTATCGGTGGAGGTTCGGCCGATGCCGCAGCGGCGCTGCGGTTGCTGGCCAAGGCCAACGCACTTGCCCTCGACGATTCGCGGTTGGTCGAAGTCGCGCAAACCACCGGCGCTGACGTGCCGGTCTGTCTCGCCTCGCACGCCTGTGTCATGACGGGCGTTGGCGAAACGCTGCTGCCGCTTGCTTTGCCCAAAATGCCTTGCGTGCTTGTCAACCCTCGCGTTCCCTTGGCCACCAAAGACGTGTTCGAGGCGCTGGGCGTGCGCAGCGGCGAGTTGCTGGTGGGCGCCAGCGACGTGCTTCAGGCAACGGCATGGCCGGATCAGGGAGGCTCGCTCGAAGAATGGGTGGAAGCGCTTTCCGCAGGCACCAACGATCTCGAAGCTCCGGCCGCGCGCATCCAGCCGATCGTCGGCGAGGTGATCTCGGCGCTCAACGCCACCAACGGTGCATGGCTGGCGCGGATGTCGGGATCGGGCGCGACCTGCTTTGCCATCTACGAGAACACCGCAGAGGCGCAGCGCGCGGCGCAAAAGCTTCAGCTCGATCATCCCCAGTGGTGGGTGCATGCGGGCGTGCTGAGCTAGTTGAAGACCCTCATGGCGAGGAGGGCGCGCTCCTCAGGGTGAGGACCTCAATGCGTTCTGGCCAGGCAGAATGCCACCACCTGTTCGAGCGCGGATTTCATCGGTGAAGCAGGAAACAGCGCCAGCGCGTCGACCGCCATTGCACCGTAATGCTGGGCGCGGTTGATGGTGTCCTCGAGGGCGCGGTGTTTGGTCATCAGGCCGACGGCGTGGTCGAGATCGCCCTCGCCGATCTCGCCGCGCTCCAGCGCCCTGACCCAGAACTCGCGCTCGCCATCATTGCCGCGGCGGAACGCCAGCACCACCGGCAGCGTGATCTTGCCTTCACGGAAATCGTCGCCGACATTCTTGCCGAGCTTGGCGGACTTGCCGCCATAGTCCAGGACGTCGTCCACGAGCTGAAACGCGATACCCAGATTCATGCCGACGGAGCGGCAGGCGGTCTGTTCGGCTTTCGGGCGATTGGCGATCACCGGGCCCACCTCGCACGCGGCGGCGAACAGTTCGGCGGTCTTGCCGCGAATGACCGCAAGATATTCGTCTTCCGTCGTGGCGGTATTTTTCGCCGCCGCAAGCTGCATCACCTCGCCTTCGGCGATCGTCGCCGCCGCCGATGACAAGATATCGAGCGCGCGTAGCGAGCCGACCTCGACCATCATGCGAAAGGCCTGGCCGAGCAGGAAGTCGCCAACCAGCACGCTCGCCTCGTTGCCCCACAGCATGCGTGCTGACAGCTTGCCGCGGCGCAATTCGCTTTCGTCGACCACGTCATCATGCAGCAAGGTGGCGGTATGCATGAATTCGACGGACGCGGCGAGCTTGATATGGCCGTCGCCGGAATACCCGGTTAGATTGGCCATCGCCAAGGTCAGCATCGGACGCAGCCTTTTCCCGCCGGAGGAAATCAGGTGGTTTGCGACCTCCGGGATCATGCTGACTTCCGAGCCGGTTCGCGACAGAATCGTCGCGTTCACCCGCTCCATGTCGGCGGCGACAAGCCCGACCAGCCGATCTATCGAAGCGTCCGATGGGCTTTCGAAGGGTACAATAACCGCCACGCTGGTCTCCACATTTTCCCAAATGGCTCTATCCTCGGATATAACCATAGAAAGAGCAGGCTAGCGCGGCAAGGGCGCGCGGTAATAACAAATACAACAGATCGTAAGGCGCGGGTCGACAAAGGAGAGAACAAGGTGCGGGAATTGGTTCGGACCAACGATATTGTGCTGGTTTCAGCCATCGGCGCGCTGCTTGACGGCGCGAATATCCACCATCTCGTGCTCGATCAAAATATGAGTATCATCGAGGGCTCGCTTGGCGTCCTGCCGCGCCGGATTCTGGTCCATGAAGATGATAACCGCGAGGCGCGCCAAATTCTCCGCGATGCCGGCCTGGCCCACGAGCTGCGGGCCGATGATTGAGCCCCTGGGTGAATTGACCGAGGATGCCTTTCTCGGCGGGAGCTTGCGTCTGCGCCAGCCGAAATCGGGTCACCGCGCCGGTCACGACGCGATGCTGCTGGCGGCGGCGACCCCGGCCCGGCCGGGCGATCGCGTGGTTGACCTCGGCGCCGGCGTGGGCGCTGCGGGGCTCGCGGTCGCCAAGCGCGTGACCGGAATCAAACTCGTACTGGTCGAAATCGACGAGACGCTGGCAGAGCTTGCCCGCGGCAATGCCGCGTTGAACGCCATCGCGGCCGAAACGATTGTGCTGGACGTGGCCGCTGCCGCGAGCGCGTTTGCGGCGACAGGCCTGTCGTCCGACAGCGTCGACGTCGTCCTGATGAATCCGCCGTTCAACGATTCCGCGCGCCACCGCGCCTCGCCGGACAGGGCCCGCGAGATCGCCCATGTGGCTTCAGCCGCGACCCTCGAAAGCTGGGTTCACGCCAGCCGGCGCATCCTGAAATCCGGCGGCGTTCTAACCATAATCTGGCGCGCGGACGAAATTGCCGAGGTTCTGGCGGCGCTCGATCGTGGTTTTGGCAGCCTCGCCATCTTGCCCGTTCACGCCGATGTGACGTCACCGGCAATTCGCTTGCTGGTTCGCGCGGTGAAAGGTGGTAAGGCGCCGACCCGCGTGCTGCCCGCACTGCTTCTCAACGACGAGCCGGCGCGGCCCAATCAAAAGGTTCAGGATATTCTGGCCGGGAAGGGGGCATTGCCGCTGGCGATACCCTGACGGATACGCCTGACAAAAGCCAACAGGCTATTGCGGCAACGTCCTGGAGCTTTGTTTCGGCGTCGAAGTGAAATGAATAGCTGTCAAAAGGATACCGATCAGCATCACAAGCAGATAGATTTTCATGTCTTGCCCCGCTGATATCGTGACGAGTTGAATTTACGGCCGGAGTGCGAATGCGTTTGATCAGTTCAATGACACTCGGGTGATAAAAAATGGTTAATTTGAGGTAACGGATGACGGAACAAGCTAACGATCCCCGGAGATGGCCGGCCCCGATTGAAAAGCTGATGGAGTGGGTTCCGGCGCGGCTGCGGCGGGGCACTGCCGTGGTCCCGGTGGTGCGTCTTTCCGGCACGATCGGCGCCGTGACGCCGTTGCGCCCGGGAATGTCGCTGGCGGGCGTTGCACGGACACTTGAGCGCGCCTTTTCCGTGAGGAACGCAAAGGCGGTGGCGCTGGTGATCAATTCGCCGGGCGGCTCGCCTGTGCAGTCGCGCCAGATCTATCTGCGCATCCGGCAATTGGCCGCGGAAAAGAAGCTCCCGGTGCTGGTGTTCGTCGAAGATGTCGCGGCTTCCGGCGGCTACATGATCGCATGCGCGGGCGACGAGATTTTCTGCGACCCTTCTTCCATCCTTGGTTCGATCGGCGTCGTCGGAGGCTTCTTCGGCTTTCAGGAACTGATCAAGAAAGTCGGCGTCGAGCGACGGCTTTATACGGCGGGCACGCGCAAGGCGATGCTCGATCCGTTCCTGCCGGAAAACCCCGATGACGTCGAGCGGGTGAAAGCGCTTCAGCGCGAGATCCATACGATCTTCATCGCGCTGGTAAAGCAGAGCCGGGGTGCCCGGCTGAAGGCTGCCGACGATGTTCTGTTCACCGGCGAGTATTGGGCCGGAGAGACCTCGGTGTCCTTTGGCCTTGCGGATGCGATCGGCGATCTGCGTTCGACACTGCGCGCCCGCTACGGCGAAAAGGTCCAGACCCCCGTGATCGCGCCTTCTACCGGGATGCTGTCAGGTCTTCTGGGCCGCCGCTCGGCTGGAACGCTGGCCGACCTGGAGAGAACGCCCAGCCTGCCGGAGGACCTGATTTCGGCGCTCGAAAGCCGGGCAATTTGGGCTAAATTCGGGTTTTGAGCCGATCGACCCGCGCCATTTGGTCTCGGGGCGATCCGATTGCAGGGCGGGTCGGCTTGGGCGACAATGACCGACAGGGGCGTGATGAATGAACAAGGATCGACCGATGCCGCCGCTTGTCGTATTCGCCGCCGCCCTGGGAGGGCTCGCAGTGGTTCGCTGGGCTTACCGGACTGCCGTCAGGGTCAACCAGGAATTGGAGGAGGCCCGCCTCGCACGGGTCGCGGAAGCCGCCCGATCGCGCGATATCCCGACGCTGCGGCGCGATCCCAACACCGGCGCCTACCGCCCGGGCTGATCCCGTCGCCTTGATTCCTTTGGCCCTCGCCGATACGGTCCCGCGCGCTTAAGCCCGTTCCTCGCCAAGACCGACCGACGATGGATGCCTTGCCTGCGCATATGCGCCCGGAACGCTCGTTCCAGGGATTGATCCTGACGCTGCAGCGTTATTGGGCCGATTACGGCTGCGTGATCCTGCAGCCCTACGATATGGAGGTGGGCGCGGGCACCTTTCACCCGGCTACCACTTTGCGCGCGCTGGGTCCGAAGCGCTGGAACGCGGCCTATGTGCAGCCGTCGCGGCGGCCGAAGGACGGCCGTTACGGCGAAAATCCGAACAGGCTTCAGCACTACTACCAGTTTCAGGTGATCCTGAAGCCGTCGCCGGCCGACATCCAGGAGCTTTATCTGAAATCGCTCGCCGCGATCGGCATCGATTCGCATCTGCACGACATCCGCTTCGTCGAGGACGACTGGGAGAGCCCGACGCTTGGGGCCTGGGGGTTGGGTTGGGAATGCTGGTGCGACGGTATGGAGATATCGCAGTTCACATACTTCCAGCAGGTCGCGGGCGTCGAATGCGCGCCGGTCGCCGGCGAACTCACCTATGGGATCGAACGGCTTGCCTGCTACCTGCAGGGCGTCGACCGCATCATGGACCTCAACTTCAATGGCCGCGAGGGCGACGATAAGGTCACCTATCGCGACATCTTCTTCCAGGCCGAGCAGGAATATTCGCGGCACAATTTCGAATTCGCCGATACCGAGATGCTGTTCGCGCAGTTCAAGATGGCCGAGCAGGCCTGCCGGAAATATCTCGAGGCCGGCTGGAAGGACAGCGGCAACCGCAAGGAACACCTGATGGCGCTGCCCGCCTATGACCAGTGCATCAAGGCAAGCCACGTCTTCAACCTGCTTGACGCCCGCGGCGTGATCTCGGTGACCGAGCGGCAGAGCTACATCATGCGTGTGCGCGAGCTCGCCAAAGCCTGCGGCGAGGCCTGGGTGCACACCGAGGCGGGCGGGGCGGCTGCGGACGGTCCCAGGTGAGCGCGATTTTAAACCGGGGACCTGTGGGTGCCTATTTGCGTCCCTCCCCGCCGCAGGCGGGGGGAGGGGAGTAGACTCATGCCTGATCTCCTTCTCGAACTGTTCTCCGAGGAGATTCCCGCGCGCATGCAGGCGAGGGCGGCCGACGATCTGCGCCGGATGGTGACCGACAGGCTTGTCGCGGAGGGGCTCGTCTATGAAGGCGCGAAAGCCTTCGCGACGCCGCGGCGGCTCGCGCTCACCGTCCACGGCATTCCACCGCGGCAGGCCGACCTGAAGGAAGAGCGCAAGGGGCCGCGCGTCGGCGGGCCGCAGGCCGCAATCGCGGGCTTTCTCAAATCGGCCGGACTGGCCTCGCTCGACGAAACGCAAATCCAGCGCGATCCGAAGAGGGGCGACTTTTATGTTGCGCTGATCGAAAAGCCCGGCCGCGCCACCCTGGAGGTGCTCGCGGAAATCTTGCCGGTCATCATCCGCACCTTTCCGTGGCCGAAATCGATGCGCTGGGGCGCGCGCTCGGCGAAATCAGGCGCGCTCTCGTGGGTGCGTCCGCTGCACGCCATCACCGCGACCTTTGGGCTGGAAACCGAAGAGCCCGAAATCGTGAAATTTGCCGTCGACGGCATTGAGGCCGGCCAGATCACCTTCGGCCACCGCTTCATGGCGCCGGCGGCGATTTCGGTGCGCCGCTTCGAGGACTATGAAGTAAAGCTTCTCGACGCCAGGGTCGTGCTCGATCCCGAGCGCCGCAAGGACACGATCCTCACTGACGCGAGGCAATTGGCGTTTGCGCAAGGTTTTGAACTCGTCGAGGATCAGGGGCTGCTCGACGAGGTCGCCGGTCTCGTCGAATGGCCGGTGGTGCTGATGGGTTCGTTCGACAAGGAGTTTTTGTCGATTCCCGCCGAAGTGATCCGCGCCACCATCCGCAACAACCAGAAGTGCTTCGTGGTCAACGATCCCAGGACCGGCAACCTCGCCAACAAGTTCATTCTCACCGCCAACATCGAGGCCTCCGACGGCGGCACTGCGATCGTCGCCGGCAACGAGCGCGTGATCCGCGCGCGGCTCGCGGACGCCAAGTTTTTCTATGAGACCGATCTGAAGACAAAACTCGAAGATCGTTTGCCGAAATTCGACAAGATCGTCTTTCACAAGCAGATCGGTACACAGGCTGCAAGAGTAACTAGCAACGTCGAATCTGCTGGATATTTGGCAACGATTGTTGGTGCCGATACCCAAAAGTCTGAACGAGCAGCCAAGTTAGCATTGGCCGATCTCCTTACGGAAGTGGTTGGGGAATTTCCTGAAGTCCAAGGTCGGATGGGGCGGCACTACGCCGAGAAGCAAGGAGAAGACGAGGCTGTCGCAGTCGCTATTGAGGAGCATTATAAACCGCGAGGCCCCAGAGATACCGTTCCTACGGCCCCAGTATCGATTAGTGTCGCGCTGGCTGATAAACTGAGCATGCTCGTGGGCTTCTGGGTTAACGGCGAGAAGCCCGATGGCTCAGGCGATGTTTATGGTCTTCGCCGAGCCGCTTTGGGTGTAATTCGGATCGTCCTTGAATCTAACTTAAAATTACCGCTACGGGAGGTCATTCCGAACATTATAAGGCGGGTGGTCAACTTCGCCGCAGTGGTAGTTCCTGCCGGAAACGCAATTGAGGTTTCGGCCAAATTGGCAGGTCAGACACTAAAATCGCAACTTAAGGGAGTTTCTGAACGACCTGTCTCCGAGGCATTGCTGAAGTCTCGGCAGCGCGAATTTGAATCTGAGTATTCTGCGGATATCACTACGGCCCTTATTGCCTTCTTCGCCGATCGCCTGAAAGTCCAGCTTCGCGAGCAGGGCGCGCGTCATGATCTCGTCGACGCCGTGTTCGCGCTCGAAGGCCAGGACGATCTGTTGATGGTGGTCCGCCGCGTCGAGGCGCTCGGCAAGTTCCTCGATACCGACGACGGCAAGAACCTGCTTGCCGGCACCAAGCGCGCAAGCAATATCCTTGCGATCGAGGAGAAGCGCGACAAGCGGACCTTCGAAGGCGCACCGAATCCGGCGCTCTACAGCCTTGCGGAAGAAAAGGCGCTCGCTGACGCGACTGACCTGGTGAAGGTCGAGGCCAGCGTCGCCGTGATGAACGAGGACTTCGCCGCCGCCATGAGTTACATGGCCCAGTTGCGTCCGGCGGTAGACGCGTTCTTCGACAAGGTCAAAGTCAACGACGACGACGCCAAGGTGCGCGAAAACCGCCTGAAGCTCTTGAACGAAATCCGCAGCGCCACGCGGGCGGTCGCGGATTTTTCCAAGATCGAGGGTTGAGCAGTCGATGGATCGCGCACCGCATCGTGGTGTGGAAGGGTGTCTTAGCCGTTCGACCGTCATTGCGAGGAGCGGAGCGACGAAGCAATCCATTCTGCCGTTGCCGAGCGATGGATTGCTTCGCTTCGCTCGCAATGACGGAAGGCCGGCACGTCCTAGCGAAACCGGCACATCTTGGCTAAAAAATAACCCCGCCCGGGCGGGGGGAGACCGGGCGGGGCCTACAGGTCCGGTAAGCCGCTGCGGCAAGCCGGACGATGCGTCCAGGCGCGCTACTCGATCACCTGAACGATGCGGCGTGAGCGCGGTTCGACCAGCACGGTCCGGCCGTTCACGACGGTGTATCGATATGGCGTGGCGCCGAATGTCTGCGGTACGTCGTAATAGGTGACGCCGGCTTCCGGCAGCACGCCGCCGACAACCACGCGATCCGGAATGGTGTAGTTCGGTACCCGCTCGCGCACGACGTATTCGCGGAATGCCGGGCGTTGCTCGATCGCGATGCCGACGACGTCGCCGCGCACGATGCCGACGGTGTCACTCTGCGCCTGCGCCGCGATCGGTGCGCTCATGGTGGCCATGATTGCTGAGATGGCCAGTATGTGGTTCCGCATGCTCTGCTCCTTCGCGTAATGAGGCGTGCCGGCGTAAAGCCGGCATGCAACCGACCCAATGCATCGCGCGCGGCATCGTTCCCCGGAAAATGCCGATCGTCCGATTGCGTCGCCGGTCATTTTTTGACCAGTGGGGAACCCATTGAGGCGCAAAGCGTCTCCTGTCGTGGAACGGCGCCGGGCGATATAAGGTGCCCATCTTCGATTCGAGACCTTCGCTCGTCGCTCCAACGGAGACGCCCTAAATGACCATCACCGTCGCCCACATCTCACCGATCATTTCCGTGATCGCAGGCCTGCTGATTTTGATCATGCCGAGGCTGCTTAATCTGATCGTCGCGATCTTTCTCATTCTCAACGGCCTGATCGGTCTCGGGCTATTGAAGTGGCTTCATCTGTAGGCTTGGGAGGAGGGTTTCGCGGCTTGCGCCGGGCCCCTCAAAGTGGTGTAAGGCGCCGATCTCTTCATCTCTTGCGGATTATTTTCTGTCATGGCCAAAGCCGTCGCTAAACCAAAGAAAATTGCTGCGAAATCAAAGCCATCGGCGGCGGTCCGGGCCAAGCCCGCGCCGTCCGCCAGTGCGCGCAAGGCGCTGAAGAAGAGCGCGGCCAAGCCGGTCAGCAGAGTTGCCGCCGCAAAATCCGGTAAGTGGGTGTTCACCTTCGGTGAAGGCAAAGCCGAAGGCGAGGCCGGCCTTCGCGATCTGCTCGGCGGCAAGGGCGCCAATCTCGCCGAAATGGCCAATCTCGGGTTACCGGTGCCTCCCGGCTTCACCATTCCGACCACGGTCTGCACCTATTTCTACGCGCACGGCAAAACCTATCCGAAGGAATTGAAAGCCCAGGTCGAGAAGGCGCTGGAGCATGTCGGCAAACTGACCGGCAAGGCGTTCGGCGATTCCCAAAATCCGCTGCTGGTTTCGGTGCGCTCGGGCGGCCGCGCCTCGATGCCGGGCATGATGGACACGGTGCTCAATCTCGGTCTCAACGACAAGACGGTCGAGGCGCTGGCCGAATTGTCCGGCGATCGCCGTTTCGCCTATGACAGCTACCGCCGCTTTATCACAATGTATTCCGACGTGGTGCTCGGTTTTGAGCACTCTCACTTCGAGGACATCCTCGACACCTTCAAGGACAGCCAGGGCTACTCGCTCGATACCGATCTCGCCGGCGAGGACTGGGTCGAACTGGTCGGCCGCTACAAGGAAGCCGTGGCGCGCGAAACCGGCTCGGAGTTTCCGCAGGATCCGCATGACCAATTGTGGGGCGCGATCGGCGCGGTGTTTTCATCCTGGATGAACGCGCGCGCGGTTACCTACCGCAAACTGCACGACATTCCGGAATCCTGGGGCACCGCCGTCAACGTGCAGGCGATGGTGTTCGGCAATATGGGCGAGACCTCGGCGACCGGAGTTGCGTTCACGCGTAACCCGTCGACCGGCGAGAGCCGGCTGTACGGCGAATTCCTCATCAACGCGCAAGGCGAGGACGTGGTGGCTGGTATTCGCACCCCGCAGGACATCACCGAATATGCGCGCAAGGAATCCGGCTCCGACAAGGCATCGATGGAAACCGCGATGCCCGAGGCGTTCAAGGAGCTGACGCGGATCTACACGCTCCTGGAAAAGCACTACCGCGACATGCAGGACATGGAGTTCACGGTCGAGCAGGGCAAGCTGTGGATGCTGCAGACCCGCAGCGGCAAGCGCACGGCGAAGGCCGCGCTTCGAATCGCGGTGGAACTGGCCCAAGAGGGCCTGATCTCGAAGAAAGACGCGGTGACGCGGATCGATCCCGCTTCGCTCGATCAACTGCTGCATCCGACCATCGATCCCGCCGCCAAGCGCGACGTCATCGCTACCGGCCTGCCTGCCTCGCCGGGCGCGGCATCCGGCGAAATCGTGTTCTCCTCCGACGAGGCCGCGAAGCTGCAAGCCGACGGACGCAAGGTCATTCTGGTGCGCATCGAGACCAGCCCGGAAGACATCCACGGCATGCATGCCGCCGAAGGCATTCTCACCACCCGTGGCGGCATGACCTCGCACGCCGCCGTGGTTGCGCGCGGTATGGGCAAACCCTGCGTCTCCGGCTGTGGCACAATCCGCGTCGACTACGGCCGCGGCACCATGAGCATCGCCTCGCGTACCTTCAAGACCGGCGACGTCATCACCATCGACGGATCGCTGGGCCAGGTGCTGGCCGGGCGCATGCCGATGATCGAGCCGCAATTGTCGGGAGAGTTCGGCACGCTGATGGGCTGGGCCGATTCCGTGCGCAAACTCGGCGTTCGCGTCAATGGCGATACGCCCGATGACGCGCGCACCGCCGTGAAATTCGGCGCCGAGGGCATCGGCCTTTGCCGCACCGAGCATATGTTTTTCGAGGAAACCCGGATCCGCACCGTGCGCGAGATGATCCTCGCCGAAGACGAACAGACCCGCCGGGCCGCGCTTTCAAAATTGCTGCCGATGCAGCGGGCGGATTTCGTCGAACTGTTCGAGATCATGAAGGGCCTGCCGGTGACGATCCGGCTGCTCGATCCGCCGCTGCATGAATTCCTGCCCCACACCCAGGCCGAGATCGAGGAAGTCGCCCGCGCCATGAACACCGATCCGCGGCGGCTGGCCGATCGCGCCCGCGAACTTGCCGAATTCAATCCGATGCTCGGCTTCCGCGGTTGCCGGCTCGCCATCGCCTATCCGGAGATCGCCGAGATGCAGGCGCGCGCCATTTTCGAGGCGGCGGTTGAAGCCGGAAAACGCACCGGAAAGGCCGTGGGGCTCGAGGTGATGGTGCCCTTGATCGCGACAAAAGCCGAGTTCGATCTGGTCAAGGCGCGGATCGATGCGACCGCGCGGGCGGTCATGAAGGAAACCGGGGCCAAGTTGAATTACCAGGTCGGCACCATGATCGAGCTGCCGCGCGCCTGCCTCATGGCGGGCGATATCGCCGCGACGGCGGAATTCTTCTCGTTCGGCACCAACGACCTGACGCAGACGACCTACGGCATCAGCCGCGACGACGCAGGCAGCTTCCTCGGCACTTATGTCGCAAAGGGAATCCTCGAGATCGATCCGTTCATCTCGGTCGATCGCGATGGCGTCGGCGAACTGGTGAAGATCGGCGTGGCGCGCGGGCGCAAGACCCGCCCAAGCCTCAAAGTCGGGATTTGCGGCGAGCATGGCGGCGATCCCGCTTCCGTCGCGTTCTGCCATCAGATCGGGCTTGATTACGTCTCGTGCTCGCCCTACCGCGTGCCGATTGCTCGCCTCGCCGCGGCGCAGGCCGCGCTCGGCAAGACCGTCGCTAGCCAGGCGTAGGTTTTTTGGTCTGCGACTGATTGTCGGTACCAAGGCGACGTCATGCCCGGACTTGTTCCGGGCATCCGCGTCTTAAGACGTCCGCGTGAGAGAAGAAATGGATGGCCGGGACGAGCCGGACGAGCCCGGCCATGACGGACCATTCCCGTCGTCGCGGGACGCAATCGACATTTTCCGCAAAATCCTCTTCATCATTTTCGTTGACGCAATGTTTACCACCTTGTTCGAGCGGATATTTACCAACGTTTTCGATGTGATCGGCACCAACCCGGCAAATGATTGCCTGTGTCGCGCGTGCCACGCCGATTAACTCCCTCGCAACCTAAATTAGATACCAACAAAAAAGATCGAATTGCGCGGATGTACTGAGTTCGATCGGGTATGCGTAGTGTTGCGTTGCGTGAGCGTTGAGGATGTCACAGTTGCGTAACCGGCCGAGGGGCGCGCGTATTGCGTTCTTCGGCCTCGGTCTTTGCGGCTTCGCATTGACCCCGACTCAAGCCGGATATCAGGACATCGGATCGCTTTTGGCGCGGCAGCCAGGCGTGGCCGAACGCTGGCAACGCCAGGTATTTTCTGCCGCGCGTGCCGTCCAGCTCGCCACTTACAGTTTCGGCCAACCGATCGGAACCTCTTCCCCGCAAACCGCAACTTACCGGCTGGCAAGTCTCGACAATCAAGGCATCGATATCACCGGTTCCGTGCGGCGCAATCCGATAGCCCAAACGCCGCCGCGCTATCGGGCCGCCGACTTCCCCAAGGTCGACCGCACGCTCAAGGGCGACCGCCTCATCGTTACTCCTCCCGAACCACCGGCGCCCGCGAATGTTGCGCCGGCCAAGGAGGATCCGTCGACCTCCAATTCGTCGGTGAAGGGCGCCAAGACCGCCGACGCAGTCTCACCTTCCGAACCCGCTCCGCTCGATCCGGAACTAGCGGAGGCGCTGAAGGCGCCGCCGCTTCCGCAATACAATGCCTCGACGACGCTCGAAGTCCTGCCCGGCGATGGCGCGTCGAGCCCGCTCGCTTCCACCCGGCAGCGCGACGGGTTTTCGGTGAAGACCGCTAGTCTTTATTTCGGAAGCAATTCGCTCGGCGCGTCGCTGGAAAGCATCGAGCGCTGGCAGCCCGGCGAGGAGCCTGTCATCGTGACGCCGGGCGGCCTCGATCTCGACATGAAGGTGATGGCGTCGTTGCCTGCGGCGGCCGAAGAGCCGGTCAAAACTACCGAGAGTGGCGAGAGCATCGCGGCCAAGGGCGAAGTCAATTCCGACAACCAGCGCGTCAGGACACCGGCGGAGCGCCTCGGCCTGTTTGATGAGAAGTCGCGTGCCAAATCCGAAAAATGTCTCGCCGAAGCGATCTATTTCGAATCCCGCGGCGAGGCGGTTCGCGGCCAGATCGCGGTGGCCCAGGTGGTGCTGAACCGCGCCTTCTCCGGTTTTTATCCGACCACGGTGTGCGGCGTCGTTTACCAGAACAAGCACCGGCATCTCGCCTGCCAGTTCACCTTCGCCTGCGATAATGTGGCCGACGTCGTGCGCGAACCCGACATGTGGGATCGTGCCAGGAAGATCGCCAAAGCCATGCTGGACGGCCAGCTTTGGCTGCCCGAAGTCGGCAAGTCGACCCACTACCACGCCTATTGGGTGCGCCCTTCCTGGGTGAGCGAAATGAAGAAGATGTATAAATTCGGCGTGCACACCTTCTACCGGCCGCGCGCATGGGGCGATGGCAGCGACGCGCCGAGCTGGGGAACGCCGGCGCAGACCGCGGAAATATCGGCCAAGCTCGCGGAGGCCGCACAAAGTTCGGCCGAACAGGCCAGCGCCAGGCGTTAGGCCTTCCAGCGATCGCCCGGACCTGAATACCCCATTCGGTTGAGACAAGATCGTCCGGCGGCCTTTCCTCAAAACGCGGCCGCCACTGCACGCAAGTCTCGAAATTTTCCGCGACGACAGATCGCATGAGATCCGACGTGAGATCGCGTGAGATATTGTCGTACGCACCGATTGCAGGGCTGCTCTGCAGCGAGCAATCCGGCGCTGGTCTTGGGATTTTCATGCGCATGCATTAATCAATAAGCCGTGTCGATCGGCCGTTGCGAAGGAATCACATGGCGATAACCGCAGAAAATCTCCGACCGAATTCCGGCGCCATGAACTGGCGTACGCCGCTGGTGATCGTGGTGTGCGGCTGCCTGATCGGTATGCTGACTTTCGGTCCGCGCTCGACCTTCGGATTTTTCATGCAGCCCATGAGCCGCGAGTTTGCATGGGGCCGCGACGTGTTTGGGCTTGCGCTCGCGATCCAGAATCTGTTGTGGGGTATCGGCCAGCCGTTCGCCGGCGCGATCGCGGACCGGTTCGGCGCCTTGCGCGTGATCTCCGCCGGCGCGCTGCTTTATGCCGCGGGTCTGATCGTCATGCGTTACTCCGCAACGCCGTTCTCGCTCGACATCAGCGCGGGTTTGTTGATCGGATTTGGTCTGTCCGGCTGTTCGTTCAACCTCGTTTTGTCGGCATTCGGAAAGTTGCTGCCGCCGGAGTGGCGCGGCACCGCGATCGGCGCGGGCACCGCGGCTGGATCGTTTGGACAATTCCTGTTCGCGCCATTCGGTGTCGCCTTGCTCGACAATTTCGGCTGGCAGCCGACCCTGACCGTATTTGCCGCCATGATGCTGCTGGTGGTGCCGCTTTCGCTGGCACTGGCAACGCCGCCTTCAACGACCGCCACCGTCGCCGTGGCGGAGCAGCAGACATTCACGAATGCGCTGGCCGAGGCGTTCGGGCACCGCTCTTACGTGCTGCTGGTGCTGGGGTTCTTCACCTGCGGCTTTCAGTTGGCCTTCATCACCGTGCACCTGCCCGCCTATCTGGTCGATTGCGGCGTCCCGGTTCAGGTCGGCGGCTGGGTGATCGCCGTCATTGGCATGTTCAACATCCTGGGATCTCTCAGCGTCGGCTGGCTGCAGAACCGGCTTCCCAAGCGCTACATCCTCTCGACGATCTATTTCATTCGCGCGATATCGATCGTCGCATTCGTCTCGGTTCCGATCACCACCTTCACGGCAATCGCATTCGGCGTCATCACCGGCTTGACCTGGCTGTCCACGGTTCCACCGACCTCGACCCTGGTCGCGGTGATGTTCGGCACGCGCTGGCTGGCCACGCTTTATGGGTTCGCGTTTTTCAGCCACCAGGTCGGAGGCTTCCTCGGCGTGTGGCTCGGCGGCTTCGTGTTCGAGAAGTTCCAGTCCTATATGCCGATCTGGTGGCTTTCGGTCCTGTTCGGCGTGCTGTCGGCCGTGATCAATCTGCCGATCGTCGAGGCGCCAGTCAGGCGCGCGGTTGCGCAGCCGGCCTAGACCGGTCAATCTAGGTCAACTCACGACAACAGGCCGCGGGGAGGTTCCAGCGTTGGCAACGTTCAAGGCGATCAGGATCGACAAGGCGGAGAAGGGCACTACCGCCGCGCTCACCCAGTTCGACGAAGCCGAATTGATGGAGGGCGACGTCACCGTACGAGTCGAATGGTCGACGTTGAACTACAAGGACGGCCTCGCCGTCACCGGCAAGGCGCCGGTGGTGCGGCGCTTTCCGATGATCGCCGGCATCGATTTTGCGGGCACGGTCGAGCAGTCGACTCATCCGCAATGGAAGGCCGGCGATAGAGTGATCAGCAACGGCTGGGGCTTGGGCGAGACCCATCTGGGCGCTTACGCCGAGAAAGCCCGCGTCAAGGGCGACTGGCTGGTGCGTGTGCCGGAGCGCATGTCGGCGCGCGACGCGATGGCGATCGGGACCGCGGGCTATACCGCGATGCTGGCCGTGCTGGCGCTGGAGCAGCATGGCGTCACCCCGGCGCATGGTCCTGTTGTTGTTACAGGCGCCGCCGGCGGTGTCGGCTCGGTCGCGACCGCCGTGCTCTCGAAGCTCGGCTACCACGTCATTGCATCGACCGGGCGGATGTCGGAGGCCGCCTATCTGAAAGGCCTCGGGGCTGCCGAGGTGATCGATCGCAATGAATTTTCTGGCCCGGCCAAGCCTTTGGCCAGGGAGCGCTGGGCGGGCGGGGTGGACAGCGTCGGCTCGACGACACTGGCTAATCTCTTGTCGATGACGAAATACCGGGGGGCCATAGCGGCCTGTGGGCTCGCTGGCGGCATGGATCTGCCGACCTCGGTAGCGCCGTTTATTTTGCGCGGGGTGTGTCTGTTAGGTATCGATTCCGTGATGTGCCCAATTGAATTGCGCAAGACTGCCTGGAACCGGCTAGCCAGCGACCTAGATTCCGGTAAACTATCTGAAATTACTCATGAAATTGGCTTAGGCGAAGTTATCGAGGCCGGTGCCAAAATCCTTGCCGGGCAGGTTCGCGGTCGAATTGTGGTAAAAATTGCCTGACTTGTTCAGACTTTACCAACCAAGCTGCTCCAAATTGCCACGGTTGGTATGGTAAGCAGCGGGTAAAGGGCATCAGCGCTTGCCCGCGCTCGGGTCAAGTTGGAGTTGCAGCATGCTTGCGCGTTTTGTGTTGGGGGCGGTGGTGGCCGGTGCGGCGATAGCGCCGGCGTTGGCCGGGCAGATGAATGCCGAGGAGGCCCGCAGATTCGTATCAGGCAAGGTGTTCGCCTTTACCTGCTTTGACGGGACGCGCGGCGCGGGGCGCATCCTCGACGACATGGGGGCGGCCGGCGCGGTGCAATTCAGCGGCTCGGGTCCGATTCGTCACGTGCGGCTCCCCGGCAATACCCTTCAAATCCGCGGCCAAGCCGTCTGCGCGTCGCTCAGGGGCATTCCGTTCGAGCCTTGTTTCAATCTCGACAAGCATGATGAGCGCAGCTTCCGCGGATCGGTCTCCGGCATGAGTTTCGCCTATTGCGATTTCCACCATCAGGGCGCGGCGCAAATGTTGATGGCGCGCGCGGCCGCTCACCCGCGTTCGCTGCGTGCGCCTGAGCACACCGGCTCGGTGGAAATGTCGGCGCGGGCCGAGACCCCGCGGGTCGAGAGCGGCAGGATCGAGCCGGTCAGTTCCGAGACGAAGTCGGAGCCTGAAAAGGCGTTGGAGCTGCGTCGCTCGACCGATTGATAGACGCCGGGCGGGCATTCCCTCACACATTCCCAGTCGTGATTTTGCGGCTAGGCGGTAGCAGCGTGCGGGCGCTTGCGAACCCGCAGTTGCCGGCGCAGATGGCCGGTCCTATGTTCGCTACTAGAGGTTGTGCGACATTTTTGTGAACGCTCAGATCATCTGAAATTAACTAAATTTTGAAAGTGTCGGCCTACCGCTAAGACGCGGCGCCAATCGCTCGATTCGAAGAACATCTCCGCAGCGGATCGTCGCGGGTATGTGTCGTTTGGGCAGGGCGGTCGCCGTTGCTTTTCTCCGTCTCATCCACGTTCACCGGCAGGTCTAGATGTCGTTCCTCAGCAGCTTCTCCCTTCGTTTGACCCACAAGATTTCGGCGCTAGGCATCACTGGCGTTGCCGGCGTCATCCTCGTCGGCAGTATCCACATGTACGGCGAATCCGAAATGGCGTCGTACAAAAAGGCAGCAGAAAATGCGCGAGCCGTCTTTGAGCTGAACGGCAAGGTCGAGATCGATTCGCTGGAGTTCCGGCGCGCCGAAAAAGATTTCCTGCTGCGCAATGACCAGAAGAAGGCTGAACTTCATGACGAGATCGCCAAGACTGTCGTCTCAGACATAAGCCTGCTTCATGCAAAGGTGGTGGCGATCGGCAAGGCGGATCTGGCGAGCAAGATCGAGGCCATGAGTAACTCAGTAAAGCAATATCAGGCGCATTTCGCTTCCGTCGTCGCGGAGAAAGTTCGCCTTGGCCTGGACGAAAAGTCGGGCCTTGAGGGCCGCCTGCGCGATTCGGTGCATGATATCGAAGCGCGCGCAGATCAACTGCATCAGTCGGACCTGACGGTGACCATGCTGATGATGCGCCGGCATGAAAAGGACTTCATGCTGCGCCGTGACGCAAAATATGGCGACGTGATGAAGAAGCGCGCTTCGGAATTTGCCGCCGAGGTCGACAAGGCCGATATTCCGGAGGCCGCCAAAGCCGAACTCAAGCAAAAACTTGCCGATTACCAGCGCGATTTCTTTGCCTGGTTTGACACTGCCCTCAAGCTCGCAGCGGAGTCGAAGGCGATGTCCGAATCTTTCTCGGAAGTCGAACCGGTGATCGATGCGGTGTCGAGGGCTGTGAGCGATATCCGGGCCGAAGCGGATCAATCTTACGCAAGGGTGAGCGAAAAAGTCGATCGGCAAATGAAACTCGCCATCCCCCTGATAGCACTTGCGGTCCTTGGAATCGGTATCTTTATCGGAAGGTCCGTTTCCAAACCGCTATCGGCGATGAGGACGGCCATGATCGAGCTTGCGAACGGCAATTTCGCGGTTGTGCTGCCCGGTCTCGGCCGCGCCGATGAGGTCGGCGAGATCGCGCAAGCCGTCGAAACCTTCAAGGTCAATGCGGAGCAAAAGGCGCGTGAGGAGGCCGAAGTCAAGATCAAGCGGGATCGGGAGGCCGAGCAGCAGCGCAAGGCGGACATGATCAGGTTGGCGGATGATTTCGAAGGGGCGGTCGGTGAGATCGTCGAAACCGTGTCGTCGGCTTCGACCGAACTTGAGGCCTCTGCCGGCACCCTCACCTCGACCGCGGAACGCACGCAAGAGCTCAGCACCGGGGTCGTGGAGGCTTCCGAGGAGGCCTCCAGCAATGTGCAGTCGGTGGCGTCGGCAACCGAGGAACTATCCTCTTCGGTTAGCGAGATCAGCCGCCAGGTCCAGGAATCGGCTCGCATGGCTGGCGAGGCCGTCGGGCAGGCGCGCGCGACCAATGACCGCGTCGGCGAATTGTCGCAGGCAGCGGGCCGCATCGGCGACGTGGTCGAGCTCATCAGCACCATCGCCGGGCAAACCAATCTGCTGGCACTCAACGCCACCATCGAGGCGGCGCGCGCCGGCGAAGCCGGTCGTGGCTTTGCCGTGGTCGCTTCCGAGGTCAAGGCATTGGCTGAGCAGACCGCGAAGGCGACCGGCGAGATCGGTCAGCAGATCACCGAAATTCAGGCGGCGACACAGGAGTCGGTGGCTGCGATCCAACACATTAGCGGCACGATCGAAAGACTGTCCGAGATTTCGTCGACCATCGCGGCAGCGGTGGAAGAACAGGGTGCGGCGACGCAGGAGATCTCCCGCAACGTGCAGCAGGCGGCGCGGGGCGCGCAGCAGGTCTCGTCCAACATTACCGACGTGCAACGCGGCGCCACCGAGACCGGCTCGGCCTCCTCGCAGCTTCTCGCCGCGGCGAAGTCGCTGTCGGGTGACTCGAACCGCCTCAAGCTTGAGGTCGGCAAGTTCCTCAGCTCGGTCAGGGCGGCCTGACCGCACAGCCCGGACTTGCTATGCGTCGGGTCAGGTGGCCGGCGCCGGCGGCGGCTTTTGCCGGCGAAACAACACTCGCTGGTAGAACCAGCCGATCGCGACCAGCACCAGGCCAAGGCAAATAAACGACAGCGCGCGATAGACGCCGGTCAGGGTCGACATGTCGATCAGAAACGCCTTGGTGATGGTGAGCGCGATGACGGCTGCGGAGGCAAGCCGGGCGCGCTGCGAATTGACCGCAATGCCGATACCCAGCAACGCCACGCCGAATACCAGCCAGGCGATCGAATAGGTGTATTGCTCGGCATCGTTGGTCGTGCCGCTCAGCAGGTTGATCGCCAACACCGGCCCATGATAAATCCTTCGGATCTCAAGCGTCGCATAACTCAGCGCAAGGATCAGCGCGGCGGCCGCAATGCTGTTGGCATAGGCCAGAGCCCGTTGACCAGCCACCGCATAGGACAATAGCAACGCGAGAATAGCGGGCATCGCGTAGCCGAGCAGGATCTGATTGATGAATTCGCCGGCAATTTCGACGCGCCAGAGCGCCGGATTGCCAAAGAATAGCAACCCGAACAAAGCCGCCAATCCGGCGAACACCGTCAGCAACACGGCGCCGACATTGTGGACGATGCTGCGGCTTCGAATCCGCAATCGCTCGAGGCCAATGGCCATGGCAAGAGCGGCGCAGACCTGCAACGCGGTCTCGGTGAGGCCGGCGGTATCGCGGTAGACGTCGCCGCCGTTCACGGCATGGCGAATCTCCATGAACACCAATAGCACCGTGAACAGGATCGCCGCGGCTTCCACCGCGCGCAAGGGCGTATCGTCACCGCGCTCTCGCAGGAAGTAGCTGCCTGCCCAGAACGACAGCGCCGGCACACCGTAACCCCATAACAGCCAGTTGAAGATCGGCGTGGTACCGACCGCATCGCCGACGATGCGCGGCTCGTAGCCGATACGCAGCACCACGACGGCAGCCAGAATCGCGGCCAGCACGCGCAAAAACGGGATGGGCCGTTGCATCGAAATCCAGGCTGATCCCAATGACATCAGCGCGATTGCGATCGTGAGCCAGCCTTTTTCAAGCGCAAAGGTCAACGCCAGCGCCAGCGCTGCGAGCGTGCCGGTTGCAAACAGCGCAGTGGAGATCGTAAGACCCGGCCGGCTCTCCCGTCTGGTCAGTATTTCGGTCGCCGCGGCAAAGGCCACCGCCAACAGGACCGCGAGAATCGCAAACGGAACCGAGCGATCGAGATGCGCGATGCGGGCGTAAAGCGCGATCAATAACGCCAGCGCCGCAAACACGCCGCTTGCCGACCACACCACCGGGATGATGGCGCTCGCCGAGCGGCCCTGTGCCAGGAAACCCGTGGCGCCGAAGCCCGCGGCGAAAATCGCGGCCATGATCAAATGCCACGATACCGAGCTGTCGGTGGCGGAAGGGCCAATGCCGGGCAGCGGTCCGCCCGGCAACACTAGCATGTCGGGATTGCCGCGCACCGCCCATTCCAGAAACACGATGCCGACAAAGGCCGCCGCGAAGGCGATAGCACCGGTCGCGGCCGGCGCAAGCCAAGCGACCAGCAAGGCCGCAGCCACCAGGATGGTGAACGCGATGAGGGATGCGTCGGCATGGAAGCTCGCCAACACGATCATAGTAGCGCCGAGCAGGTAGGCCGCCAGCGATCCCGATGAGACCTGTTCGATCCGGCCTTCGTCGGCGGGCGGACCGAACAGCAGGCCGCACACCACCAGCAAAGCCGCGAGCACAAACCCCGCCATGACATGGAACGCATAAGGTCCGACCAGTGGCGGATCGAATTTCAGAGCAGGCAGCGTCCAGAGGAGCGCGAACACGATGGTGGTGACCGCAAGCCAGCGCCACAACCTGATCCGCGCAAGGCCGAAGGCCGCCGCGGTGACGATGGCGAGGTAGATATAGAGCGCCCAGAAATCCGGCTTCTCGGAAGAAACCAGAACGGGAGTTGCGAAGGCGGCGACGACGCCAAGCCCCGCCAGCGCCGGGCCGTGCAGCAGCGCTGCGGCAAGCGTGCCAAGCGCCACCAGCCCGAGCAGGATGAAGGCGCTTGCGGGCGCAAGAAAATCGTATAGCGCGTAAGCCGCATAGACGGTCGCAAAGGCGACCGCCGTTCCGGCCGCGGTCAAGATCGCGGGAATATTCGCGATCGGTATGGCCTGGATGGTCGAGATATTCTCCTTGCGCCGGGTCCATTCGCCCACGGCAAGCAAGGCAAGCGCGAATGCGCCGCCGAGCAAGACCCGCATGCCGGGCCCGAGCAGGCCGGCTTCAATCGAGTAGCGGACCATGAAGAACCCGCCGAGCGCGAGCGTCAGGCCGCCGAGCCACACCACCCAGCGGGTGCCGACGCGCTCCTCGAAGCCGGGCTCGGCCTGCGGCAGCGGTGGGGGCATCGCCGCCGTAACGCCGATGGCGTCGGCTGGTGCGGCGGGCTCCGTCTCGCGCAGAGTTGCTGCGGGTTCAGCCTCGGCAGCAGTCGTTGGCATATCCGATTGAGAGGGGGCGCGTGTTTGCCCAGGCTCTTCAAGCGGGGACAGCGGCGGCGGGGTTGGCCGCGCCGCCAGCCCGACCGCTTCGATCGCGTCCAAGCGCGCGCGCAGCATCGAAATTTGATTGAACGTCTTGCGCGCGACAATCAGCGCCACAACCGCAATCGCCACCGCAAAGAATTCAAACATCAGGCCTCCGGGCGATCGGCCCCGCATCGGGCCTGTCGCATCAATATTTTCCCGTTTCGAGAACGCTTTCCTAACTTCGCGGCGTCTACTGAGTGTAGATCGCGGCGACAAAAGTTCAACAAGTCGATGAAGTAATTGACCCTACAGCCGCAGCCGTCGGCTGCCGCCTGGCGTCACTCGAGATCGATGCGGAAGGGCCTGCCCTCGACCGTCATGCTGCCCGGGCCCATCTCGTCGAGCGCGCGCAGCATCCGCCCATCGCGCCCCAGGGCCTTGTCCGCCAAGCTGACAATCAGCCGGTTCGGCTGTGCGATCGGCGAAGCCGCGCGAATTCGCCGCGCGATTGCGATTTCGTCGCGATGCGGGTTGAGCGCGCAGACGGCGGCAAACGCGCTCGCGGTCGAGCGGCTGATGCCGGCATAACAATGGACGACCAAAGGCGCGTTGCGGTCCCAGCCGCGCACAAAATTCAGCACCTGCTCGATGTGCGACTCCGAGGGCGCGACAAAACCGTCAAGTTGCTCGGTGATGTCGTCCATCTGCACCTTCAAATGATTGGCCGGGAGCACCGACTCCGGCCGCCGCACCTGATCGACATTGGCCATGACCGTGAGGACATGACTGGCGCGGACGGCCTTGACGGTGGCAGGAAGCGCTGCGAGCGAGCAGACGTGAATCATGATTTTCCCATTTGAGGCGCCATCATACGCATTCATCCGTGCAATGTCTTGAACCTTGCCAAGAACCGTTTCTCGGCCTTGGCCGCGCTCCACGGCGTCAGATAGTCCCGCCGCGTCGCCGCCGGCAGGCCCGGATCGCGGCCGAACAGGCGCTTGGCTTCGGCCTGTGCAAATCCGGCAAGTTCCGTGGCCTCAAGGTAGGCCGCGCCTTTGTCGGCAGCCTTGATCTGACGCTCGATCTCCTGCGCAAGGACAGCCGGCAGACCGAAGCGGATGTGGATCGCCGAAAGCAGCCGCTTTTCGACCGCCTTGTAATCCCCGCCCAGCACCGCCTTGAACGGCGATATCATGTCGCCGATGACATATTCCGGCGCGTCATGCAGCAATGCGGCGAGCCGGTATCTGACATCGACCCGCGGGGTTTGCTCGCGCATCACGGCCTCGACCAGCAGCGTGTGCTGCGCTACGGAGAAGATGTGGGCGCCATGGGTCTGACCGTTCCAGCGCGCCACCCGTGCCAGCCCATGCGCAATATCGGCGATTTCGATATCGAGCGGCGAGGGATCCAAAAGGTCGAGCCGCCGCCCGGATAACATCCGCTGCCACACGCGGGTGCCTGCCGGCAATTTTTTCGCCGTCATTTGACTTTGAGGCGGGGGCTGCGGCGTTTTCCGGCGCAACTTTCGTGGCAGAAGCAGGTAACCAGATGGTCGTTGACCATGCCGGTGGCCTGCATGAAGGCGTAGACGATGGTCGGGCCGACGAACTTGAATCCGCGCGACGAAAGCTCCTTCGAAATCTTGATCGAAAGCGGGGTCGCCGCCGGTACGCTCGTCGTCGTCTTGAAATGGTTGACCTTTGGTTTGCCGTCGAGGAAATCCCACAGGAATGTCGAGAAGCCGGGGCCGTCCTCCATGATCTTCAGGTAGGATTTCGCGCTGCCGATCGTCCCCTCGATCTTGGCGCGGTTGCGAACGATGCCGGCATTGTTCATCAACGAATGGATTTTTTTCGCGTTGTAGCGCGCGATCTTCTCTGGCTGGAAATCGTCGAACGCCTTTCGGAATTGATCGCGCTTGCGCAAGATCGTGATCCACGACAATCCGGCCTGGAAGCCGTCGAGAATGAGCTTTTCATAAAGTGCGCGGTCGTCAAATTCCGGCACGCCCCATTCGGTGTCGTGATAGGCGACGTAAAGCTGATCTTCGCCCGGCCAGGGACACCGCGTCAGGCCATCGGCATGCAGGCGCGCGGTCCTGGTCATGCCACGGTCTGCCTTGGCGTGGTGCGCAACTCATCCGGGTCGGCAAGACGAATCGCAAGGCCGCCCGCCGTCAGCGGTGTGCCGGCCTCGAGCGCGTCGGTGGCGCGATCGATCCTGATTAGCGCAAGGCCGCGCTCGCCGGCACTCGATCCCATGGTGCCGACCGGTTTGTCGCCGGCAAGGATCGCCATCCCCGCTTCCGGCGCCGGGCCGTCGAGAAGGACGCGGACCGTTCGGGTGCGGGCGGTGCCGCGATGCTGCATCCGCGACACCACTTCCTGGCCGACGTAACAGCCCTTGTCGAAGTCGACGCCGTGCAGCCGGTCCATGTTGGTTTCATGCGGAAACGCGTCGCCATAGATGAAATCCAGTCCGCCCCGCGGAGCGCCTGAGGCGACCCGATGGGCCTCGTAGGCGGAGCTGTCGACCATTTCAGCGCCGATCAGATCGGCGGCCTTTTGCGCTAGTTCTTGTGGAACCAGAATTCGAAGGCCGAGTGCGGCATGGCGCGGATCGGTGAATGCAAGATCGGGTTTGATCGCAGGCTCGCCGTCCCAGACCGCGAGCACGCCGAGGCTGTCGGAGAGATTCTGGATCTCGACCTTGGCGCGCAGCTTGTAGAAGCCGAGCTTGTCGGCAAGAGCTTGCGCGAGCGCCCTTGGGCAATCGATCAGGAAACCACCGCCATGGCCGGAAGGCGCTTCGGTGATCAGAAAATCCACGGTTATCTTGCCTTGCGGTGTCAGCAACGCGCCGAATCGTCCGAGACCCGGCTGGAGTAGGACAACGTCGGTTGTGACGAGACCGTTGAGGAAGTTGCGGGCGTCGCTGCCTGAGACCTTGACCACGCCACGGTCGGGTAGAAACGCTGCTTTCATTGCCAGGTTCTCTTGCCGGGTTCTTCTTGCCAAATTCGCTTGCGGCACGTCGCTTTTCTTGGCCTCAGTTTCCTTTGGGAAACGTCGGCGCCGGATATCACACGGCAAAGTATGACGCTAAGGTGCCGGGAACAAGGCCTGAGCGACACGAGAATTCGGCGAATCGGGCACCGGGGACCCGAAGCGAAGACCCAAGAATCAGCGCCATGAAGCAGCGATTTGATACCATTCTAAAATCCGGCACCGTGGTCAATCAGGACGGCGAGGGCGTGTGCGATATCGCCATCGCCAACGGCCGCATCGCCGAAATCGGCGGACTTGGACAGGCCACCGCAGCCGAGGTGATCGACTGCAAGGGCCTGCACGTCTTGCCGGGCGTGATCGATACCCAGGTGCATTTTCGCGAGCCGGGCCTTACCCACAAGGAGGATCTAGAAACCGGCTCGCGCAGCGCGGCGATGGGCGGCGTGACGGCGGTGTTCGAAATGCCCAACACCGATCCCTTGACCGTCACCGAGCAGGCCTTCACCGCCAAAGTGAGGCTCGGCCATCATCGTATGCATTGTGATTTTGCCTTCTTCATCGGTGGCACCCGCGACAATGTAGCGGACCTGCCGGAGCTGGAGCGCGCGCCCGGATGTGCCGGCGTGAAAATATTCATCGGCTCCTCAACCGGTGCGCTGTTGGTGGAGGATGACGAAAGCCTGCGCCGGATTTTCAAGGTGATCCGCCGCCGTGCCGCGTTTCATGCCGAGGACGAGTATCGCCTCAACCAGCGCAAGCAGTTGCGCGCAGAGAACGATCCGCGCTCGCATCCGCTCTGGCGCGACGAGACCGCGGCGCTGATGGCGACGCAGCGGCTGGTCAACCTTGCCCATGAGAGCGGAAAGCGCATCCATGTGTTACATATCTCGACCAAACAGGAGATCGAGTATTTGCGGGATCACAAGGATGTCGCCACCTGCGAAGCAACGCCGCATCACCTCACGCTGGCCGCTCCCGAATGCTACGAGCGGCTCGGCACCCGCGCGCAGATGAATCCGCCGGTGCGCTCAGTCGATCACCGCGAGGGTATCTGGCGCGGCATCGAGCAGGGCATCATCGACGTGCTTGGCTCCGACCACGCGCCGCATACGCTTGAGGAAAAAAACAAAGCCTATCCGGCGTCGCCTTCCGGGATGACCGGGGTGCAGACGTTGGTGCCCTTGATGCTCGACCACGTCAACGCCGGGCGGCTGTCGATTTCGAGGCTGGTCGATCTCACCAGCGCCGGTCCCGCACGAATCTACAACATTGCCTGCAAGGGGCGGATCGCGGCCGGCTATGACGCCGATTTCACCATCGTCGATTTGAAGCGCAGCGAGACCATCACCAACAAATGGGTCGCCTCGCGCGCCGGCTGGACGCCTTACGATGGAATGCGCGTGACCGGATGGCCGGTCGGCACCTTTGTGCGCGGCCGCCGCGTGATGTGGCAAAGCGAGATCGTCGCAGCATCGACCGGCGAGCCGGTGCGGTTTCTGGAAACGCTGAGGGCTTAGCGTCGTGCAACACTGTCATCGCCCGGCTTGACCGGGCGACCCAGTATTCCGAGCTGCCGGTGATAAGTCGATAAGCCACGGCGTACTGGATCACCCGCCTTCGCGGGTGATGACGAGGTGAATGTTGCTGCTATTGCTTCGCCAGGGAGGTTGAAAATTCGCCGTTGCGGACGCGGCCGGGGAGGCCCTCGACGAATTTGGCCACCGCATCTTCGCCGTAGGTCTTGACCAGTTCGGCGAAGGCGGCGAACAGGCTCGCCTGCGCCAGGCAGTCGCCGTCGACGCCGTCGTGCCGCGCCTCCGCCCAGGCCTCGCTGAGATAGCCGAGCGCAGCCTGCTTCTGTTCGTGATCGGGAAGATCGCAGGCGATGGGGAAGGGCGCTGGATGGTTCATGAACTCAACAGGCAGTCTCGCGTGACCCAGGGCGGAACGCGTCGAATGCCCAAACCTTTAGCATGCCGGATGCCGCCGCCTAGACCAGTTCTTTAGGAAAGGTTAACGGGGCGCGAGAAATCGACCAAGTGCCCGAAATTCAAAATTTTGGAGTGTCTCAATTTGAAAATTAGGAGTGAGCTGACGCCGGTCGCCGCGCGACCCCCGCCATGCTATGATCAGCGCAAGGCAGCGTTGGAGCCGCACGATGAACGCCTTCACAACGGGCGACCGCATAAACCAAATCATCTGGGTATTGGTGTTCGTCGGCTTTGTCTATTCGACCAATCTTGCAGGTCGAATTGCGGAGCGTCGAGGACGCGGCTTCTGGGGCTGGGTGTCGATTGCTGGGATTTGCATTGGGCCGCTGGCGATTCCACTGTTGTTTCTGTTGCCGAACTTGCGTCGCGAGGACCCAACGGTCCCGAAGGCGAGAAACGCCCTGATGATGTGATCGGCGCGGTAAAACCAGTAATCGAGGGCAATCGGGACCCGACCCGCCTCAACCTGTCGTTGGCCTTGGTTTGAAAGGGCTCTGACCGGATTTCAAAATAGGATGCGTCAGGTCCACGCGCGATTAGGTTGATACGGATCATGCCCTAGTTGGCGTAGCGGGCGGTCAGGTCGCGGGAAATCTTCGAGCCTTCCTCGATATAGCGGCGGATCGCGACGGACGCCGCCGGCGTGCAGGTCCGGTAGGTCTGTTGGAAGCCGTTATAGCCGCGGTTGAAGCCCGCGATCATGCGCGCACGCCTGTCGCCGGAGGGGGTTTCGGCATCGATCAGCGCCTGCATTTCGTTGCGCCATTTGCCGCCTTCATTGCTGCCGCAAATGCCCCTGAGATAGTGCAGCGTCCCAAGGATTTCGGCGAGCCGCTGCAGGTCGCCATCAAAAGGCGCAGCCGCCTCCTGCGCCCGCACGGAGCCGGAAAGGCAAGAGAAAACGAGGAGAGCTGCCAGAAAATGCTTTGACATATATGGGTCCGGAAGGCCTTCGTGATATGCCTTCTCAATACGCTGGAAGCAAGGCACGGAAAGCGCGTGCGCTTCGAGAAAGAACCGGCAATCAGGCCCCCAGCACGCGCCGGGCCGACTGGATGACCTCCTGCAGGCCAGTGGTGATCTTCAACCCGGCAGACGCATCGGGCGCAATCCATTTGTAATCGTCGAGTTCGTCGTTCAGCGCCAATTCGCCGCTGCTCCAGCGCGCCGCGAACGACATGATCAAATAATGCCCGCCGCCCTTGGCACTCGGAACGACCTCGCGCCATGCGGCGAGATCGACGATCTCGATTTTGAGCGCGGTTTCCTCAGCCACCTCGCGATGCAGGGCGGCGTGGATGGTTTCGCCGAATTCGACGCGGCCGCCCGGCAGCGAATAGAGACCCTTGGCCGGCGATCGGGCGCGGCGCACCAGCAGGATCTTGCCATCGCGGAAGATCGCCGCGCTGACGGCAAGCTGGGGATAGGGCGGTTGAAGAAGGGATGCCAAGGCATGATCCCGAAGAGTGGGAATTGATCTCTGGAAAGACTATGCCTCATACATCGACAAGGGTCTAATCCGACGGAGCTATCAATGGGTCATGATGTAGTCGACGTCGGCCTCGATGTCGCCGTTGATAATGCCGCCCGCCAGCATCACCAGCGGCTTTACCCAGCCGGTAGCCTGCTCGGCTAGCCTGGCGCGGGTCTTGTCCTGCTGGGCTTGGCGCATCGCATCGCCGACCGCGGTCAGGATCGAGGTCATCGCACTGGTGATGTTGTCGAACTCGGTGCGGATGCGGCCGTCGGCGGAGTCATAGGCGGCGATAGCAAGGTCGCGCGCCTTGAAATTCGAGGCCGTGAAATGCTCGGCGTAGGACAGCGGCCGCCAGCCGAGAAAATCTTCCGCGCATTCCGGCATGTCCGGAACCATCTCGAGCAGCATGATGGCTTCGTTGAAATGGTTCAGATAGTCGGTTGCAAGGCCAGTGCGCGGATTGATGTTGGCGGCGCGCAGTTCGGCCAACCGTGCCTGTGCTTCGGGGCCGGTCTTGGAATGGGATCGCGCCGGTTGGGCCGCGGTGGTCGTCATCTGCCGCCGTGTTATGCGCATGGGGGTTAAAAGGCCCTCAATTTATATCTATTTGGATAACAGAATGTGTGGACGCTTTGTCATCACCTCGCCGCCGCAGGCCCTAAGGCAAATTTTTGGCTACGTGGAACAGCCAAATTTCCCGCCAAGGTTTAACGTTTCACCTACGCAACCGATACCAGTTGTCATCGTCGAAAACGGCGCAAGGCATTTTCGCCTGATGCGCTGGGGGCTGATTCCAGCCTGGGCGAAGGATCCCCGCAAGTTTACCGTCCTGATCAACGCGCGCGCGGAGACCGTGAGGGAGAAGCCTGCCTTCAAGAACGCGATTGTGCGGCGGCGCTGTCTGATTCCGGCGGACGGCTATTATTCTGCCGATCACGCCAGAGCAGCGCGAGGCCGAAGCGCCCAAGCCGGTGAGGAGAGCGAGCCCGCGCAAGCCTGCAGCCATCAAGCCGGATGACGGGCAGGGCTCGTTGTTTTGAGGCCAGCTATCGCCGCCCCAAATCAACCGGCATCCGCAAAAAGCTCCTTCAGCTTCATTACCGCGCTGTCGGGCGTTGTAAGGACCGGCAGGCTTGAGGCGGCTGCGACCAGGGCTGCTGCCGGCGCCATGCTGTACTGGGCGAGCGCGATCAGGTCGCAGTCGCGCAAATCGCGCGAGGCTTGCGCGACCAGGCGATCATGCTCGGCGCGATCGCCGCGATCGAGCGCGGCGAGCGCCCCTTCCGCCAGTTTCGGCACGAGCTGGACGGAGCTTGGAAATTCGCCGGGCATCGACTGCAGCGTCGGCGCAAAAGTCGAGAGCAGGCCGATCCTGTGGCCGCGCGCCACCGCCTGCTCGATCATCGCTTCGTTCGGCTTGAGCACCGGCATCGGCGCCTGCGCGCGCGCCACCGCCTCGATGCAGGGGCCGAAGGCCGAGCAGGTGAAGAGGATGGCGTTGGCGTGCGTGGAAGCCGCGTAGCGCCCGAGCGCGAGGAAACGGTCGGTCATCGCGGCGGTGAGGTGGCCATCGCGCGCGACGTCGGCCGACAGGCTGTCGTCGAGCACATTCATCAGGGTCGCGTCCTTCCAAAGCCTCGCGAACGAAGCCTCGATCGGAACGATTGAATGTTTCAGGGCGTGGATGAGAGCGATGCGCATTTGTTCTAAAGCACCTTGCCCGGGTTCATGATCCCGAGCGGATCGAGCGTCGATTTGATGGCGCGCATCAGTTCGATGGCGACCTTGTCTTTCACATCCGGCAGTTCGTCGCGCTTGAGCACGCCGATGCCATGCTCGGCGGAAATCGATCCCCCCATCCGCAGCACGATCTCGAACACGACCGCGTTCACCGCGTGCCATTGCCTCAGGAAATCCGCGGTATTGGCGCCGATCGGCTGGCTGACATTGTAATGGATGTTGCCATCGCCGAGATGGCCGAAGGGCACCGGACGCGCGCCCGGAATGAGTTTGACGACGGCCGCATTGGCTTCGGCGATGAATTCGGGGACGGCCGCGACCGGTACGGAGATGTCATGCTTGATCGAGCCACCCTCCGGCTTCTGCGCGGCCGACATCTCGTCGCGCAATTTCCAGAATGCCGAGCGTTGGCCCAAATTCGCAGCGATCGCGGCATCGTCGACGATGCCCCGTTCCATTCCTTGCGCGAGGATCGATTCCAGCGTGGCGCGGGCGTCATCGCGCGGGGTTGCCAGCTCCATCAGCACATACCAGCGATGCTGGTGACCCAAGGGATCGCGAATGTCGATGCCGTGGCGCACGCTGAAATCCACCGCAATGTCGGACAAGAGCTCGAAGCTCGTCAGTGTGCCGGCCGCCTCGCTCTGCGAGATCGAAAGCAGTCTTAGCGCGTCCGCCGGTGATTTGAGGCCGACAAAGGCGGTCTCCACCGCACGCGGTTTCGGAAACAATCTCAAGGTTGCCGCCGTGATGATGCCGAGCGTTCCTTCTGCACCGATGAAGAGGTTGCGCAGGTCGTAGCCGGTATTGTCCTTCTTCAGCTTCGACAGGCCATTGAGGACGCGTCCGTCCGCCAGCACCACCTCCAGCCCGAGCGCCATCTCGCGCGCCACGCCAAAGGCGAGCGCCGCGGTACCGCCGGCATTGGTCGAGAGGTTGCCGCCGATAGTGCAGCTTCCTTCCGCTCCCAGCGACAACGGGAACAGCCGGTCCACTTCGCTGGCCTTTTGTTGCGCGACTTGCAGTACCACGCCGGATTCGCAGGTCATGGTGTTCGACGCGATATCGATGTCGCGAATTTTGTCGAGCCGCCGCGTCGAGACCACCACCTCGCCATTGTGCGGCGTCTGGCCGCCGACCAGACCGGTATTGCCGCCCTGCGGCACCAGCGCGATTCTGTATTCGGTGGCGAGCTTGCAGATGGCAGAGACTTCCGCCGTCGAACCCGGCCGCAGCGCCAGCGGCGATCTTCCGTGGAACAGGCCGCGCTCTTCGGTGACGTAGGGCGCGATGTCGCCTGCTTCCGTGACCGCGTATTTGTCGCCAACGATGGCGCGGAATCGCGCGATCAGGTCGGACGAAAGCGGGGAGAGGGCGGGCTCAACGACCTTCATTTTCTTCTCTTGTCCGCTTTTTGCGTTTCTTTATTCCCGCCCCATCGCGGCGCGGCCCAGCCGGTCGTTGATCGCTTCGCCAAGCCCGTGCTGCGGCACCGGCATGACGGCGATGGCGCGCGCGCCTTTGCCATCGAGCGCTCGAAGATAAGCGAAAAGATTGGCGGCCGCCTCCGCAAGATCGCCGCGCACGGACAAATTCATCACGGCGTGGGCCGCCTCCGCGCCCGGGACGCTCGCTTGGCCAAACGCCAGCAGCGCCTCGCCGCTCTCGATGCGCTGGGCGTTAAGCCGCACCGGAGTGCGCGGCGCATAATGCGACGCCAGCATGCCAGGTGCGAGCGGCTGGCCATTCTCTTTGTCGGCATCATCAGGCAGCCGCGCCAGCGGCCGGCCCAGCACGCGCTCGATCTCGCCGCACTCCAGCCCGCCGGGACGGAGCAGCACGGGGACCTCAAAGCACCCGACGATGGTGGATTCGACCCCAACGGCGACTGGGCCGCCATCGACGATCAGATCGATCCGCCCCGCAAGGTCGCTTGCGACATGCGCGGCCGTGGTCGGCGAGACGTGCCCCGACAAATTGGCCGAGGGCGCTACCACCGGTCCGCCGAAAGCTCGCAGGATGGCGCGTGCGACGGGGTGGGCTGGAACGCGGACCGCAACGGTGTCGAGGCCCGCGGTCGCAAGCTCCGCCACCGGGCAATGTTCCGTCTTCGGCAATACCAGCGTCAGCGGCCCGGGCCAGAAGGCCTCAGCCAGCCTGGTCGCGGTCGGGTCGAAACGGGCAATTTTCATGGCGGCTGCGATATCCCCGACAGTGGCGATAAGGGGATTGAACAACGGCCGGCCCTTGGTCTCGTAGAGCCGGGCAATGGCGGGCGCATTTGCGGCATCCGCGCCAAGCCCGTAGACGGTCTCGGTCGGGAACGCGACCAGGCCTCCCTTCTTCAGGCAATCCGCGGCCCTTGCCACGACGGCCTCGCCGGCCGGCAGAATTGGCGTTTTCAGGCCTATATTCACTGGGGTTTAAGTCCTCAATTCGGCTTCTTGCGGTGCGCGGAAGCCAAGGCTATAAGCCGCGTTCTTGTCGGAGTGTGGCTCAGTCCGGTAGAGCACTGCGTTCGGGACGCAGGGGTCGCAGGTTCAAATCCTGCCACTCCGACCATTCTTTCAACTACTTATACTTTCGATGTTTTTTGCGCGCAACGTAATGCGCAATGAAATGAACGTTTTCGGCCCTAGCGCTTGCCCCCGGCAGGCTTCTGCTGCTTCTTTCCGAAAGTCAGGATGGTGGCGATGCGTCCGAGCAGACCGGCGATGCGCCCAGCCGTTTCCCTTTTCGGGGCCAGTCCGCCATCACGGACGAGAAAATCGAACTCATAGATTGCCGGCAGTCGGTGGCATCGTGGCGCGGATCGGCGTAGTGCACGCCTGGAATCAGGGTGGACTGGGGCCGCCTCCGCCGAAGCCAGGCCACAAGCCAGCCAAGGACTACATGGTAGTCAGATAAGCGATGAAAGCGTTCCAGGAACCCGGCTGTTTATTTTGGGAACGAGCCCGGAGAACCAATTGTTGTTGAGCATGGAGGATATTGCCATGCTTCTGTTTTACTTACCGATCATCATCTTCGAAGCGATGCTCGAGGCGAACGCGAATAAGCGCAACGCGGACTCGTCCGGTCTGCCAGCGTGTGCAAGCTTTCCCTATGGCGGCGACCGATCGTGGAGAAGTGCGTACCCGCGCAGGCATGCAAGGTCTACCGCATCGAACGGAATCAAGTCGGAGAGATTTGGGTGACGCTCCAGCCGCCAGGCTCGGCATGGAGCGACACGTTGGCGCAGGAGAGTTGGACCAGCCCGCCGCCGATGAAGTGAGAGGCCGCCTGAGTCGGCTCTACGGTGGTGATTATCTCTCGGGCGCGCTGAGCTTCATTTGCCAGGCGCTGACCAAACGAGATTTCGTGCTTAACGCGGGAGCTCGACGACATGACGGACGACATGACGGTTGCCTTCTTGAAACGCCGCTCCCAATGCATATACCCGCACGACAATCATGAAAGGTTCGTGCCATGGACAGGTCGAACCAATCCTATCGAAACCGTATATTGCAACTGTTAAATCCGGCTGATTTCGACCGCCTCCGGTCGCACCTTGAGGCGGTGCAATTCGAGTATCGCCAGTCCCTTTATGATGCGAACAGAGACATCACGTTCGTCTATTTCCCAATCGAGGGCGTCGCCTCTCTCGTCATCACATTGGAAAACGGCTCAGGAGTCGAGGTGGGCACCATCGGCAACGAAGGAGTTGTTGGCCTCCCAATACTTCTCTTTGATCGTCTCGCTCCCACCAATGCGTATATTCAGGTGCCCGGCACCGGTTTGCGGTTGCGTGCGGACGTTCTGCGCAAAGAGTTGGAGATAAACAGCCGAATGCGAACCGTCATGCTGCACTACGCGCATGCTCTCTTTAACCAAGTGGCACAATCAGCAGCATGCGCTCACTTACATTCCGTCGAGCAGCGATGCTGCCGTTGGCTCCTTATGACACATGACCGCGTGCAATCAGATCAATTCCTGCTGACGCAGGAGTTTTTGGGGATGATGCTTGGCGTTCGGCGCACTAGTGTGACCGAAGTTGCGAATAAGCTGAAGCGTAGAAAACTTATCGAATACGTGCGCGGACGAGTGACGATCTTGGATCGATCCGGCCTCCAAGAGCTCGCGTGCGAGTGCTACTCGGTTAGCAAACAGGAATTCGACCGCCTGCTCGGATATCCACTTGGACCGCAGCGCGGCTAAAGTCGATGATGCGACCAAAAACCGCCCCAAGGCGTAGGAACCTTCGCCAACCGATCTGCATGGTCGGTAGATGCAGGAGGGTCAATGATGAATACCCACCGTACAGCATTAGCTATCTTTGCCACAGCCTTGATCGTTGCAGTTGTCGCAGCGTTTCTCACGACGTCGCACAATGTCGAAACTCGCGGCGCCAGCATTGAAGCGCCGCCGGGAACGATGGGTTTAGCTCGACCCCATCCACCGTTGCCGCCGGCTTATGCCAGCCATAACTGATGGACAATTGCTGCGCCGCAGCGCGAGCGAGCAGGGTCGGGGCCGGGGCTGCGGGTGCTGGCTTCTTGTGTTGATTGGTTTGAGCCCCACCATCGCGGTCGCCCTTGTCAGTACGCACAAGCCTCGCGCCATGGGATGTTGTGGCAATCCGCTTGGCGTGGCAGACCCAATGCCGACGCGGGCCGCTGAACAACGGCACGCCGCGAAGAATCCGCGGTTGTTGCCCGCGGCAACCTATGACACCATCTGGGTGCCGAGTTGTCATGTCTTCTAGATGCCTATGCCGCGCCGAAAATATGCTTGGGAAAAGTTATCGGATGAGCAATTGCTCAAGCAACGCCTCAGTAGTCTGAGGGTTGGCCTCGAAGGCACTTGGCTCGAGGGTTGTCTCGGAGCTCTCTATGAAGAGCTCGAAGGGCGGGGCATCCGGCTGCGGCCACACGCATGGATATCGAGTGAATGGTTTAGCCCGGGAAACGTGCCCGGTATTGCCATCCCATTCTATCTCGCCCATCCCCGCCTGATGAAGCTCGAGAAGAAAAAGATGCTCGACGTCGAGGGCGGCACATGGTCCGCGTGCATGGCCATTCTCCGTCATGAGGCAGGCCATGCCGTGCAGCATGCCTACCAGCTTCAACGCCGCCGGCGTTGGCACCAGTTGTTCGGCCCGTCTTCGAAACACTACCCGCGCTACTACCGTCCAAATCCGGCCAGCCGGCGTTATGTCCAGCATCTTCGGCTCTGGTACGCGCAGAGCCATCCGGACGAGGATTTCGCCGAAACCTTTGCGGTGTGGCTGCGGCCACGTTCACACTGGCGGACGCGCTATGCTGGTTGGCCAGCGCTGAAGAAGCTCGAATATGTCGACGAACTGATGCACGAAATCGCCGGCAAGCGGCCGCTAATCACGACGCGGGAGCGTGTCGATCCGCTGCGTGAACTCAGCCAGACGCTTGGCGACCACTACCAAAAAAAGCAGGCGTTCTATGCCCTTAAGGCACCGAAGACTTACGACCGCGACCTCTCCCGGCTCTTTTCCGCCAATCCACGGCATCGCCGGGAGCAACCGGCTTCGATCTTCATTAGACAACACCGTGCTCAAATCAGGCAGCTGGTTGCCCGGTGGACCGGCGAGAACCAACTTACGCTTGATGCCGTGCTGGATGACATGATCACGCGCTGCCGCGAGCTCAATCTGCGTGCCGCGGGCTCTAAACGGAAGCTTGTGATCAACTTCACCATCCTGTTGACTGCCAAAACCACGCAGACGCTGTTCGGTCCGGCACGGCGCAAATGGATCGCTCTATGAGACGCTTGCGCATTCTGGTGCTCATGCATCCGGACTTCGTGCCCCCGGACTCGACCGACGGATACACCGCGCGGCAAATCAATGAATGGAAAACAGAATACGACGTCGTGAGTACCCTGCGCGCCGCCGGCCATGAAGTTCGCCCGCTCGGCGTGCAGGAGGAAATCAAGCCGGTGCGCGACCAGATCGAAAGTTTCAAGCCGCACGTGGTATTCACGTTGCTGGAGCAGTTTCACCATGAGCCGGTATATGATCAGCACATCGCAAGCTATCTCGAGCTGATGCAAATTCCGTATACGGGATGCAACCCGCGTGGTCTGATCCTGGCGCGCGGCAAGGATCTATCCAAGACGTTGGTGCACTATCGTCGGATTGCGGTGCCGGCCTTCGCCGTGTTTCCGATGCGCCGCAAGGTCAAACGGCCAAGGCGTCTTGCGTTGCCGCTGATCGTCAAGAGCCTGAACGAGGATGGATCGCGGGGTATCTCGCAGGCATCTATCGTCGATACGGACGAGAAGCTCGCGGAGCGCGTCGCCTTCATCCACGAGCGGGTCGGAACAGCCGCCATCGCCGAGCAATATATCGAGGGACGTGAGCTCTATGTCGGCGTGCTTGGCAACAATCGGCTGCAATTGCTGCCGGTTTGGGAATTGAAATTCGGCACCATGGGCGGCCAGGCCATAGCCACCGAGAAGGTCAAACACGATCCCAGTTATCAGCAGCGCGTCGGAATTGAAGATGGGCCGGCTAAGAACCTTGCCCCGGAGGTCCGCGCCCGCATTCAGCGAACAGCGAAACGCATCTACCGAACACTGGGGCTCGATGGATACGCGCGCATCGACTTTCGTCTCGCTGCTGACGGCACTCTGTATTTCATCGAAGCGAACCCCAATCCCGAAATCGCGAAGAGCCAGGAGTTCGCGACAGCGGCTCGGCATGATGGACTCGATTACCCCGGCCTGCTGCATCGCATTCTGACTCTCGGAATAAGCCGGGCAAAGGCGGGCGTATCTGCAGGCTAAAAGGTAACGCGCTAGAGGTAATTTTTGAGCAGGCTTCGTAGCAGTTGATCGTCAGGGCGGGCCTGTCCTTTCCGGCCAAGATCAGCACGCCGCCGCCTGATCCTCTTTATCGGCCCCCCGCGCTTCATCCATGGCGCTCGCATCCACACGTCGTATTCCTCTTCAGTCGTCAAGATCACCGGCACTGCCTTCTGGTGGATCGGTTCGACGACCGGATTCAGCAAGGTCGTCAGGAATCCATGGACGAGGTGAGGATCGGGGACCGGTTTGGACTCGGTGCCCCGGTCGCCTTTGAACTCCGTCCATATCCCGGCGAACCAGAGATGGCTGAAGCGCATGTCGCAGGATATTGTGTCGCGAGTTTCTATTTGATGGCGCCGGCGGCTTCCTGCTCCATGTCGCGGCCAGACAGGTCCTCAACCTGCATGTTGGCGTAGTCGCGCCCCATCTCCCGCATCAGGAATTTGGCAGGAACGTCGTGGTACGACCCGTGGTTGTTCACATATTGCATGTAGGTCCGGCCCGTGCCGTCGAAAGGATGCAGAAGCGCGTCGGCGTGGCCGTCGAAATCGAGCGGATGAACGCCGACCTTGGCGCAGAGCGTGGCGTTGAAGGTTGGTGTTGCCTTGCGCCAGGCACCGTCCACATAGACTTCAGTGAAGCCGTGCCAGGTGAAAACGTCCGTGCCCATGCTTTGACGAAGCTTCTCGGTCGTCAGGTGGTTGCGTACATCGGCGAATCCGATGCGGGCGGGAATGCTGTGGACGCGGCAGACGGCGGCGTAAAGCGCCGCCTTGCCCACGCAATAGCCGTTGCCAGCCGCGAGCACGTTGGAGGCCCGAAACGTCTCGGGCATGCGCATGTTGACATAAGGGTTGTAGCGGATGCCGTCGCGCACCGCCTTATAGAGCAGACTGGCCTTCTGACGGTTGCTGGCATTCGCCGGAACGGCGGCGCTAGCGAAGTCCCGGACGGCCGGATGATCAGAATCGATGAACTCGCCAGGAGCGGTGTAGAGACGCCGGATCGTGTCGGGAAGAATATTGGTCATGCCGCAGCCTAGCAAGTGGGTTAGTGAAATCCAATTGGGTAACTAATACTCGCCATTTGAGCTCAGAAGCAGTCATGACTGTTTTCCCAAATTCGGAATTTATTGTACGTTATCGCCGCCGATGATGTCTCGTTTGCGTACTCGGTATTGCCGCTGCTCTCCTCAAACAGCGTCTTCAGCAACCGCCATAGCTCGCGGTGACCGGCGGTTTCCCCGTCCTGATTCAGATAATCCGCAATATCCATCGTCGCTATTTGGGTGTCGACCGAACCTCCGGCGGCCGCGCCCGAATGCGTCAACTCAAGCTCGACGTACAAACGTTTACTGCCGGTTTCGAAGACCAGAGTATGGCGACCAGCGCGGGCATCCTCGGGGTGCAAATCTCGCTTTAACAAAGTCATTTTCCGCTCCCAATCCAGCCTAATGCGTCAGAAAATCCGGTCGCCTCGGGTGAAGACTTCAAACCCGTCGGCCCGCGCAATGGCGGCAAGTGTAATTCCCGCGTCATTCGCCACGCGGACCGCCAATGCCGTCGGCGCAGATACCGATACGATGACCGAAGCGCCAATGACGGAGGTCTTCTGTACCATCTCGACGGAAACGCGGCTGGTCAGGACGACTATTCCGTCATGACCGGTCACCGCATCGCGCGAAAGTGCGCCAGCGAGCTTGTCCAGCGCGTTATGGCGGCCGACATCTTCCCGCAATGCGACGACACCGTGGGCAGATTGCCAGAAAGCCGCGGCGTGAACCGCGCGTGTTTCGATATTCAGTCTTTGAAGTGGCAGAATGCTCTGTATTGCCTCAATTATCTGCCCTGAGGCAAATCTGCGGCCTTCACCGACAATTTCAGGCGGCCGAATCGATTCTGCCAGCGATTCGATGCCACATAACCCGCAGCCGGTCGGCCCCGCAATGCGGCGGCGGCGCTCTCGAAGCCTCAAGGAATTGCTGCCAGCGAGCCACATTCGCAGTTCAATGCCGTCGCGAGAGCGAACGAGATCGATGGATTTTATATCGGTGGCGCTGCGGACAACTCCCTCCGTGAGGCTGAATCCGATTGCGAAGTCTTCCAGATCCTCAGGCGTTGCCATCATGACCGCATAGGTGCTGCCATCATAGACCAAGGCTACCGGCGTCTCTTCCGGAATGGGTCGTTCGCCGCCGCTGTGCAGGCCGTCGCGCCAAATCTCCCGACATACGTTTCGGCTTGGAGGTGTCGCGCAAGTCCGATGTTCGGCTTGCGCAGCCTGATCGAGGGAAATTGGGGCGCATGTACCCATCACGCTGCAACCTTTGCGGCCTTCGCGGCGACCCTGGCGCGCAGCTTCTCGACCTCGACCACGAAGCGGCTATGGCTGCCGCGGCTGATTTCCTCGACCTGGTCTTTCGCCAGGAGATCGAAGGTGACGAGACGGCCCTCGATCTTGCTGACTGTCACGGTGATGTCGACGTGCATGCCGCGCAGCGTCGCGCCGCCGTGGGAGATGCTGATGCCGGTTCCGACCGAATCCTCGCCGGGATCCGTATGGGCAAGCAGAAACTCGCGGCAGGCGATTTCGAAATCGCGCACCAATTCCGGCGTGGCGTAGACGCGCAGCGCCTCGCCAAGGAAGTCGACGGTGCGTGGCGTGTCGATCTCGATTCGGCGAGTTGCCGATAGGCCGACGCTCAAGCTTGATTTCATGGGAGATCCTCCGTTGACGCAATTCCGAAGCTCCAGATGCGAGGCGTTGTCAAATAATGGCGCGTTGAAAGAGTCCGCGTTGAAGGTTGTGCAGCGCAAGCAATGGTTTGGCGCTGCTGCCGATCGAAAAGTGAAATGCGATACATCTTCATTGACATCTTCCCGGCCGCACTGTATCACTTATTTTCGTATTTATATACCAAAATACTAATTAGGGAAGTCCAAGGATTGAGGCGGGTGGCGAAATGCGACCCCGCGCGTATGGCTGAGGAGAACGCGATGAGCGCAGCCAGGAACGTCAAGCGCGTGCCTACTCTCTGCTATAATTGCGTCTCCGGTCCAGACTTCATGAAGGTGAAGGTGGAGGACGGCGTCGCCACCGAAATCGAACCGAATTTCGATGCACGGAACGTGCATCCGGCGCACGGCAGGGTTTGTGTCAAAGCCTATGGCTTGGTGCAGAAGACCTATAATCCGAATCGAATTCTCTCGCCGATGAGGCGCACCAACCCGAAGAAGGGGCGCGACGAGGATCCCCGTTTCGTACCGATCTCCTGGGACGATGCGCTGAACATCGTGGCCGAGAGGCTGAAAAGTATCAGCGACAAGGGCAAGATTGACGAGTCCGGCCTGCCGCGCCTCGCCGTCAGCTTCGGCCACGGCGGCACCCCCGCCAACTACATGGGTTCGTTCCCGGCTTTTCTCGCGGCTTGGGGGCCGATCGACTACAGTTTCGGTTCGGGGCAGGGCGTCAAATGCGTCCACTCCGAACATCTCTATGGCGAATTCTGGCACCGCGCGTTCACCGTCGCCGCCGATACGCCCAACACGCGTTACATCATTTCGCTCGGCGCCAATGTCGAAGTGACGGGCGGACCTTGCGCGGTAACTCGTCACGCCGATGCGCGGCTACGCGGCTACAAGCGCGTGCATGTTGAGCCGCATCTTTCCATCACCGGGGCCTGCTCGGCGGAGTGGGTACCGATCCGCCCGAAGACCGATCCGGCCTTTATGTTCGCCCTGGTCCATGTGCTGCTGCATGAACACGGGCTCGCCAAGCTTGACATTCCCTTCCTGCGTGACCGCACTGCCTCGCCCTATCTCGTCGGGCCGGACGGGCTTTATCTTCGCGATTTTGTCACCGGAAAGCCGTTGGTGTGGGACGAAGCAAGCGGGCAGGCCGTTACTTTCGATACGCCAGGTGCTGTTCCTGCCGTCGACGGCCGCTATCGCGTGGCCAGCGCCGCCAGCGTCGATGCCGACGCAGCGCGACGCGAATATTCCGATGTCGAGGGGGCGACCGCCTATCGGATGCTGGTCGACCATATCGCGCGCTACACGCCGGAATGGGCGTCGGCTATTTGCGATGTGTCTGCGGCGACTATCCGCCGCATCGCCGGCGAATATCTCGAAGCCGCCAGTATCGGCGCGACAATCGAGATCGATGGCAAGATTTTGCCATTGCGGCCGGTGGCAGTGACGCTCGGCAAGTCGGTCAACAATGGCTGGGGCGCCTTCGAGTGCTGCTGGTCGCGTACGGTGCTCGCCGCGCTGGTCGGTGCACTCGAGAATCCTGGCGGCACGCTCGGCACCACCGTGCGTGTCAACCGTCCGCAGGACAATCGCCATCTCAGCGTCAAGCCGGGCGAAGACGGCTTCATGGTTCAGCATTTCAATCCGACCGGCAGCAATAGCTGGCGACCTAAGCCTGAGACGCGCAACCTCCACACGACGCTGGTGCCGATCGTCGGCCGCAATGGCGGCTGGAGCCAGGCACTCGGCCCGACTCAGCTCGCCTGGATGTTCCAGGAGAATACGCCGTCCGATTGGACGATGCCCAAGCCGACCCATCCGGAGATGTGGATCGTTTACCGCTCAAACCCGGCGATCTCGTTTTGGGAATCGCGTCGCCTCGTCGACGCGGCTGCGCGTTTCCCGTTCATGGTCGCCTTTGCCTATACGGTGGACGAAACCAACTACATGGCCGACCTTCTTCTGCCCGAAGCCTCCGATCTCGAGTCGACGCAGCTCATCCGCATGGGCGGAACCAAATTCATGGAGCAGTACTGGGACTGTCATGGTGTGGTGTTGCGGCAGGCGGCTGTCGCGCCTCGAGGCGAAGCCCGCGATTTCACCTGGATCACCACAGAACTCGCCAAACGCACCGGCCTTTTGCCCGAATATGTCGCCGCGCTCAATCGTGGCATTGCCGGCGTGTCGCCGCTCAAGGGCAAGGACTACGATTACTCGCTTGATCCGGCTACGCCGCCCGAGCCCGACCAGATCTGGGACTCGGTCTGCCGGGCCGCGACCAGAACGCTTTCGGAGGGCAAAGACGAGCACGGCTTGGACTGGTTTAAGGAGCACGGGTTCTACGCCGTGCCGATGTCGCGTCTCGATTGGTACCTGACGCCGACCATGGAGAAGCAGGGTCTGCGCTACGAACTGCCCTATCAGGAGCGCCTGCTACGCATCGGACGCGAATTGGGCAATCGCCTGCACGAGCAGAAGATGCACTGGTGGGATGAACAGCTCTCCGAGTATGTCGCGCTGCCGGTATGGGACAACGTGCCGGCCCGCTGGGAGCGCGAACTGGTCAATTCAGGCGCACGGATCGAGGATTTTCCGTTCTGGCTACTGACCACCAAGAGCATGCAATATCACGCGGGCGGCAACGCCGGGATCGCGATGATGCACGAAATCTCCGAAAACGTGCGCGGCAACACCGGGGTCATCATGAACGCGAATACCGCCGCCGGACTCGGAATCTCGGATGGCGACCGCGTCGAGGTACGCTCGCATATCGGCGCGACCTACGGCAAGGCTTCGCTGATGCAGGGGGTGCGGCCGGACACGCTCGTGATCGTTGGCCAGTTTGATCATTGGGCGACCCCATTCGCCAAGGACATGGAGCGGGCGAGCCTCAACACGATCGGGCCGATGTCGCTGGAACTCACCGACGCCACCGGCTCAGGCGCCGATATCGTGCGCGTCGCCGTCCGGCGCATGGCGAGGGAAGCGGCATGAGCAAGCGTTACGCAATGGCGATCGACCTCAGGCGTTGCGTCGGCTGCCAGACTTGCACGGCCGCCTGCAAAAGCGCCAACGCCACGCCGCCGGGTGTGCAATGGCGCCGCGTGCTCGACATCGAGAGCGGCGAGTTCCCCGACGTCCGCCGCACATTTCTGCCGGTCGCGTGCATGCATTGCGCCAATCCGCCCTGCATGCATGTCTGTCCAACGACCGCGACGAAGCAGCGTGAGGACGGTCTTGTCACCATCGACTACGACCTCTGCATCGGCTGCTCCAATTGCATCATGGCCTGCCCGTATGATGCGCGCTCGATCGAGCATATGCCGCGCTACGCCTATGGCGAGCCGATGGAATCCGAGACCGCGCGCTTCGATCCCGAGCGCCTGTCGGTCGCTACCAAATGCACGTTCTGCAAAGATAGGATCGATCTCGCCGCCGTCACCGGGCAGACGCCCGGCGTCGATCCGGATGTCACGCCGGCCTGCGTCAACTCCTGCATCTCAGGCGCGATGCACTTTGGCGACGTCCACGATCCCCAAAGTAACATATCGAAGCTGCTGGCCGGCACCGAGCATTTTCGGATGCACGAGGAGCTCGGAACCGATCCGTCGGTCTACTACATCTGGGACGGGACGAAGGCATGAGTGAATCGCAGAAGATCGGCGACCGGATGCTGCCGCGGCAGCAGAAAAACTGGGACGCGCGCGCCGCTGCCAATTTCATTTGCGGCGGCGCCGGCGGTGGCTTGTTGTTTGCGACCGCGCTGGCTTCCCTGCACGGCGAAGACTTGCGTTCGCTTGTCATCGTCGCGCTCGCGCTGGTCGGCATCGGCCTTCTTGCGGTGTGGCTCGAGATCGGCCGCCCGTGGCGCGCGCTCAACGTTTACCTCAACGCGGCAACATCGTGGATGACGCGGGAGGCGATGGTGGCGCCATTCCTGTTCGCGGCTGGCGCAGCGGCCGTCATGCTCAACTGGCAGGCGGCGTTCTGGCTCGCGGGTCTGCTGGGGCTCGCTTACGTCTACTGTCAGGCGCGTATGTTGCAGGCCAACAAGGGAATTCCTGCCTGGCGGCATGCGAGTTGCGTCGGCATGATCGTCGCCACGGATCTGGCTGAAGGCGCCGGCCTGCTTTGCATCGGCGCATTGGTTTGGCCTGGCCTCGCGCCTTTCGGCGTTTTGCTCGCAGTCTTGCTCGCGGCGCGGTTGTTGGCGTGGCGGAGATATCTTGCGTCGCTGCGCGGCACGGGCGTTCCGCTCGGGACATCGAAAGTTTTTGACGCGGTCACCATCGGTTTTGTCTGGCTCGGCCATGTGGTGCCAATCTTGCTCGGCGTAGCGGCAGGCTTGACCGGGCTTTCTCTGCTCGCGGTGCTGGCCGGCATTCTCGCGGCGGCCACCGGCGGCTGGTTCAAATACACGTTGGTGTGCCGCGCGGCCTTTACCCAAGGATTCGCACTGCCGCGGACGCCGTCGCGCGGCCAAGGCAGTGCAGGGCAGGGCGTGCAGCCCGGTTGGAATAGCGTACGGCTCCCATAGCCGGGCGGATGACCGCGCGGGTCGCACCAACGAGGCGACGAGGCTCGGTGGAGGAAGACGATGTACGAAGTCCGTCTACATGGACGCGGTGGGCAAGGTGCCGTCATGGCCGCCGGGATGCTCGCCGCCGGATTGGTCGCGGAAGGTAAATTCGCCGTTGCCATTCCCTCGTTCGGGTTCGAGCGGCGCGGCGCACCGGTCGTCGCATTCTTGCGCACGGACCCGCAAGAAATTCGCCGCATGACAAACATCACCGATCCAGACTGCGTCATCTGCATCGACCCGACCGTTTCGCGTTCGGTCAATATCTTCTCCGGCATGAAGGCCGGCGGCTCGCTGGTATTGACGACGGCAAAGGCGTTGTCGGATCTCGCCATACCGAGCATTGTCGACACCGTCGGCCTGATCGACGCCGTTCGCTTCGCAATCGAAATCTTCCGGCGCCCGATCACCAATACGCTGATGCTTGGCGCATTCGCCCGCACCACTGGGATGGTTTCGCTCGATTCGCTGAAGCAGACCTTGCTGGAATCCGAGTTCCGCGATGCCGGTCTCGACCAGAACCTGGCCGCGCTCGACCGGGGCTACAACGAGACCCAGGTCCATTGCCTCGGAAGCAGGGCCGCCGCATGAGCACGCATCGCGCCTATCCGATGTTCAACCCGGCCAAGTCCGGCGTGCCGGACGATCTCTGTCCGATCGCAACCGAGATGTCCCCGATGCTGCCCGGCGACTGGCGCAGCATGCGTCCGATCGTGGATCGCGACAAATGCGTCAAATGCGCGGTTTGCTGGCTCTATTGTCCGGTGCAATGCGTCGTCGAGCGCCCGGCGTGGTTCGATATCGACCTGCGGACATGCAAGGGCTGCGGCATCTGTGCGACCGAGTGTCCGCATCGCGCAATCGTCATGGTGGCGGAGACAACGGAATGAGCGCCGCGGTCCTGGAAAAGAATCGATACGCGGCGACGGCCAAGCCGCATCATATCGTCTGCGAGGGCAACGAAGCGGCCGCGCTCGCCGTGGCCATGGTCCGGCCCGACATGATCTCGGTCTATCCGATCACGCCGCAGTCGAGCCTCGTCGAGCATCTCGCCAAACTGGTGGCCGACGGCCGCATGGACGCGGAGATCGTCGACGCCGAAGGCGAACACTCTGTACTCTCGGTGCTGCAGGGCGCCTCGCTTGCGGGTGGGCGCACATTTACCGCGACCTGCGGTCCTGGGCTGGCCTTCATGTTCGAGCCGTATTTCCGCACCTCGGGAATGCGCCTTCCCATCGTCATGGCCCTCGTTACGCGCGACGGCATCACCCCGCAATCGGTTTGGGGCGGTCACCAGGATGCGATGACCGTGCGCGAAGTGGGCTGGGTGCAAATGTACTGCGAAACGGTTCAGGAGGTCCTCGATACGACCATCATGGCGTTCAAGATCGCCGAACACCACGACGTGATGCTGCCAGTCAATATCTGCCTTGATGGCAATTACCTGTCGTTCGGTGCCGCGCGCGTAACCCTGCCAGAGCAGGCCGAGGTCGACGCTTTCATGGGCCAAACCGACGTCAACTGGCATGCGGCGCTCGATCCGTTGCGGCCGATGGCGGTCGACCCGCTCACCGGCGGTTCCGGCGGCAAGGGGCCGGCGACGTTCGTGCGTTACAGGAAGGGCCAGTGCCGCGGCATGCAGAACGCACTGCGCGTCATCACGGAAGTGCATGAGGAATACGCGGCGCGCTTCGGCCGGACGTTCGCGCCCTTGGTCGAGCGATACCGCTTGGAAGATGCCGAGTTCGCGCTCATGACGCTCGGCAGCATGACCGGTGCCGCCAAGGATGCGGTGGATGAGGCACGTGCCGCCGGCAAGCGCGTCGGGGTCGTCAAGATCAAGACCTTTAGCCCATTCCCTGTCGAAACGCTGGTGGAGGCGTTGTCAGGCATCAAGGCGGTAGGCGTGGTCGACCGTTCCGTCGCATTCCGCTGGAATTGCGGGCCGATGTTCCAGGAGACACTGGGCGCGCTTTACCGGCTCGGTCGCCACGTTCCGGCGGCGAGCTTCATCGGCGGGCTCGCCGGGGCCGATATCACCGTGGAGCATTTCCATCGAGTCATCGAACAGACCGAGGCGTTGCTTCGCGCTCCCGCGCCGACCGAGCCGATCTGGATCAACGAAAGCGATTGAGGAAACGATGGTGCACGCTCAATATCTGGTTGTTGGCAGCAGCCATGCGGCGCTAGAAGCCGTCAGCGCGATCCGGATGCACGACCCCGAGGGAAGTCTCGCACTGGTGACGCGCGACAGTCGGCTTCCCTATTCGCCCACTGTGTTACCCTATGTCGTCTCCGGACGCTCGGCGGCGGACAAGGTGTATCTGCGAGCGCCGGATTACTTTTCCGGACAACGCGTCGCCTACATGGCCGATCGAGGATTGACGAAACTTTATCCGGAGCGCAACGCCGCGACGATGTCGGACGGCGTCGAGATCGCCTACGACAAGCTGTTGCTGGCGACCGGGGCATCGCCGGCGATTCCCCCCATCCCCGGCATCGACCTGGTTCCCTATCATGTGCTGCGTACGCTCGACGATGCGCTAAAGCTGAAGGCGGCCGTCGCCGCTTCGCGACGGGCTGTTGTGCTCGGGGGCGGGTTGGTCGGCATGCACGCGGCCGAAAACCTGGTCAAGGGCGGCGCCGATGTCACTATCGTCGAAATGCAGCCGCATGTTCTCAGCGCCTATTTCGACGGCGTCGCGGCCGGTCTCATCGAACGCGCTTTCGTCGAGAACGGCGCGCGCCTTCTCACCGGGCGTCGCGTCGTCAAGCTGTCGCCGGTGGCTACAGGCGCCATGGTGCATCTGGACGACGGCGAGATGGTAGAGACCGATCTACTGCTGACGGCGACCGGCGTGAAACCGGACATGAGGTATCTCGCCGGCAGCAGCGTTGCCCACGACGCCGGTATTCTCGTCGATGATTACATGCGTACCAATGTCGCGAATGTCTGGGCGGCCGGTGATTGCGCGCAGGCTCGGGATTTCTTCGGCGGACGCCTGGTGATGAATGCGATCCTGCCCGACGCGGCCGAGCAGGGACGCATCGCCGGCATGGCAATGGCGGGCGATCCGGGCGTAAAGGCCTATGCGGGTGGCGTGCCGTTGAACACGTACAATTTCTTCGGCCGCCACGCGATCGCGGTCGGCATCGGCGCGATGCCGGCCGGCAGTGAAGAGCGCGTGCGTCAGGACGAGGTGCGCCGAAGCTATTTGAGGGTTGTTGTCAAGGATGGCCGGCTGCAGGGAATTTTCGGCGTCAACGAATTTTTCGACGGCGGCGTCATGCGGCAGTTGATACTGCGGCGCGTCGACCTTTCGGACGCACTCGATCGGCTGGTCGCCGATCCGCTCACCACCGGTCGCCAGTTCATGTCTCGCTTGTGGAAATGATCATGGGACAATCCTACGCCACAATCGCTTTCGACGCCGCCAAATGCGACGGCTGCTTGAAATGCATGAGTGCCTGCGCATTGGCAAAGACTGGCGCGGACGATATCGCGCGTGCGCGTATCCAGGTCATGCCCACGAATTTCAGATTCGAACTGGCGATGTGCCGCCAGTGCGGCGATCCGAAATGCGTCACGGTATGTCCAGCCGGCGCGCTCGCGAAAGATGGCGAAAGCGGGGTGATAGCATGGGATGGTGACAGATGCGTCGATTGCCTGCTTTGCACAGTGGGCTGTGCTTATGCAGGCATCGCCCCCGATGCGGTCGATGGGCGGGTCGCCAAATGCGATATGTGCGACGGAGCGCCAGCCTGCGTGTCGGTATGTCCGACCGGGGCGCTGCGTCACGTCACGTCGGCGCGCATCTACAATGAGGTCGGCGATTGGGAGGACATGTTCGCGCCGGGCCTCGCCGGCTGCCAGGGCTGCAACACCGAACTCTTGATGCGCCACACAATGCGCCGCGTCGGCCCCGACGCGGTGCTGGCGACGCCACCTGGCTGTGTGCCGGGCATGGGCTCGGTCGGCTACAATGGTCTCACCGGCACCAAGGTCCCGGTCTTTCATCCGTTGCTGACCAACACGGCAGCGATGCTCGCGGGGGTCAAACGCCAGCTCAAGCGCAAAGGCCGCGAGGTTACTGCGATGGCGATCGCAGGGGATGGTGGCGCTTCAGACGTCGGCTTCCAGTCGTTGTCCGGCGCCGCCGAACGTGGCGAGGAAGTGCTGTTCATGGTGGTCGATAACGAGGGCTACATGAATACCGGCATGCAGCGATCGAGCTGTACGCCTTATGGCGCATGGACTTCGACGACTCCGGTTGGACGGGAGTCCAAGGGAAAGACGCAGGACGCCAAGAACCTGCCTTTGCTGATGGTCAATCATCGCTGTGCCTATGTGGCGACGGCATCGACCGCTTTCATGGAAGATCTGTACGGCAAGCTCGACAAGGCGATCGCCGCCTCGAAGCATGGCTTCGCCTATCTTCACGTCTATTCCCCTTGCACGACCGGCTGGCGCTTTCCGACCGACCAGAACATGGAGGTAGCACGCAAGGCCGTCGAGACCAATTTCGTCATGCTCTGGGAGTTCAGCCCGGGCGATGGCCTGCATTTCACCCATCCGGTCGACGCGCCGCTGCCCGTCACTGAATACCTCAAGGCGATGGGCCGTTTCCGGCATCTCGACGAAGAACAAGTCCGACACATTCAGGCGAAGGTCGAGGAGAACCGCGCCATCATCGAGCAGATCGCCACGAAATCGAACGTAGCCTGAGCTTTCGGGCGCAGGAACATGTCTCACCCGGTAAAATACGACGCGCTGAGCCGCGAGCAAGGACCGATGCGGCAACAGGAGGAGCGCATGAACATAAACTTGAAGTCAGCCGGGCCCGAGCCGGTGGAAGTCGCCAGCCGTGATGGATTGCTTGCGCTGCAGCTCGAGCGGCTGAAATGGTCGTTGCAGCACGCCTACGACAATATCTCGCATTATCGGCGCAAGTTCGATGAAGCTGGCGTCCGGCCCGCGGATCTGAAATCCCTGGCTGATCTCGCCAAATTCCCATTCACCACCAAGGCCGACCTGCGGGAGAATTATCCCTACGGAATGTTCGCGGTGCCGATGCGCGATATCGTTCGGGTGCACGCCTCGTCCGGGACCACAGGCAAGCCGACCGTGGTCGGCTATACCGAACGCGATATCGCGATGTGGGCGTCGCTGATGGCGCGCTCGCTGCGCGCGGCCGGCGCGACCGCCGACGACATAATCCTCAATTCTTATGGCTACGGCCTGTTCACCGGCGGGCTCGGCGCCCATTATGGCGCCGAGCATCTCGGCGCGGCGGTGATCCCGATGTCGGGTGGTCAGACCGAGAAGCAGGTGCAGATGATTCTGGACCTCAAGCCGACCGTTCTGATGTCCACGCCGTCCTATTCGCTGACCATCGCCGACGAATTGTCTCGCCAAGGCGTCCGTCCGAACAGCACCAGTTTGCGCATCGGCCTGTTCGGCGCCGAACCCTGGACCAATGAAATGCGAAGGGAGATCGAGGCGCGCCTGGGTATCGACGCGATCGACATCTACGGCCTCTCCGAGGTCATCGGACCAGGCGTGGCGTGCGAAGCCATCGAGACCAAGGACGGTCCGCATATCTGGGAAGATCATTTCTATCCCGAGATCATCGATCCCGTCAGCGGCGAGTTGCTGCCGGAGGGCGCCGACGGCGAACTGGTGTTCACCACTCTGACCAGGGAAGGGCAACCCGTGATCAGGTACCGCACGCGCGACCTGACCCGGCTGCTGCCGGGCACGGCGC
>Ga0070733_10000218_pt1 | contig 50559 bp, 49 predicted proteins | sample Coa_R1_9_FD_66450 | JGI IMG/M metagenome (GOLD analysis project Ga0070733, IMG submission 66450) | Surface soil microbial communities from Centralia Pennsylvania, which are recovering from an underground coalmine fire - Coalmine... | ecosystem: Environmental > Terrestrial > Soil > Unclassified ... | reverse complement strand
CGCCCTTTCCGTATCTCACGACAGACGCATCCTTCCCCCGACACCCCTTCCATCCGACCGCAAGCCTCCCGAACCCCGCTCAATTATCGCTCAAACCTGACTTTGACGGGGTCCTGGCGAGATCTGCAGGTTTATCCCTTACGCACGCGTTTTGCCTGAAGCACACCGTCCAATTTTTCAATATTGCGAAGGACGCGTTCCAGATGGACGATGTTGTTGATGTCGACTACGAAATTCAGAACCGCTTTCCGGTCCTCCGTGGTGGAGATTTCGGCGTGGCTGATGTTGGCGTGGGCAGCGGCAATGGAGGCAGAGACCGAGGCGAGAAGGCCGGGTTTATCAACCGTCAATACGGAGATCTCCACCTGGTGTGTCGCCGTCGCCGCCATATCCCAATCGACATCCACGAGCCGGTCCCGGTCATAATCGAGCTCGTCGATATTCGGGCAATCAACCGTGTGGATGGATAACCCCCGGCCCCGGGTGATAAATCCGATGATCCGATCCCCCGGGACCGGATTACAGCACTTTGACAAATGGATCAGTACGTCGTTGACCCCGCGGACCTTCACCGCCGCACGCTGAGGGAGGATTTTTCGCGTGATCTTCTCTTTGAGACCCTCTTTGAGATCCTCTGCAGGAAGGAGAGGCCGAACCACCTGCTGGGCGGACAGTTTACCGTACCCGACCGCCACAAAAAGCTCATCGAGGGTGGTGATTCCCTGTTCTTTTAGGGAGCCGAGGATCCGATCTGACTTGAACGCCTCCGAGGGACTCAACTTTTCCCGATGCAGCTCGCGCTCGAGGATTCGGCGCCCGATTTCCAACGAACGTTTCTGTTCCTCGATCTTGATGAAGTGCTTGATTTTCGCCTTTGCCTTGGGCGTTCTGGCGATCTTCAACCAATCCTTGGAGGGGACCTGCGAAGCGGAGGTCAGGATTTCCACCGAATCACCACTGCGCAGGGGGTACCTGAGCGGCACGATCTTTCCGTTCACCTTGGCCCCCGAGCAGCGATTGCCGATCTCGGTGTGGATTGCATAGGCAAAATCGAGAGGGGTCGCCCCTTTGACCATCTCCTTGACGTCCCCTTTGGGGGTAAATACAAAAACGGCATCGGTAAAGAGGTCGGTTTTCACCGAATCCATAAATTGACGGGTGTCCGACAGCTCTTGCTGCCACTCGACCAGCTGGCGCAGCCACGCGAAGGTCCGGGAGTTCTTCTCGTCGATCTTTCCCCCCTCCTTATAGATCCAGTGGGAAGCGATCCCTTCCTCCGCGGTCTTGTGCATCTCCTCGGTCCGGATCTGGAACTCGATGTGCTCCCCCTCGGGGCCGGCCACCGTCGTGTGCAGCGATTGGTAAAGATTGGACTTGGGCACGCCAATGTAATCTTTAAACCGGCCCGGAACCGGCCGCCAAAGGGAATGAATCATGCCCAAGATCGCATAGCAATTCATTTTGGTATCCGTGATGATCCGCAGTCCCATCAGATCATACACCGATTCAAAAGGAACGCCCTGGCGCTCCATTTTTTGATAGATGCCATACAAATGCTTGTAGCGTCCGAGGACATCGGCCTTGAATCCGTACTGCTGCAGATTCTTTTTGACGGTCTCGATCACCTTCCGGAGATAATGTTCGCGCTCCTCTCTTTTTTTCGCCACCTTCTGGACCAGGCTGAAATAGACCTCGGATTTCAAATACCGAAGACAGAGGTCCTCCAATTCCGTCTTCATCCACCCAATTCCGAGACGATTTGCCAAGGGGGCGTATATTTCCAGAGTCTCCTGCGCGATCCGTTTTTGCTTGTGCTCGGGGAGATATTCGAGGGTCCTCATATTGTGAAGCCGGTCCGCCAATTTGATCAGCACGACCCGAATATCCTCCGCCATCGAAATGATCATTTTACGGAAATTTTCGGCCTGTTTTTCCTCATAGTTCTTGAATTGAATTTTACTGATTTTGGTGACCCCGTCAACCAGCTGGGCGATCTCTTCTCCAAACTCCGCCACGACGCGCTCATTCGGATAATTCGTGTCCTCCACAACGTCATGAAGGAGCCCCGCCGCAATAGAGGGGACATCAAGTTTGAGCTGGGTTAAAACGACCGCCACCTCCACCGGATGAATGGCATAAGGTTCACCCGATTCTCGAACCTGACCCGAGTGGGCCTCCATACAGACTTGATAGGCCTTCGAGATCAACCGGGTGTCGGCGACCGGATGATACGCAAGCACCCGGTCAACGATCTCTTTTTCCGCTAACATTTCTCAACCCACTGCACAGATGCCACAGGCCAACCTTGTTCTCCGGCTGACCTTTTCAGAGAACCTTCCCCAATTCCCGGTCCGTTTTTGCGACCCCGCCTGACCGATCATCCGCTTCGAATTCAGTTTAAGTTCGGCCGGAGAGAGTGGATTGACCGGGTGAGAATTTTCCGGAGAACCAAGCTGCGCGCCAGTCCGCGGGTCCCCTCGCGCACTCACGTCGGAAACCCGACGGTGATGCCTCTACGACTGAGGATCCGGCCTCGAACCGATCGATATAAGGCCGAAATACACCCATTTAAATAGTAGAGCTTTAGGCGGGGGAAGTCAATTAGGATGAATAGGACCGGGGAAACCACGCGGTGGATCTTCTTTAATCAGAGGAAGTAAATCAGAGGAAGTACTTGCTGACGTCGATCTTATATTTGCCGGCGTCGATGGTCTTGACGATGGTTCGAGGGGGAACCGATCCTTTTGGATCGGCTTTCGCGAGGTCAACCACCTCGCCGTCGACCTCGTGTCCCAGCGGATCGACCACGAGCTTCACCTTCGGACGGTCGGAGTTAATAACATTCGGGCTGGTGGCGTAGACGACCCCAATCTCCTTGGTGCTGAGCAAGACCATCGTCCCAATCGGATAAACCCCGATTGCATTGACAAAGATCTTAATGAGAATCGGATCGAACGCTGTTCCCGCCTTGTTCAGCATGAAACGCAGGGCTCGATCAGGGGGGAATGGAACCCGATTGTAGACACGGGAGGAGGTCAAAGCGTCATAGCAATCCACGATGCTGATGATGCGTCCCAGGAGCGATACGGGCCGCTTACTTGCCAAGCGGGGATATCCGGACAGATCATAGTTGAGGTGGTGCTCAAACGCCCCGATGGCGACTTTAATCGCCAAATCATTGATTCCTTTTAACCTGACCAATCCTTTGACCGAGAAAATCGGGTGTCTCCGCATAATGCCCCACTCCTCCTCCGTGAATTCGGAGGGTTTATTCAATACCTCCAGGGGGATCTCCGATTTGCCCAGATCATGGAAGAGGGCGGCCATCCCAAGTTCGGACAAGCGCTTGCGGTTATATCCCAATCGCTGCCCCATCGCGAGGGCCAGAATGCAGACGTTGACCGAATGGTTGTAGGTGTACTCGTCATGGCACCGAAGGTTCGTCAATCCAAGAAGCGTGGAGTCCTCCTGAAGAATCAGATCGACCATGGACTGAACGACGCGCTTCGCCTTCTTGAGGCTCGCCGCCTGTTTCAGCTTGATGCTTTGCATGACCTCCGTGACCGCCGTGATTGTCTTGAAATAGGTATTCTTGGCCAGCTCTTTGCTGTCCTGAAAGGGGTCCTCGGTCCCGTCGTTCTCGACGCTCTCCTCGAAGGGACCGATGGCGATGTTGGCGACTTGGGAACGCTTCAGGAGTTGCTCGAGCGCCTCAAAGGGGTTCGCATTCTTTAGATCGATGCTGGCAAAAAATCCCGAGAACCGCTTCACCTCCTCGGAATTGACTCCCGGTCCGAAGGTCACCGAACCGATCCCCCGCTTTTTGAACTCGTCGATGATGTACATGAAACTCACGAAGCCCTCGATATCCACTTTCAGCTTCATTTCATTAAGAAACAAGAAATCACCTCTTAATTCAATGGTCAACTCTCCCTCGATTGACATGAGCTCTTTTGCCGTTTGAATAACCCTTTCAGTGGGCTGGATCATCGCGACGTTTGTGGGGTCGTGGATCTGGGAGGTCTTCAGAAGAATGGCCATCTGGTTGACGAGCGCCTTCCCGAGTCTGACCTCCGCGTCGCCGACCTTTTTGGATTCCATATCGGCTAGCCCAGCAGCTCGAGTGCTCGGGCGCAGGCATCCCGAACCCCGCCGCTTGAATGCTTCGCCCCCTTTTCCAGGAGCGCGAGCGCCCCGGGGGTGCCGATACGTTGGAGGGTCATCACCGCACAGACCCCCATCTCTTCGCGTTGGGGATTCTTAAACCAAAGAAAGCCGTTTTTCTGAAAGAGGAGCCGGCCGATCGTCGCAACGACCTCGTCGCCACTGATGCGTCCCAGCGTGTCAAAGAACTCCCTTTTCTCTTCGAGGTCCCGCGCCGCAAAGCTCTCGCGATCAATCACTTTCAAGAGAATCTCCTGCACCTGCTTTATGTTTCGTTTGGTGACGATCTTCAAGGCCGCCGTTCGAACTCCCCCATCGGGATCCTCGATCAGGAGCGCCAGGAGGTGAACGATTCTGGCGTCCGGAATCGTTTCCAGCGCCAAGACCAACTCTTTTCGGACCCGCACCTCCGGATGCCGGACCACCCTCTGAAAGGCTTCGATGACCCTCGGATCCCCTATTTTTCCCAAGACATAAACCAGGTTGCGCACCACATACCAGTTTTCGCAATCTAATTTGGCGACAATGGCCTCAAGATCCATCTTCCCCAATTCAATAAGCGCATCGCACAGAAGCCTTCTCACCCGCATCCTCGAGGTATGACCCATCAAGTCGGCGAGGGGTGCGACCACGTTTTTTTCAAGCAGGATCAAAAAAGCGAAAAAGTTCTCGGTGTCAATAAAACCTTCACTGTTGAGAACCGATTCCAGCCCTCGAATTCGGCCCGGGTCCCCTGCCTTCTGAATCGCTTCGGTCAAACGCCCGGTCAGCACTGTGGGAAGGGATTTGACCGGATCGGTCATCTCCCAATAAAACTCCAGGATATGACGGGCATGCTGAAAATCTCCCCGCATCATCAGGGAATTGAGAATGTTGTCGACGATCCCGACCACCTCGGAGAAAAGAACGGGCTCTCGTTCGATTCTCAAAATATCGAAGAGGATCTCCAGCAGCTTCTGGACCAGGTCCGCTTCGTCCTCCCTTTCCACCTCACGCTTAACCAGACCGATCTCTTCTTCGCTGAGCTGAAAGATGCTGAGATCCGGGATTTCGAGGCGCTTGAATTCCGTCTCCGACGAGGCCACTGAAGCGCCCTGGGCGGGAGGATATTCACCCTGACCGGCCTCCTGCTCCAGCATCGTCCGAATCTGGCTCTCTCCTCTCGATTCGCCGTCCGGTTCTTTGCGCTCCCCGATCGGACTCAGATCCGGCCGACCCAGCAGGTCCTCCACGACCGTATATCGAATGTGTATAAAATTTTTTTCCCACAGGAGCGTCACCGTGTCATCGTCCGGCGAGCGATCCGATTCCCTGCCAATGATCTCTAAAAAACGGACGATCTCCTCGGGCGTTAGTCCTTCCTGAAACGTGACCTCTCGGATTCCGTCGACGAAGAGGTGGAAGGCGAGACTCTCCATCCGATTGATGTTTTCATAAACGGTCGCTCCCCTGCAGAGGAGCTCGAACTGGCGGATCTTGAGCCGCAAAGGTCCAAACTTTTCGAAATGGGTGTTGAATTTTTCTCGGAGCTCGGAGAGAAACTTCTGGTGGATAGGGTTATTGGAAAGGTAGATCTTCAGTGTCTTCGTGGTCTTCGCGATGTACTGCAGTACCTCCCTGGCCGACCTGACCTCCGCGGTCTTTTCTCCATCGGGATCAAGCTCATCGGACTCTTTTTCCGACTCGTCCGAAAACTTAGAGGAATTCGGCATGGCCGCTCCTAACAATGAGCGTGAAAAAGTATATCTCCCGCCCTGGGTCTTGTCAAAACGGATGGGCGGCGGCTCCGCCTCGTCCTTTGATGCGGGTAGGCTGTGAAAAAGACGGGGGGGCTTCTACTTGAGAAAACCGACGACCTCTTTGATCAGTCGTGTGGGTTGTTCCCGAAGGATGTCGTGACCCGTCTGGGGGATGACCACCAGCTTCGATCCCCAGATCTTCTCGTGGAGGATTCGCTGATGTTTGGGAGGCACGACGCGATCCTCGCCGCAGGAGAGAATAAGGGTGGGCGCGGTGATGTCAAGAAGCCGGTCGCCCAGGTCCGGAATCATCTTCCTTCGGGCAACCAGCCGCGCCAGCGCCTGACTCGAGCGATTCGTTTCCTGTCGATCCTGGTCGGTCATTTTTTGGGCCGCGACCTGCTGGCGGATTTTCGGGCTGTGATAAAAATATTCGAGGATCTCCCTCGAACTCATCTTCAACGGGTTCGCGATCGGGACCTCCTTCAACCGGACGCCCGAAGTGGCCACGAGCACCAGTTTTCGAAGCCTCTGGGGAAAACGCAGCGCGAAGTGAAGCGACACCCATCCTCCGAGGGAATATCCGAGCAGATGAAAATGGGGGAGATGGAGAACGTCGGCAAAATCATTAACAAATCGAGCCAGATCCTCGGACCCGTTGGTGATGTCGGTCTCTCCGGAAGCCCCGAAACCGGGATAGTCAAAACTGACGACGGTGTGGTGAGAAGCGAGGCCCGGGATGATACCTTCGAACTCTCTCGCCCGCCCGCCGCTCGAGGGAAGGAGGACCAAAGGGGAGCCCTTGCCGGCCTTGAGATAGTGGATCTCGACATCCTTGACTTTGACGCTGTTATCTTCGGTGGGCATACGGGCTCCTTTGGTAGACAAGGATACCATGTATTCTGAAAACCGCAAAACGCCCGCCGAAGTGGGGCCGGAGCTATACTCGCTAGGTATGACTAGAAATCCTTTAAGAGGGACCGCTTCTTTTCCGAATACTCCTCTTCCGTGATCAATCCTTCATCGCGGAGGTGCTGGAGCGCTCGAAGCTTTTCCTCTAAGGTTCCCTCGGCGGGTGGCGCACCGGGGGATTTGGGGGAAGCGGGAAGGGGGGAAGGCGCTGCGGCGGATCTCCCGGCGGATTCCGACGGGTTCAGGGCAAGATAATCGATCACCACGATATGAGGGTCTGATCCGGTCCCAATCCAATTCCGATAGCTTCGCAGAACCCCGTGAGGGCCCGCAATCAGATTGAATTGTGCCTCCGCCTGCTCCATCTCGGCGGTGGCCGAGCGCCCGTCCAGGACCGTGGGGCGCTCCCCTTGATTGAGGGGGGCTTTAAAATGATTGATTTGCAGATACAGCCGCTGATCCTTGATGAAGAGAATTCCGGATGTCACCGAAACCAGGACACGATTTCGAGGGAGAATCTGGTAGAAGTCCACGCGCTCTAGAGGCCCCGCCTGGGCCAAGGCCAAGGAGAGCTTGGACGAGAGAACCGGGAGGCTTTGGGGATCAAAAAGGGGATGGATGACCTCACCTCTGGCAAAAAGCGCCATCAGCAATCCGGGACTCTGTCGGACGGATACGGATCCGAGCGCTTTCTCAATCAACTCGGGAGAGATCGACGCTGGATGACTGTATGAAGCGACGATCGGCGGAGAAGCGGAAATCGTCCTGCCGTCTAAGGTGACCCAAAGATCGTCCTCTTGGGCCACAACCCGCTGGAGCTTTCCATGGGCGGCGCAGGACAAAAGGGATAGACAGAATAAAGGAAGGAGGAGACGGATCATCGCCCCTCCCGGGTAGGCCCGGCGGGCTGGGCAACTTCCTGGCACCAGGGCGCCCCTGAAGGGAGATGTTCGCTGCAGCGGATTGAGCATGATCCTCTTTTCTGACCGCACATTACCACATTTGAGGCTTTCTGTATAGACGCAGCCACCCGGTCGAAAGGCCGGACGGGAGGAGCCTTGGAACTTTTTAAAAAAAACCGGCTGTGGTAAGATTAGGGCCAATCTGACCTGTATGTACCCTGAAGACCCCGTTATCTACCAAGGAAACCCGCCCCCTTAACAGGCCCCGCTCCTGGCGTGCGGTGGGCGAGAAATCTGAGTCCGGCCGAGGAGGGCCAAAAATTTCGATCCGAGTGATTTTAAATGGAGATGATCTGGGCATGTCCAGCGAAGTCAATGCGGGGATCCTCCTGGCCCATACCAAGGGCGTCCTCACTTCCGCGAGCCTCATGGTGAACGGCGACGCCGTGGAGGAAGCGGTGGAGCTGGCCCGCGGCCACCCGAGCCTCGATGTGGGGCTGCATCTGGTATTGATCCAGGGACGCGCGACCTTGCCTCCTTCCCAAATTCCGCGGCTGGTGGATCGGCAGGGCTATTTCGGCATCTCCCCGTTACCCGTAGGACTGCGTTATTTTTTTACGGGTGGGATCAAGGAGGAGATTGAGGCGGAAATTCGGGCCCAGATCGAACGATTCCTCTCCTTTGGCCTTCCCCTCTCCCACCTGAATGGCCACCTTCATTTCCACCTTCATCCGACGGTGTTCCAAATCCTGCTGATGCTCTCCCGGGAGTACCCGATCCGCGCCATGCGGTTGACCCGGGAGCGCTTCTGGGTCAATGCCCGATTCGCCCAAGGACATCTGGCCACTCGGACGATCCATTATCTTCTATTCTCGCTATTGTCCCGCTATGCAAAGCGGAAACTCGATCGAGCCGGCATTCGATACGCTGAGCGCGTCTATGGCCTGCTGCAAAGCGGCCAGATGAATCAGAAGTATCTGATTTACCTCCTTGAGCACCTCGAGGAAACTACGTCGGAGATCTATTTTCACCCGGCGACCGGACCGTTCGACCTTCAGAAGAAATTAATGCCCGACTACCATCACGGGGAGGAACTCTCGGCATTGACCAGTCCAGAGGTCAGAGACCGGATGAGTCGCTTGGGAATCGAGCGGACCGGACATCTTGTCCCCTCCGAAAGGACCATGCCCGAAAAATAGTATCCACCCGAACCGTTACGAGCCGGGGTCTTGTCCGGTTCTGTCGAGACTGCCGCCTTTGACTCCGGATCCTTCAGATGGTACCCAGCAATCTGGCGATCTCCTCCATGACGGCGTCAATAATTCCCTGGGAGGTCTCGACGCAGTCCGGAAGGTCGAAGAACGAGGACAAGTCGACGGGAGCGCCATACGCAATGGTCACCTTCCTGCCGATCCTTGGAAGAATTTTTCCGTAGGGCAGGATTTCCTGTGTCCCTCGAATGGCCACGGGGATTGCCTTTAAGGGGCGCGCGTCATAAATGATTTTTCCGACGCCCGAGCGTCCCCTCAGCAACCTTCCGTCTTTGGACCGGGTACCCTCCGGGGAAATGACGAGGACAGACGCTCGGAGCATTTCGACCATCCTCGCCATCGAGGCAAGATCGCGCTGTCCGCGCCGTACCGGAAACGCCCCCCACGAACCGATGATCGCACCGATGATCCGACAGCGGAAGAGCTCCTCTTTGGCCGGAGCCCTCCACCAGACCTTCGAAAAAAAGGGCATGGCGGTGGCTCCCACCAGAAAGGGATCGATGGCCGAGACGTGATTATAGAGCAGAACAATCGACCGTTCTTCGGGCTGAGGAATCGACCCGCGGACCTCGACTCGATTCATCACGCAAAAGATGAGCCGCCAGAAACCGAGCCCCAGCGCATGCCACAGGTTGATGAGCGGTCCCGGCCTGGGCGGCATTTTTCAGTCCATCGGGATTTCGTCCGGAATCGTCATGGGCTGCTCCACGCGATAGGTGAAGACCTTGCGCCGGTGGATGGAAAACCATTTCGGAATTCCAAGAATCGTTTTTGAATATTCCGCATCGAGCGTAAGAAGCTTGCTTTGGACGAACAGCCCGGACGGTTTTATAATTTTACCCGTCTCGGACGTTTGGCCTGTATCCTCCAAAGAGAGGTGAATCCGCTCCGCAGGAATCTGGATCCCTAGCGCCTCGGCCGACCGCTGGAACTCCGTTTGGAATCGAGCGGGAACCGTGGCTTGTGGGCTTTCGAACATCAGGTTGACCGCCTGCTCCAATCGAGCATGATCGACCTGCGCCCTAATATACACGTAAGCAGCATACGCAACCAACAAAAAAAGCGCGATCACCGCCAATTTTAATCTACTCACTCTCCCTCCTCGCGCGTGAGGACCAGAAGAAGTTCCCTTTTCCGATCGCTTCCCTACGGACCTTCTTTTCCTTTCTGAGGGACTCTAGCCTCTGGGTCGCCTGCTCCGGATCCAGTCCGAACACTTCGGTCACCTCGGCAAGGAGAACACGATCATATTTGTTCAGAAACGACAGGAGACTGCTCGGCTTGGACCGCTTCAAGGGACTGCCGCACACGTCATCAAGCGCCTGCTGATAGCCCTCGTATTCCCGATAACCATAGAGTTTCGCCTCTCGGCCCAGGCTGCTGCGAAACAGGAAGGTGGGAAATCCCAGGATGAACTGCTCTCTCGCATCCTCGAGGTCTTGCCGGAAGGCCGACTCCGCTCTCCCCTCCTTATAATCCTTTCGGAAACGAGCCATTTGAAATCCGACCTGCTTGGCCAATCGGAAAAGGACCTCCTCCCGTGAGGTATTCTTGCGCTCCAGAAATACCGCCTCGCGAAGACGCCTCAGGTATCTCACCGCCAGCCGTGTCCCCTGAAACTCAGCCGCCTTGAATGCGATGCAGGCGGGAAAGGTGGATAAGGGGGGGTCTTCGCGCCAGATCCGCTCATCGATCGGCATCCCCGTCCGATCGGACACATCGACCCAGCGCGGAGCCATCTGGGCCGGCCGGTTGATATTTTCCTCGGGATTTTGATAGCCGGTCCATTTCTCCAAAAGTCCCCCCATCTTGTAGACGATCTGGATCTGATGGCCGTATTCCTCCAGGAGTCTTCGAACCTTCGCTTCCGTGGCCCAACACCATGAACAGGTCGGATCGGTAAAATAGATGATCGTAATCCCGTTTTCCTTGACATTCTTTTTCAAGAAACCTCCTGGATGAACTCCGACTTTCGATCCGTTTCTTGAAAGACTCAGGCCGGCAGGCGCGGCCGACAACTGAAAAAACGATATTGATCTGAGATAGAAATCATGGTACAGTTTGCTGTCTTTACTCCCGATTCATTCTCGATCCGGCTCATTTTTGCATGAAGACCCACCTTGCAGAACCACCGGAAACTGAACTCTGATTCTCGATGCCAGTCGTTGAACGCCGAATGAGGAGGAACTATGTCAGAGATCTTAGTGGTTGCATCAAAGATTAAAAAACTGATTCGAGAAAAATCTGAGTTCAATACCTCGGGGGAGTTTATTGAAGAGCTTAGCCAAAAAGTTGAGAAGCTTTGCCTCCAGGCCATCGAACAAGCAAGGGCCGATAAGCGTAAGACCGTAAAGGGCCGGGACCTGACCAATTCGATCGGCCCCTAGCTCTGCGGTATCGCCCCTCCTTTGCTCTCCTTTTTGGGGAGGATCTATTTGTTTCCCTTCCGGGTCGTCAGCTCCAGCAGGTCCCGCCGTTGCAGGGTTCCTCTTTCCAAGAGGTTTCGGATCCATCCTTTCCAGATCAACCGGTCGGTTTTTTGGGGTTGGGCACCGCTGTGCCCGGGACGCGTCATTTCGAGCAGCCTCCGGTGGCGCTCAGGGTCCAGGGAAGCGAACACGATTCCTGCATGAAAAAATGCGTGGGGACGGATCCATGCCACCTTTCCCGAAACGACCTCCGATCCTTTCGAGCCCCGGCCTGGACTAAAACGGACCCGCATCTGAATCGGATCTCCCAAGTCGAGCTGAATGTCGCTGAAGAATCCCATTCCTCCGCGGCCCAAATCCGAAAGAGGAACCTTCTCCCACTCCTCGTGGCGAGGGGTTCTGATTTCGACGATTTCGTCCGCGGTTTTCCGGGAAAACTTCCTCCGCTCCGGTACTCGTTTTCGTTTTCTCGCCATGATACGGCTCTCCAGGGGTCGGGGGTCACGGGAGTTTATCAGTCTGATTTGAGCTGGAATATACCTTTCAAGTGTAACTGGATTTTCCACCCTGTCAAATCCTCCGTTAAAAGCCTAAGGGTAAATACATATGCATCTTGGCGTCTTTGACCCGCTCCTCCCCGCTTTTTTCCTCCGCGGCGCGGCGGGCGCCCCGCTTCCACCCCGCAGGATTTTTAGGAGTCTCAAAGCCACAGCAGAGCCGGCCCACCCCAACGCGGCACGGGTGCCCGCGACCTTTAAGGTCTGGGGGGCCCCGCTTCGGGTCCGATCGGGACATCGATCTCCAGCTCACCGACCCTTGAAAGTAAGCCCACGGGCTGGTATCCTACCCTCGATGTCCAGCCCATCGATGCGACTCTATCTGACCCTAATCCTGTTCTGGGCCGTGGGCTCCCGAGCGGCCCTCGCCGATTTCAGCGCCGATCAGCTCCTGACCGCGGTCGAGGACGGGACCCGAAAGCCCCCCCTGATTTCGAAGATTTTTTCCCAGAAGGGGAAAACCCGAGTCGAGGTCCAGGGAACAGGGCGTCGATCTATCCGGATCGCCCGTAAGGACAGATTGCCCCACACTCTTTGGACGCTGGATCCCGACCAGCGCTCTTACTTGGAATTTAAAGATAAGAAGCAGGAGCCGCAAAAGGAGTTCTTGGGGGTCGACACCCTCGAAGGGTATCTCTGCAACAAGTACAGGGTGACCTTACGGGGACCCGCAGGTCCTTATACGGGTCTGCAATGGGAGGCCATCGATCTGGATCACTCCCCGATCCGGCAGGAGTATCAGAAAGGGAACCAGTTGATTGTCATCGAACTAAAGAATATCGTGGTCCATCCCCTCGACCCGAGCCTGTTTGAAGTGCCGGAAGGATATCGAAAGCTGGAGACTGCACCACCCTAGGACGTCCCGCCAAAGAGACGGTATCGGTGACGGGCGATCCACCGATAGATCGTCCGCGCCGCTTTGGGCGCCCCTGGAATCAGGAAGATCCGAGCTACCCATCTCCCCGCGGGAAGAAACGCAAGCAGATGGCGAAAGGCTTCGACCCCATCTGAAGTGCAACCCTGCGGGTCGACGAATCGCATGGCCTCCAAGCAGCCTGTCGCGGAGACTTCGGGCAACCACTTCCTGGATTGCGGATCCTGAAAGGGGAGAAAATCGATCAGGCGGGATCGGTCCCAAGCGCGAAGCAGTTTTTGAGAATCGACACACAAGCGGCACTGGGCATCGTAGATCAAAATCGGCTTCATGGGATATTTTAACATGAATCGAACGGATCTCGGTCCGACGTCAAACGCGGAAGGAGCATCAGCCGACCCGCCATTTATGTAATCGGTTACCCGATGTTAGACAAAAAACGGCCGGATTTCTCCCCATCCCCTATCATCCTGAAGTCTTTCTCTTTGTTTTCAGTAGACTCTAGAGGGCATACAATTTGCTCCTTTCTGGTATCCTTGCGACACCCATTGCCATCGCGGAGGGATCATGCTGGCTGGAGCGACATCGAAGCGGGCCCATGTCTTGATCGTCGAGGATCAAATCGGTCCTAGAAAATCCCTGGAAATGATTCTGAACCCCTTTTTTGAAATCTCCTGTGTTGAGCGTGGAAGCGACGCCCTGTTGCAACTGCAGTCCAAGCAGATCGACCTCGTTACCCTCGACCTGCGCCTCCCGGACATCTACGGCGTCGATCTCCTGCGTCACATTAAACGGCTCTATCGGGATATCGAGGTGATCATTATCACGGGATACGGGGAACTCAAAAGCGCTATTGACGCCCTAAACATCGGGGCATTCTCGTATCTTTTAAAACCTTTTAACATCGGTGACGTGATCTCTGCGGTCAATCGCGCCCTGGAACGGAAGAGACAATTCGATCGATTGAAAGGGTTCCTGACCGAGATCGGGAATATCGTCGGTTTGGAAACAGGGATCGGGGAGGGCATCCGGAAGCTCAAGGAAGATCCGATGCTTCTGGATAAACTCAAAGAGATGATCGATCATCCCCAGCAGGAGTTCAATGGGCAGAAACAGATCAACCAATTTGAGTTTCTTCGCCTCCTGATCGAAACCATTGAAAACAAAGATCCCTATGCCAACGGCCATTCGAGCCGGGTCAACTATTATGCCAACCTCATCGCCCAGCGATTGAATCTGACCGATCGAGAAAAAGAGGAGCTCCAGACCGCGACCTACCTGCACGATATTGGGAAGCTCGGGATCAACCCGCGAACCGTCCAAAAACGGGATCAATACAGCATCGAGGATATCGCGGAGATGAGAAAGCACCCAGAGATCGGCGCAAACCTCGTGGTTCCCCTCGGCCTTCCGCCGAACGTCCTGTCGGCCATTCGCCAGCACCACGAGTTCTACAACGGTTCCGGCTATCCAGACGGTTTGCAGGGAAAGGCGATTTGCCTCCTGGGCAGAATTGTTGCGGTTGCAGACGCATTTGATGCGATGACGTCCGACTATCCTTACGAATACCGGAAGGTCCTTTCCCTTGAACAGGCCTCGGAGGAGCTGTTCCGGGGCTCCGGCGCCCAGTTCGATCCTGAAATTGTCAGCGCATTGCTGGAGGTGATCCGAGATGAAAAGGAAAAATTAATACTCAAGGCCTCGATTTCATCGAATCTCTGACCCGGGACCCCCTTTTTCCCTTGGCACCGGCTCCGTTTCAATTCGATCGAGAAGAGTTGAACCTCCGAAACTAATCCGATCCGCGCCGTTGCCTCTTCGTCGCCTCCAGCAGGACCTGGACAACATGCCGAACCTCGACGGATCCCTTTAATCCACTGTTGAGCTGAACCATGCAGGCCGGGCAGCTCGTTGCGACCACCTGAGCGCCGCTCTCTTTGATTCCCTGGCGTTTTCGTTCGAAAATTTTCGCGGACATCCCAGGGTTCTTGATGCAGAAGGTCCCCGCTCCCCCGGCGCATCGGTCCGCGTCGGGCATTTCGACATATTCCAGGTCCCCGATGGATTTCAACAGCTGGCGCGGCTCGTGGGTCACACCCGCAGCCCTCAGGTGACAGGAAGAGTGATAGGTCACTTTTCGGGTCGCAGATCCGGGAACAGAGGCTGGGCTGGGAAACTTTCCGCTCTTCGCCAGATACTCGGTCACATGCATGACCCTCTCCGAGAGCGCGAGCGCCGCGTCTTTTTGCGGCCCATCGGGAAATAGAGAAGGATAATCCTTCAGCATAAAGGTGCAGGAGGCGCAACCGGTGATCACACGTGAAAAAGGAGAGAGCGAAGAGAGGTTAAAGCGGGCGTTTTCACGGACCCGATCCATATGCCCGTAGGTCTGAATCGGCGTGCCGGAACAGCGCTGGGGCGCAAGCACGGGATCAATGCCGAGTTGCGAGAGGAGTTCAATCACGGCATCGCCGACCCCGTCGTCGAAATAGTTTGCTGCACAACCGTGAAAATAGGCCACTTCTCCAGTCATCTTCACCCGCTGGGGATAGCGTTCCCGAAGATGCCTACGGGCAAGCCGGGGAAGAATCATCTCCCTGGGAATCCGGGCGGTCGGCGCAAGACCCTGAAGGATCGGCAGCGTCAACTTCTCGATCAGAAAACGACCCGCGCGGGTATCCCAGATCGGCTGCGTTCGAGCCAGCCATTTCAACCCTAAGGTAAAGAGCCGCTCATGCCGCGCCTGGAGCTCGAAGAGAGGTCCGCTGACGGGATTGGGGTGCTCGGCACGCCGTTTGAGAATCTCTTCCGAAACATCGATACCGGCCGGGCAGACGACCCGGCACGATTTGCAATTGATACAGGCCTCTACCACGCGCCGGGCCGCGCCATACGAATAATCGGGCGCAGTAACGATGTGAAACCACCCCCTCGCCGCATTCGACTCCTCCCGGACAACGTCATAGACGGGGCAGACGGTGTTGCACTTGGCACAAGTGGCGCAGCTCTTCGAGAACCGGTGCAAATCAATGCCTTCCGTAAACGAGACCTGGGAGAGTTTCACCCCGGGATTCAAGAGATCTCCCGGATCAAAAATCCGTTTTATTTCCTGGAAGAGCCGATAGAGTTCGGCGCCATAGAGCTCCTTCAAAAACTCGGCGCGGACCCGGCCGTCTCCATGCTCCCCGCAGAGGGACCCTCCCAATGCCTGGATCACGGTTTCGTGAATCTGCCTCGACATCCGGATCATTTTTTGAAAATCATCCGGGTCGTTGAGATCCAGTAAAGGGGTGATATGGGCATTCCCATTTCCGATGTGGCCGAAAACAGCCACCGAAACCTGTTCCTCGACGAAGAGCCGGCTGAGGAACCTCAAAAGCTCAGAAAGCCTGGCTGTCGGGACAACGACGTCGTCGGCGAAATTGATCGGCCGTTTTTTTGCGTCAAATCGATAGAGCGTAGGGTAAAGGGCCTTACGAGCAGCCCAAAGAGATGCTCGATGTTCCGGATCGATTGCGACCTCGGCGGGTTGACAGAGCGAGAAACGGGTCAAGCGTTCAACCGAGGCCTGCAATCTTTCTTCCAAAGGAGGCAGATTCTCCCCAACGATCTCGTCCAGCTCGAACAGTAAGAGGGCCTGGGCATCGCGGGGAATCGAGAAGCGGGAACGTCCGATCAGGTTCATGGTATGGGCGTCCAGCATCTCCATTGCACTTGGAGCTAAGGGCAAAAGGACATTGACGGCATCGGCGATTTCCGACATCGTTCGGAAATAAACCAGCAGCGTGCCCGTTCTGACCGGTCGTGGGACCAGCTTCAATGTCGCCTCGACGGTCAGCGCCAGCGTCCCCTCGCTCCCGACAAAAAGCTTGGGTAAGTCGACGATGCCCGCGCAGAGCCCATCGGCCAGATCGAATACATTATAGCCGCTTGAATTCTTGGAGACCTTAGGCCGGCGCCGACGGATGAGATCACCATGATCTGTCAGCAGCTTCATCAACCGGCCGAGCTCCGGGTGCTCGGTCGAGAGCGCCTGCCATTGGGCGGAGTCGCGCGAGACAGCCCGTGCAAGCAGCCAATTTCCACTCGCCAGAAGCAGCTTTATCCCGAGCGTGTTGTCTTTGGTCGATCCATATCGAAGGGTGTGGGGCCCGGCCGCGTTGGTCCCGAGCATCCCGCCGAGTTTACACATCTCCCCGCTCGAAGGGTCCGGTGCGAACATATAGCCCGATGAATGGAGTTTTCGGTTGAGCTCGGCATAGTTGATCCCCGGCTCTACACGGACCCAGCGCTCCTGAGGGTTTAACTCAAGAATGCGATTCATACGGGAAAACTCCAAAATAATCCCCTCACCGACGGCGTTTCCGGCCAAATTGGTCCCGCCGCTACGGGCGGTCAAAGCGATCCGTTCCTTTCGGGCATAATCGAGGACCCGCTCCAGGTCGTCTGAACCCGAGAGAAGAACAACCGCCTTCGGGGAATATTTATAGAGACTCGCATCGATGGCGTATGCGGTCAGAGCAGGAAAATCGGCAAGAACCTTCTCCCGGCCCAACAGCCGAGAGAGGTCGGAAACCAAGGCACCGTGAACTTCTTTCGACATCAAGCCTCCTGCAGGGATTATAACATCGCACCGGAGCCTCTGCAATTCGATAGGGGCTCTCTGACGCGGAGGACGGCCGGAATTCGCGCACCTGCCTCAACAGACGCATCGATCGCGGGACTGGATCAGAGCGCGGGTTCGGGCGCATCTTTTTCGCGCCGCCGACGACGGCAACGAGCCGATCGGAGTCTGAGGGCGGCAAGGATCACGGTCCCCCTCCCTTCGCGAATTCGGCCGGACGGCGGCTCTGCTGCGACCTAACAGAAATCCGACCTTGCCCTATCCCGGTAATTGACTTGAGCTTAAGAAAGAAACAGGATAAAATAACTCTGGATACGAGAAGAAATAACTCTGGATACGAGAAGATGGATCGGTCTACCGAGATGTTGCCCCAGATGCTGCCCGATGTGGACGAATCCACCGGGATTGAGCCCTTAAGGATCCCTCCGTATAAAGTCATTTTTTTGGATGACCCGAAGACCTCCATGGAGTTCGTGATTCGGCTCCTCATCGGAATCTTCGGCAAGGACCCTGAGTCCGCGGCCCGACTCATGTGGGAGGTCCATACCCAGGGCGCATCCCACGTCACGACCCTCTCCAAGGAACAGGCGGAGCTTAAGCAGCAACAGGTCCATGCGGCCGCTCGTGCCGAGGGCTTTCCCTTGCGCTGTATTATTGAACCGGCTTGACCTTCACCGATTCTGATGATTGACAAATTATCCTAATTACCGATAAAATTTAGCATGCCGAGTAAAGAGCTGAAGGTCCTCCTGGAAAAGGTCGAGGGGGGCTACATCGTAGCCAATCCGAATCCAGATCCAAAGCATCCGTCGGACCTATGGACCGACAAAGCGGTTCATGCCGACTTCGAATCGGCCATGGAGGATATTCGAAGACGGCTCGGCGTCTCGGATATCATCGTCTCCCATGAGGGGAAGCTTTCGCTTTAATGGAGGCCCCTTCTTTCCCCGAGGGTCAACCGACCACTCCAAATGGGATAGCCGGGACACGAAATCGGAAAGAACCTTCCTCCGGTGCCCTGAGGTTCCCGGAAAATCACTTTGAAATTTATGCGCTTCTCAATCCCAGACCCTGGCATAATAATTGCTTGCCTCTGTCCACCGGACACGGCCTAGTCTCAACAGCTTCATTGATCAGCACCCGTTTTGAAAAGACCCTTCCCGATCGCTGGGCGGCTAAGCCGGTCATGAAGGAGGTTTCACCAATCAACCTAACACTGAGGAGGAACAGAATGAAGCGATTCGCCGCTCTGATGCTTTCGTTATTTATCTTCGCAGGTTATGTCGGTACCGCATTGGCCGACGAGGCGACCACCCCGCCCGCCGGGACCCCGCCCGCCGCTGAAAAACCGGCGGAGAAACCAGCAGAAAAACCGGCCAAGAAGGCCAAAAAGGCCAAGAAGACCTCCGCAAAGAAAGCCGCCAAAAGCGAACCAAAGGGCGAAACGAAAGGTGATATGAAGGGAATGGACATGAAGGACGACAAAGCTCCGGCTGCACCCGCAGGCAAGTAACCCCTTCGCATGTTCGCACCGCAGAAAAGGGCGTCCGGAATTACTCCGGATGCCCTTTTTTTGATCGACTCTTTATCGGAGATTCGGAAGCGGGGGTGGGCGGTTCTTAGCCCAGTGCGGTGGAAAGCCGGGGCTTCGGACTGCTTCGCTGTTCTGAACGAAAAAGGAAGATGGTATCCCCAATTCGGACCGAGTCGCCGTCCCGGAGAATCCAGTTCCTAACCTTGAAATTATTTACAAAAATACCATTGGTGCTTCCCAGGTCTGAGAGTACAATCTCACCTTTGTCTTTGCTGATTTTCGCATGGTTTCGTGAAACCGTGGTGCTCTGGAGCCGAATATCGGTGCTCGGCTCCCTTCCGATGAGTAAAGGAAAACGAACAAGAGGATACTCCTTCCCGGTGTTAGACCCGCTGGCCACAATCAGCCGGGCCGGCGCGCCCTCCTGAGGAGGAGGAAGCATCTCTGGAAAAGTCGTATCTTCGTTATACTCCATCGGCGTTCCCGTGGGTCCATCTAACTATAGCAGGAGTTTTCCTTGCGTCAATTTCAGTTCTCACACCCGATTTGAGGCGGTCGCCCTCGTCGGGACCCGGGGCGAGTTGAATCGGAATCCGGAGACGGTCCCCGCCGCAGCTAGAATCGCCGAGAAGGCTGACAGGAGCAGCACCATGTCCAATTCGGGTTCGGGACCGAATCTCGCCGCGGGAACCGCCTGGGATCTTTCAGACCTCTACCGAGACCCCGCCGATCCCGCCCTCGAAGCAGACCTGTCAAAGGCATTGGATCGCGCAATCCAGTTTGAACAGGACCATCGTCCCCGCATTAAACCGGGCGTTCTGACCCCGGAGAGCCTCTTATCGGCTCTCAAGGAGATCGAATCGATCCGCGAACAGGCCGACAAGGCAATGAGCTTCGCCAGCCTTCTGTTCGCGGCCGACACCCGGAATCCCAGACATGGGGCACTGCTGCAGAAGACCCAAGAGAGGTTGACCGAACTGCGCAAGCATCTCCTGTTTTTTGAACTGGCGATTGCCCAATTTCCTAAGGCGCTCATAGAAGAACTCATTGTCGACGCACGGCTGGCTGGATACCGGCATGTGATCGAGAAGATCCAGGCATTCCGGCCTTATCAGCTACCCGAGGCCGAGGAGCAGCTCATCGATGAGAAGGCCAACACTGGGATACGCGCCTTCAGTCGATTGTTTGACGAAACGGTTCAACGGATCCGGTTCCCCTTCTCTGAAGGGGACAACATAAGGGAGCTTTCGGAACAAGAGGTCCTCTCTCTGCTCTATGACCCGGACAGGGAGCGTCGCCGAGGTGCCGCTTCGGCCCTCACCGACGGATTGAGAGAGCACGGAGCACTCTTGAGTTTTATTTTTAATGTCGTGCTGGCCGACCATGCTTCCGACGACCGTCTCAGAAGGCGTCCGGATCCGATGACCGCACGGAATCTAGAGAACGAGGCAGACCCGGCTTCCGTCGATGCACTCCTCTGCACCTGTGATCGGAACATCGGAATCGTAAGTCGATTCTATCGATTAAAACAGCAACTGTTGCGGTTGGATCGTTTGTACGACTATGACCGTTATGCTCCATTGGAACCGAGCGGCGGCCTGATCGGATTCGACCGGTGTCGGGAACAGGTTCTCGACGCCTTCCTCGCCTTCTCCCCGAAGGTCCATCAGATCGCAAAGGTCTTTTTCGAGAAACACTGGATCGACGCCGAGCTCCGGGAGGGGAAAAGGGGAGGGGCGTTCTGCCACGGCACGGTTCCCAGCGTTCATCCCTATGTCCTTGTCAATTATACAGGGCGTCCGAGAGATGTCATGACCGTCGCGCACGAATTAGGGCACGGAATCCACCAATTGCTCTCGGCGCCACGGGGGTACCTCAGTTGCGACGCGCCCTTGACGTTGGCCGAAACGGCCAGCGTTTTCGCGGAGATGTTGGTCTTTCATCGCTTGAAAAATGAAGCCCAGACTTCCCAGGCCAGGCTGCTGCTGCTCTGTGAGAAAATCGAGGACTCCTCGCTACCGTTTTTCGCCAGAGCACTTTAACCCGATTCGAACAGAAAGCGTATCAGGCGCGGCGCACAGAGGGGGAGCTGCCTCTGGAGCGGATTAACGAGCTCTGGATGGAAAGCAACCGGGTCATGTTTGGGGACGCCGTCACCTTAACGGCCGATTATGGATATTGGTGGATGTACATCCCGCATTTTATCCACTCGCCGTTCTACTGCTATTCCTACAGTTTCGGTCACCTGCTGGTCCTCTCCCTCTATCGGCGATATCTCTCGGAGGGCAAAACCTTCGTGCCGAAGTATCTGGCGCTTTTGGAAGGGGGAGGCGCTGAAACACCGGATCGCCTTCTTAAAAAGACCGTCGGCATCGACGTCACCAAACCCGAATTCTGGCAGGAAGGAGTCGACCTGCTGGCCCAAATGGTCGAAGAAGCCGAACGCCTCGCCGCTTCACCTCCTCCGAAACCCTCTCCCGCATCCTAAGGGCGCTTCCCCTCTGTCCGCTGCTCCGCGAGCCATGGCCCACAGACTCCACCTCCTGGAGGGGGACTTCCGCGCCGAATTGTTCCTGCTGGACAGTCATTTTCCGATAAATCAGATATGGATACCTTCCTGTCTCCCTCGCGTAGCCCATGTTGAGCATCGAAAAAACGGTGAAGAGCGCCAGGGCGAGTAACAGAATCTGCGGGAGTCTTCCTCCCCCTCCCCACTCGGTCCGAAAACGGAAGGCACCGAGGAAGAGGATGTAATTGAGAATGCCGATCACGAACAGGACACCCATGGCAATATATTTATTCGGCGACTTCACCCCCCAGGGATTAATTGATGCGGAGGTAAAGTAATGGGCAAAAAGAATTTGTTGAACCCGATAGAGAAGAACGAAGACGGTGGCCGCGCAAGCTATCACCACCGCGGCGAGCCGGCGATACTGGACGAAGAGTCGGCTCTCTTTGACCTGCAGAACAAAGACCCACGATTTCTCCCCAATCATCAAGCGCTCAAAAGCTTCTTCCGAGACAAACCGCACCGCCTTCATGTAGGAGTGTCCGATGATCGGCATCAGAAGCGGAAACCCAAATGCAAACTTAACGCAAAACGCGCCGGCCCACTCCTGGTAAGCTCGCTCTTCTGGATCATTGGTTCGAAGATAGCGGAGTGCCGAAAGCGCGGCAACGGCGAATCCAGACCAGGCGAGATTGCCTGAGAAGCGGTGAAGATCGAGCTGAACCATCGTTGGGTTAATGATTTTGTGAAGAATTGAACGGTGACGTGGATCCAAATGGGGCTCCCCCTCCCCCAATTGCACCGAAATTTAACGGGGGAGGGGGCAGGGGTGTTCCCCCGCTAGATTGAGCCCATGAACCCGCCCGTATAAGGCCCTCGGGCCGGATCATCCCGATGTAGCAAACATCCTAAAATAACCTCGTAAACCTCTTCAGAGTGCAGGGCCAGTATGCTCAGGCAGAGGCACCGGAGCCAGACGGTCGCCACCATAATTACACAGTAAAGAGGGGTTAAACGCGATGAGAAACAGCGGGAGCGAAAATCGGCGATCTGTCGGGTTCTTCCCAATCGTCTCCACGGTGCAAGCTCCTGGAAAATGCTCCTTTACATAAAAACAAAATTTCAGGATAATAGACTTGCTAAAAAAGGAGTGCCGCTTGTTTTGGCCGAGATCTGGACAGACTTCTCAGAGATCGGGAGGACGGTTGAGGCGATCGGTTCGAAGTCATGAACAGGGACGGTAAATTGCTCCGTGTCAAATCAAATTCTCGTCATTGAGGATGAACTCGATATTGCCCGGCTGATCCGCCACTGTCTTGAGCGGGAGGGATACGGTATCAGCATCGTTTCAGACGGAACACGGGGATTAACGGAGGCCATCAAACGGAAGCCTGAGCTGATCATTCTCGATCTCCTGCTTCCCGGCATGGATGGCCTCGAGATCTGCAGGAAAATCCGGATCCAACCTGAAACCGCCCAGATTCCACTGATCATGTTGACTGCCAAGGGAGAGGTTTCGGACAAGGTCGTCGGATTAGAACTCGGCGCTGACGATTACCTGACAAAGCCCTTCTCCCCCCGCGAGCTCGTGGCCCGCGTTCGATCCCTGATGCGAAGAAACCGGCTGCCTCAATCCGCACCGACGCTGCGCCACGGCAAGATCACGCTCGACCCCATTCGCCACGAGGTGCGGATCGGCCCGAAAGAAGTCATTCTAACGGCGAAGGAGTTTAGCCTCCTTGAGCTCTTGCTCAAAAACCAAGGCCGAGTTCTGACGCGAGAGGTCTTGCTCAATACAGTATGGGGATACGACTATTTTGGAACCACCCGGACAATTGATGTTCACGTCCGTAGACTTCGAGAGAAGATTCCGCCCCTTTCAGATGCCCTGATCACGGTCAAATCGTTGGGGTATAAAATCAAAGACGAGCCGTAAGTCAGGTCTCCCGCTCTCCCTTCACGAACGACCAAGATGAGGATCGCGGTGAGGGCGGCCAAGCCTGAATCGGCGCGATCGGCACCGTCGCACCCCCTTGCAAACATTGGACTTCAGGCAACCCTCCTTCAGCCGAGATGTGTGTGCCGATCGATGACGGCCGGTCGCCGTAGATCGGGATCGGGGAAAATGGGGACATGAAAGAACCGGTCAATCGTTTGGACAAGAGCAGCCCTGGATTGCCCGAAACTGCCTTTGAAATTTCGTCGAGCAATCGCTCCGATTCGGGGCCCCGTTTTCAACCTGCGTGGTGGCTCCGAGGACGTCACGCGCAGACCATCTGGAGGCGCATGTGCGCCGGTGGAAAGGTTTTTCCATATCGCCGAGAACGGAGGGAAACCCCGGACGGGGATTTCCTCGATCTCGATTGGCTACCCGCCGGCGTACCCCGGGACAGATTTCCTCTGGTCCTGGTCCTTCATGGCCTGGAGGGCTCCTCACAGGCCAAATACGTCACCGGCCTCATGAAGGAAGTCCGTCTCCAGGCATGGGACGGCGTGGCAATGAATTTCCGCTTCTGTAGCGGAGAACCGAATCGGCTGCCGCGCTTCTACCATTCCGGGGAGACGGGGGACCTGGACCTTGTTGCGTCCGGCCTCGCAAAGGAGGTTCCCGGCCGTCCGATCGTCATCGTGGGCTATTCGCTGGGTGGAAACGTCCTTTTGAAGTGGCTTGGAGAGCGGGGGGAGAAGGTTCCGCCAGAGGTCCTCGGCGCCGTTGCGATCTCGGTCCCGTTCGATCTCCAGGCGGCGGTGCAGCGGATCGACCAAGGAATCCTTCGACTCTATGGGCGGCTCTTCCTGCGAACATTAAAACGCAAAGCCCTGCTCAAAGCAAAACGTTTTCCCAGCCTTCTGGACTCTGCCGACATCTCAGCGATCCAGACCTTTGCGCAGTTTGATGACCGCGTCACCGCCCCGCTTCACGGCTTTACGAACGGACTGGACTACTGGCGCCAGAGCAGTTCAGGACCCTTTTTGCACGGGATTCGAAGGCCGACCCTCCTGATCAGCGCTTGCGACGACCCATTCTTGCCCAAAGAATATCTCCCCTGGGATGTGGTCAAAAATTCACGGATCATTCGAGCTGAATTTCCCGAACGGGGCGGCCACGTCGGTTTTGTCGAGGGGAAATGGCCCGGAAGGGCATCCTATTGGGTCGATCGGCGTATTATCCGCTTTCTCAGGTCCCTCTTGCCCGCTGAACGGATTAACTCTCCTTCCGGGGGCCGTTGAAAGGCAGACAGGGCTCATCGGCGTTCCCCGCGGCGATGCACGTCCCCCCGTAGAGTCGAGATCCCCAGAACTGAATCGCGCTCGGGGCGCAACTCATTCTCCGTTACAGGGCACCCAGGCCGTCGGGATCGTGCCGGACCGCCATTCCCGGAGCGAACAGGACGAAGGATACCGACCCAGGCTTTTTGCTTCCTGGGTCGCACGCCGCGATCGGGATTACCGCACCGATTTCGCGAATTAAATCGCTGCCCACCCGGGCGCGAAGGCGATTACTTGATTCTTTCCCTTTTTACTGTTAGAGTTTTGGCCCATGGGTAGAAAGGTCCGTGCCACATCTCGCCGTCGGGACCCGAATCGATTTCCCAAAAAAGAGCAGCGCGTTCGCGAATCCCACGCAGGTCTTGGGGACGAACGCCTGATGCTGGATGTCGATTATTTGGAAGGTCTTTTAAGTCTCATCCTCTTCGAGCAGGGGGGCAGAGAACTGCTTTCGATTGTAGAGCGGCTGCGAAAAATCTGTCTTGAGCTCAAAAGAGAATATCATCCTCGAAAAGAAAGAGTGCTCCTCGGGCTGATTGAAAGACTCGACCTTCAGACCACCGCGCAGATCGTCTCCGCCTTTGACATCTCGTTTAACCTCCTCAACGTCGCCGAAGAAAATTTTGCGATGCAACAACGGCGCGATGAAGAGAAGAGCCACGGTTTTGTAGAGGGCTCTCTGGGCGCTTTCTTCGCAGAGGCCCGCCAGCGCAATCTATCGTCGAAGACCCTGCTCGAACAGATGTCGAGGATGCAGATCCGGCCGGTCATTACCGCGCATCCGACCGAGGCAAAACGTCAGACCATTCTTGAGAAGTATCGAAAAATCTATCTGTCAATCTTCAAGAAGGAAAACCCCGTCTGGACCGCACGGGAAAAAGAGCGGCTTGCCCAGGAAATCTTAAGCGAAATCAATAAGCTTTGGCAGACGGGCGACATCCATCTGGAGCGACCCACGGTTGAGGAAGAGGTCCGCAACGGCCTCTTTTATTTCCGGGAGACCTTCTATCCGGTCGTGCCGAAGCTCTATATGGAGCTCCGCGAGCAGATTCGAAAGATCGATCCCGCCTTTACGGGGCATATTCCGCCGTTTCTGACCTTCGGCTCTTGGATCGGCGGCGACCGCGACGGAAATCCCCAGGTCACCGCCCAAACCACGCTCTGGACACTGCGGGCACAGAAAGATTTAATTCTGGATCTCTATCAAGCCTCCGTTCAGGAGCTGATCGTGAGTCTGAGTTTGTCGCAATATCTTGTTCCCATCTCGAAGGGACTTCACGATTCCATCGATCAGGACCGAAGTGTCTCACCCGCCTTCGCCGAAAAGCTTCGCCGCCGCAATCCACACGAGCCTTACCGGCAGAAGCTGGGGTTTATCCTGAGCCGCCTCCGTGCGACGCAGCAGTCACTGACGATCAAACTCGGCGGAACCGGGGGGGCCTCAAGCGAAATGCCCCCTTTTGACTCTCCCGCCGAATTTCTCCGTGACCTAGAACTCATCCAAGAAAGCCTCCGGCAGAATCGGGGAGGCCGACCCGCCGATGTGGAGGTTGAAGCGCTCTGGGTGCAAGCCCAGGTTTTTGGATTCCACCTGGCCAAACTCGACATCCGCCAAGAGGCGCCACGCCACCAGCGGGTCATCTCTGAGATCTTCCGCAGAACGGGAATCGAAGAACGCTTTGACCGCAAGAGCGAACCGCAGCGGGTTCAGCTCCTCACCCGGGAGCTCCTGTCGCCTCGCCCTCTCCTCCCTTATGGGATGGTCCTCTCTCCTGAAAACCAGGAGACCCTGGAAACGTTTCGGGTAATACGGCAGGTCTGCAATGCCCTTCCTGGAGGCCTCGGAAGCTACATCGTGAGTATGACCGCCGGCGCAAGCGACATCCTCTGTGTGCTGTTATTGGCCAAGGAGTTTGGGCTCTACGCCTCACAAGGTCGGTCCCTCCTGGATGTGGTTCCGCTTTTTGAAACGGCCGGGCACCTGGCCCAATCGAGCGAAATTCTGACCACCCTTTTCAAAAATCCCGCTTACCAGCAGCACCTGGAAGAGCGCGGGCGCAATCAGGAGGTGATGCTGGGCTATTCCGACAGCAGCAAAGATGCGGGGTTGCTCAGCGCGAATTGGGAGCTCTATAAGGCGCAAAAAGTCCTTTCCGAAGCGGCTCGGGCCCACACCGTTCAGCTGATGCTCTTTCACGGGAGGGGCGGCACCGTTGGACGAGGGGGAGGGCCGACCCACCGCGCCATACTTTCCCAACCCCAGGGGACGATTCAAGGACGAATAAAGATCACCGAACAGGGCGAGGTCATCTCATCGAAATACGCCAACCAGGGGACCGCGCTCCACCATCTTGAGCTCTTGGTCACCGGAATTTTGCGGGCCAGCACTTCGGTCCCAGAACGAGGCCCCGCACGGCTGGAACCCCGCGCCCTCCGCGAGCAGAGTTGGGAGGAATCTATGGAGGAGGTTTCCGCCATCGCCTATCGCCTCTACCGGGAAGAGTACAGCGAATCGCTTTACCGTTACTTTCGGGAGGCGACCCCGATTGCCGAGATCGCGATGATGAATATCGGATCCAGACCGGTTTACCGCTCCGGCGAGGAACGTCTTGAAGACCTGCGCGCCATCCCTTGGAATTTTGGATGGACCCAAAACAGGCACCTCTTCGGAGGGTGGTTCCCGCTCGGGTCAGCCTTTGAGACATTTATCGCCTCGGATCCGAAACACCGCCTGCACCTTCTCTCCGAAATGTACCGGAAATGGCCTTTTTTCTACAATTTAATCGATAACATCTTGATGACCCTCGCAAAAGCAAACATGCACATTGCAGGCGATTATGCAAGGTTGGTTGGCGATCCGCTCCTGCGAGAGCCGATCTTCAAAAGAATCCGAGTGGAGTACGATCGAACCGTCCGAGTCCTCCTGAAGCTCACCGGAACGCGGGTCCTCTTAGATAACGATCCAGGCCTGCAACGTTCGATCCGGCTCCGGGACCCCTTTATCGATCCGATTAATTATATTCAGGTCAATCTCATTCAGAAGCTTCGGGGAACTCCTCCAAGCCCGCCCGAGAGGGAAAAACTGATCCATTCGATTCTCCTCAGCATTAATTGTATTGCCGCGGGAATGCGAAACACCGGTTAATCAAACGAGGAGATCGTGGGCCAGCTTTACCGCGGCGAGAAGGAGCACAACGCCCAAGAGCCGCTGGAGCACCAGCGGCTGGAGGCGCAGTGCGCCCGACCAGGAACCGATCGCTCCTCCGAGCCCGACCGCGATGCCCAGAGGCAGCAAGAGCGACCAATCCCCCCCTCCTTTTAACAATTGAGAGGAGAGGCCGCTTAGCGAATTGACCGCGATGAAGGCCGCCGAGGCGGCGGCTGTCTGCTTGATGTCCGCCCACCCCAGAAGTAAGAGGATCGGGCTTAAAAAGATGCCTCCTCCGATGCCGGTCATTCCCGCCAGGAGCCCGAGCGCCGATCCGATCGTCGGACCGATTTTCCAGAGCCACTTCGTCGGCGGCAGCTCCAGCGGTTTGACAGGCGTCAGCACGATGAACATTCTGAGGCCCGAGCAAAACAGGGCCAATGCGAGCAGCGTCGAGAAGAAGGGGGTCGAGAGTTGAAACTTCGCCCCGATAAAGGCCGCAGGAATGGAGGTGACGATAAACGGAAAAAGAAGTTCGAAGGAGAAGTGGCCCGCCGAGCGGAATCGCGCCCATCCGAGGAGCGTCACCACGAGGTTCAAGGTCAATACAAGCGGCGCCAGCATCGGCCGGGAGTAACCCGCCAGCACGAGCGCCCCGAGGTAGGCCGAAGCCCCACCATGTCCCACCGACGAGTAAAGCAGTGCAATTAAGAAAAAGGCGATCGCCAGGAGGGCCGTTGATTCAAGATCGGTCAACTCGGTCCCTTCTGAAGGTTAGGAAAATAAACTGGAGAATCCGGGGACGTTAAAAGGTCTCGTCATCATGGCGTTCGCCGAAGGCTTCTGCGCCATCGGCCTTCAGGGGAGGACCGCTCGTCAATCTCGTGCTACTCAGCCTGCTGCCCGGGCCTTAACGGTTCGTGACAGATTTCACAGTAGAACGCCGACGGATCATTTTTGTGTCGGCATTCCGGGCATCCGAGATAGCGGGGCATGTGGGAGGGAAACTCCGTCAAGCACTTTTCACACCAAGGGAGGTCCGGCGCGTTTTGGGCGCCGCACTGAGGACAAAACAACGTCGGCCTCTCTCATCCCGATCCAAACGGTCAACCGCTCGACCGCCCAAGCGGGCTACGCCCAGAGACCAGGCGGTAGAGACTCTCGACTGACATTTCCCGGGAGCCTCCTGAAGCAAGGAGCAAGGTCCGGCCCCCCAAAAACGACTCTGGCCTCCCGAGGAGAGGCCAGAGGAGGACATTGCTGATCGGACCGGATCCTCTAACTCTTTTCCGCGATCAGCGCCACACTGGTCTTAAATCCAACCCTGGAAATTTCGAAGCCGTTTTTCAATTCCGTAATCGGAACCATCTTGATGGCATGATGCTTGGCAAGATTATCGCAGATTCCTACGCAGATCTCACAGCCCTTGCAACGGTCCACCGCAACGTAGGCGCTCTTCCGAACCTCATCGTAGAGGATGGTGTTGGACTCGGGACAGAACTGGGTGCAGAGACGGCATTTTGTGCTGGAACAAATTTCTACGTCAATGTCCGCGACTGAATACATCTTTCCTCCTTGCCTATGCAGAAACCTTTTGCTTCTCGGCGGCGGCCGCGGCGGTCTTGTCCACGTCGTAAATCCATCCATGGGAGACCGCATATTCATAAGCCGCCTGAATAACGGCGGTATTCTTTTTAATCAGCTCCGCCTTTTTTGCAAACTTCTTTTCAATCACGTTGTCCAAAGAGGCCGTTCCTCCGGAGACGACGAACCCTTTCCCCAGAAAACGCTCCTGGACCGACTTTTCAAGCGCTTCAAGCGGAGGCATCTGCGCAATACCGGCAAAGGCCCCCACCATGCCCATGTTCGTGGCCAGCTCGGTTCCGCCAACTTCTACCGCCAACTTTGTGGCGGGAATATAACAAACCCTCGCCTCCAACTCGATGAGCTCTCGCTCCTGCTGGGGAATCATCTTGATGGGGGTGTCGCTGTTAATAATGACCACCCCATATTTTTTTAGGCCCCAATAGAAGGGCATGGTATAGGACTTGCCATGGGTGATCACCTGGGGGTGGAAGATCATCAAAAAGTTTGGATAGATGATTTCACCAATCTCATAGATTCGGCACTCCGCAACCCGCACATAACTCTCGACGGGGGCCATCCGCTTTTCGGAGCCGAAGAAGGGGACGAGAGTGCTCTCTCCTCCCCCGATAATAACTCCGTTGGAAAGGACATGCGAAGCCGTCACCACTCCCTGACCACCGATTCCGGCCATCCGGATATTATAGCGCTTCATGATCTGCTCCTCATCGTTGAGGTCGAACTCCCTATGCCTCTTGGCTCGTGACCTCTTTCTTTGCTCCACCGATCTTGGCACGCCTCTCCGCCTCGAGTGCATCCCAGTACTTCTTCGCCTCGTCAGTCAGAATTTCGGTAAACCCGTAGCGATCCTTCTCCACTTCCCGCGCATCATCCATCACCTTTGGAGTTGGAATCGCATATTCGATATTGCAGGAAGTATAGGCCTGAACGTAGGTCGGACCGACCTCCCGCGCAATGAGAACCGCTTTTCGAATGGTGTTATAGACCCGGGTCGGGTTCGTGGGTGCGAGCCGGGCGATATAGGCGACCCCAGCGGTCTTTGCCAGTCCCATCATATCCATCTTTTCGAATTTCTTACCGGTCGGGGCCATCTTGAGAACCATCCCCCTCTGGGTCATCCCGCTCTCTTGTCCCCCGGTGTTTCCGTAAACCTCATTATCCAGCATGACGGTTGTGAATCTCTCTTTACGGAACCAGCTGTGCATCACCGCAGAAAACCCGATATCCGCCAGACCCCCATCACCGGCCATGACGACCACGTCTTTCGGCGTGTCCTGGAAACGGATGGCGAGCCCCCGCTTTAACCCAGAAGCCACTGCATTGGTATCGCCATAATTCCCATAGATGAATGGAATCGCCGCCTGGCTCAGGGCGAGTCGCCCGCATCCAGCCGTTCCGATGATCACCGTGTGCTCCGGGCTAGGAAGGGCGATCAGGGAGATCCGGATGAAGAGCGTCATTGCACAGCCGGCGCACATCGGGTGTTCTTCAAGAATCTCCTTGAAAGACCCCATCTCAGAGACCTTTCGTTCCTTTTTAAATGGGCCATCCTCCACGAGATCCTGGTATTCCTTTGGAAGGAAATTTTTTAAGGCCGGAGACGGCTTAACGGTTTCTAACGACATGATCGATCTCCTTGACTCAATAGGGTAACCGGCACCAGAGTCTACCGGCTCTACTTGCGAACCTGCGCAAAAATTTTCTCTAGGATCAGCTCGGTCGGCATCGACATCCCGCCGAACACCCGCGGCCCATTTACCACCCGCTCTGTACGGGGGATAACGGCGCGCACCTCTTTGGCCAGCCAGCCCACATAATTGAACTCGGGGATGATGATCTTTTCAGCGTGTTCGGTGGCGGCGATGAGCTCCTCATTCGGAAAGGGCCGAAGCGACTTGATCTTGACCAGACCCACCTCTAAGCCCTGCTCTCCAGCTTGGCGTACCGCCTCTCGAGACTGAGAAACGGCCGCTCCCGAGGCGACGATCACGATTCGGGCTCCTGGATTGACCACTTCGATCAGCCCGCCGAACCATCGGTCGATCCATTTGCGAGAGCGCTCTACCGCAGCCCAGACTTCTTGTTGCCAGGAGGCGTGCATCTGGTAGGAGATAAAATTGGATTTCTGAATAGGGGCATCCCGGGATATGCGTATGGGAGGATTTTCATTGTCCATCATGGGAACCGCTTCATGATAACAGTCGCGAGGGGGCAGCTTCAGGTCGGCCGACGGGAGCTCCACCCATCCCCGGGCATGGGTCACAAAAAAACCGTCCACCGCCACGGCCGCCGGGAGGGTGACCTCACATTTTTCAGTAATCGGGAAGGCCCGAAGGGCAAAGTCGAAGAAGTCTTGCTGGTTTTCGGCATGAAAGAGAAGGCAGCCCGAATTGAGCATAAAGGCCAACTCCGCATTATCGGGCTGGATCGCAAGAGGAGCGTTGATCACGCGGCACATGATCAACAGGACGCAGGGAAGCCGACCTCCCGGCCAAGAGGTAATCACCTCCATCCCACGCATCAACCCGGGACCGGCCGTCGCCGTCAGACAGCGGACGCCCGACCGAGAGGCCCCGGCGATGGCGGACATTACGCCGTACTCTTCTTCTCCCCGGTAGTAATCCTTGAGGTATCCCTCGGCATAGAGGTACCCGACCTGCTGCATCGTCTCGCTCTGAGGCGTAATCGGATAAGAAATCGCGATATCGACATTGGCCCGGCGAATCGCCTCTTTCGCGGCTTCGCTCCCGGTGATAAAAATCTTGTCTTTGGGGGCCTCCAAGAACATGTAGTCGGGATCGACCACCCGCTGCGTCGCGGGTCCTTTTTTAAGATCCGCTTTCGGGGGAGGCGCCGCCGAAATCACATCTCCTTGCGGATTGGTCTTGACCTCCTCCTGAACTCCCTCACTCATTCTCAAGTCCTCCAGTAACCCTGGGAAAAGCCCCTACCGGGTCATGCAGCTATTCTTCGTTCTCATCCAAACCCTTTTCGAGTTCGTGGCCGAATTCGGGGACGACACCGGCCTCCACCATCTCCTCCTCTGACAGAGGCTTGGGAGCCGCAAACTGTCCCGCGAGGGCCTGGCGTTGCGCCCAACCGGAGGGCAGGATTCCCAGACCCTGATAAAGGGGGGTTAATCCTTCCTGTTTCACTTTTCGGAGAGCGTCGCGCATTTTATAGAGCTCTTCCACGCCGCAACGGGGAACCGAGGCCATCGCATCCTCATGGCCCGCCTCGGCACAGAGGGCAATGGTCCAGCAGTTGGTTCCGGCCCGCACCATCTTCAAAGTAATGTTGGCGAAATGACAATGGACGCCGACAAAGATGCAGGCCTCGATTCGATTGTGCCAAATCGTCAGGTTGGGATGGCAAGGATTGATCACGGCTTCAGGATCGATTTTCGGATAAATCGGGCGATAGTCGGGCATTGGAATGATGCGACAGCCAGGGATTTCGTTGGCAATCTCGTAAACGGCTTCGGCCTTCTCCGCCGTATGATCGGTCCAAGCCCAGAGGACCATCGGCCCCGGGAAAAGAGTCGGATTCTGGCGTGTCAGAAGCTTTCGGGCGGCCTCCTCGAAGACCCTATCGTCTGGAACAATTCTCCCCTCCAGAAGGCCCTCCCCCTTCTCCGGCAAAGGAATGCCCATGGATGCAGCGGCCGGCGGGAGAAGTCCTTCGGGACCGTGAAGAACACGATACTCAGGCTCTTTCCTCGGATTCATTTCTCTCCTTGATGCGGTAATCGATAAGCCCGGTGACCCGGTAAGAGGGCGGGCAAAAACATCACAAAAATGCCAGAGATGTTTAACTATACAACAGCAGCCAAAACGGTGTCAATTTAAAAGTTTTTAACCTATTAGGCCCTTCCGAGCAGGCGAAGGTCGCCCGCGAACACCCCTGCCTCAAAGAGTAGCGTAGAACACGGCTGAAGTCTAGGGTCCCTAGGACCTACAGGGACGTAGGCCCAACGCCCTGGGGCCCGCCCACCGCCCTGTCTCCCATTGCAGGGCATCCCGCTTCAGGCGAACTTAGCCCTGGGTCTCTGGTCAGGTGGGCTCCTCGCTCCCCAGGACCCGGTCCGCGATCCGGGACAGCAGGCTATCGTTTCTATGGTCCAACGCGAAGATGCGAACAACAACGACCTGGGCTGGGAGGGTCTCGAAATGCTCCGCCAACGCCTCTTTTGAAACCTCCCGGGTCGATGGATTGTATAGATAGATCTGACGGTTACCCATTGTCAGGGGATTGACGGGTCGAGGATCCTGCGTGGCCATATCGACTCGAAACGGGAGATCCGCCCGGTCCTTGGGCAGGTGTCTTCGAATCTGTCGCTCCGCAAAAAACGGGTCGACGACGGCGCGTCCTTTCTCGACCCGCGAAATCGACAGGGTTGTTTCATATGCCATTTTCCACCGGACGTCCCGTTCCAGTATCTTTTTCCACTCCAGCCCTAAAACGGCACGGCGTCGAGAGCGGGACGATGTCCATCCCCGCACCTCTTGCAAAAGAGACCAATCCGTAAGCTCCAGATAGCTCTCCAGTCTGTGAAGAGGATTAAACGGAAAAACCTGCTGAAGCGTTTCCCGAAATATTTCCCGCAGGTGTAGATCGATCGCTCGAGTGGTTCGATGGTAGTAGACATTGGAGTAAAGGTAGAGCCGAGCGCTCAAAAACATCTTCAAGGCGGACAGTCCGGCCCGATGGAGCGTCAAGCCCTTGGCCGTCAGAAACGTATAATGGATCAATCGGTTCAAATCGACTGGACCGATCGCCACACCACACATGTACGAGTCGCGCAAGACATAGTCGAGGTTGTCTGCGGTGTAGACTCCCGAGAAGAGAGGCTTGATGGAGATGAGCCACGGAGGGGTTCCGGGAGGGGCTTCTTCTGAAGTATCCTTTCCGATCAGGAATGCCATTTGGGCAGGATCCAGCTGCTCCCCCGGGGAGAACGGACCCGAAGGACTTCGCCGAATTCCAGTGAGAATTTTTGTCAGGGCTTCCGTAATAATCGATTGGCCGAGCTTCTCATGCGTGAGGCCGTATCGGTCGAGGAAGTTATGATCGAAAAAATGACAGAAGGGACCGTGACCAATATCGTGCAGAAGCACGGAGGTTCTCAAGAGCTCTTCAATAAAATTCGCCGAAGGACAGTCAGGGGCAAGCTCCTTCAGGGAAAGGTAGAGTTGTCGGGCAAACCGCCCCGCAACATGCATCGCCCCCAGGGAGTGGACAAAGCGGGAGTGTTCGGCCGAAGGGAAAACCCATCGGGCAGACTGCAGTTGATTGATGTAACGGAGCCTCTGCATCCAAGGAGAATCGATGAGATCTTTCTCGGTCGTCTCCTCGCGGTCTTCCAACGGGACCGTGAAGCTGATGTAGCCGTGAATGGGATCGGCGATGAGCGCCAGCCCCTCAAAAAGGAGCTCTCGGCTGGTTAAACCGTCGCGGTTCATCTTTCGAGAAGACCTCTTTTCCCTCACCCTTCCACGCCTCTGACGCCGATAACCGTCCTTCGTTCGGACCCAGAAAGGCTACTCCTGTGCCTTGGCGAGGAGCCGATCACTCGTGTCGTTATGGGGGTCCCTGAGTGACCGATCGAGTCGGTTGATCCCCACCTGTTCTTCCATCCAAGATCTCAAATCGTTCAACTGTTCCAGGTTCGGGTACTCTGTCGGGATCTTGTGCGCCTCGCAAAGCTTGGTCATTTCCAGCCGAAGTGCTGCGGCGCACTCCTGTCGCCACGTTTCCCCGGGGGGCGATCCCCGGCGGATCTCTTCAGCTCTTTGCAGGGTGAGGATCATCGAGGCCAGGATGCCATCGCGCACCGTATTGATCGAAAGATACCGCTTTTGAAGCTTCTCCCTCAAAAATTGTTCCGGGTCCGAGACCATGCTCATCAGGGCGCGCTCAGCTTCCCACCGGGTTAACGCCCGGGAGGCTCACGTAAGGGTAAATCGTATCTTAAGATTCGGGACAGCATCCAGGAAAATGCCGGGAGCAGAACCCCAAAGTAGCCGGCGACCCCCAAAAGTCCGAAGATAAAACCGGAACCAAAAAGGGCGACTGCACCGAGAACCCACAGCCCATTCCAGACCATCGACAAAAACAGGGGCAGACGCCTCTGCTGAAAGGCCTGCGGCCGTGCATAAATCGGGAGGCGAAGATTGATCCGGACCCATGCCCGAAGGAGTGCTGAGATTCCCAGAAAGGTCAGACCGAGTGCGATCCCTCCCCCCATCACAATCGCCCTTTAGCCATTGCAGATTTGGGAGTATACCAGATCCCCACCGACGAATCCAGGTCACCGGGAATGAATACGGGCTGCCCACCTCGAACAATGGCGTCGACCCATACAGAACGGGTTAAACAGCGGCCGCGCCACGGCCCGGGAACGCAGGAGATTCAGGGGGAAGGGGGGAAGGGGGGAAGAAATTCGCCGCTCGAACCAAGAAGCCTGGGGCATAGAGGCCGGCAACCCCAAAGTGCCCGGCGCCCTCGATAACTTAAGCGGGATCTAGAGCGACAACCGCAAAGCCAGTCCCGCTCAACTCACCGAAGCGGATGCGACGGCCTTCGGGCTTTTCGATCTTGCCGGAATGACCATTCAGAACTCATGAGCGAAGAAGGTGATGAGAATTCAAAGGCCAAGCTCAAGCCATCGCATTTCCATGACCCAGCAAGCATTCGAATATTGGAAACAAAACCAGGATCCGCGGCGAGGATGCCGGCATGCCATTGACAATCGAACGGGTTCCCTCGATAATGAGGGGGGCTTCCGCGGAACGTCTCGAGCAATGGATATCACAGCATGCATCCTTCAACAGATTAACGCCGATCATCGACAACCGGCCGATGTGGAGTTTAACCGCGCCGCTCTCGCCCTTTTCGAATACCAGCATGAGCACTGCCCCCCCTATCGCCGACTCTGTGCGCAGATCGGACGGACCCCTCTCAATGTCCTCCACTGGAGGGAGATCCCTCCGATACCCGTAACGGCGTACAAATGGATGGAGGTCACCTGCCGTCCCGCCGCCCAAGCCCTGCGGGTCTTCCGATCGAGTGGAACCACCCGGGAGGCTTATCGGAGCCGTCATTTCCTCTTCGATCTAGAACTGGCAAAAGCCGCCATTATTCCCGCTTTCAGGCGTCATCTGGTGCCGGAGGGCGGGCGGATGCCGGTCTTCATCCTGACCCCCTCTGCGGCGGAGATGCCCGATTCCTCGCTGGCATTTATGCTGGACACGGTCGTCAACGCACTCGGCACGGCGGAAAGCGGTTTTTTCATCCGCAACGGAAAACTTGAAAGCGCTCGGCTGGTTACAGCGCTCAAGGAGAGCAGGCGCCCAGTTCTCTTGGTCGGCGCCTCGTTTTCATTCGTTCACTTCTTCGACGGGCTGATGGATGAACGGGTCCGGATTCAACTCCCTGCCGGAAGTCGCCTTATGGACACGGGAGGATTCAAGGGAAAGTCCAAAACGGTCTCCCGAGCTGAGCTCTATCGGCTCTGTGAAGACCTTCTCGGCATTGCGGAGGCCTTCTGCGTCAACGAGTACGGTATGAGTGAAATGAGCTCGCAATTTTATGATAAGGTCGCGGGCGACACATCCTCGCGTGCTTTTTTCCCCCCGCCTCAGGTGCGCACTGAAATCCTGGATCCGATTTCGCTGCTTCCCGTCCAAGAAAAAGGGACGGGCCTTCTCTGCCACTTCGATCTCGCCAATCGCGACTCGGCAATGGCTCTTCTCACCGAGGACCTCGGGCGATGGACCGATGGGGGGTTCGAGCTGCTCGGCCGGGCGCCTGAGGCACAGGTCAAGGGGTGCTCCCTTCTGATCGATGCGCTCCTCCAGGGAGCCCCATGAAGCACCTAAACGGTTTTTATGTTCCAAATCGGATACTGGCGACCGGAGAGATCCTTCGCTCCGGCATACCGTTGCGCGTTCCGCAGGTAGACCCGCCATTGGTTCAGGAGGTCTCCCGGATGCTCAAGGCTCGCCACCGGGGACTCGCGGGACGTCCGCTGGAGTCAATCGTTGAGCAGATCGACCGGGTTTCCGCTCGCTGGCTCGATCCACACTATCCGCTCAGGCGCAGGGCGGGAAAGAGCCTTCCCCCGCTGACCGGTTTTTCAATCGAGACCGTCGAGGGGGCCCTCAATAACCTGTTTCGGTCGCTCAGGAAACCCTCTCTTCAAAGGTTGCTTTCGGAGGAATTCTCGAACCCCTTTGTCCTGGACGGTTTCTCCCCCACGAAAAACGGCGCTCTGACCCGAGCGTTCGGCCCCTGCTTAACGTTGCTCATTCTCTCAGGAAACATCGTCGGGGCTGCCGTCGAGGCGCTCGTCTTTTCACTCCTGATCAAGTCTCCGTGCCTCCTCAAGCCGGCTCAAGACGAGCCGATTCTCTCCGTCCTCTGGTTGGAATCCCTCGCCGAGATCGATCCCAATCTCGCCTCCTGCCTGGCCGTCCTGCCCTGGAGAGGAGGAGAGGTCTCCGTGGAGGAGACGGCCTTTGCCGAGGCTGAATCGGTGGTCGCATACGGGAACGCCGCCGCGATCAGTGATCTGTCGGCACGCCTTCCCCCAAATCTTCCATTCAGCGCGTTCGGCCCTCGATTCTCAGTCGGACTGATCGCCAGGGAACGGATCGACACACCGACGGCCGCACGTGCCGCCCGCGATGTGACCCGCTTTGAGATGCGAGGCTGTTTATCACCCCAGATTTTCTACGTGGAAAAGGGAGGCAAATACGCCCCGGAGACCTTCGGTGCCCTCCTGAGCGAACAGATGAAGCGGCTTCAGCCCGAGGGGCTTCTCCCCTCCGAGGATGCCGTCCTGGCCCAACAGCTTCGTTCGGTCTATCTCATGAGGGGGGCGACGCTTTGGAGCCAGGCAGGCCATACCGTTATTTTCGATCCGTCGGAGGAACCGGTCCTGAGCTCGAGCCCGGAGCGATGGGTCCTGGTCAGGGGGGTCGAAGATCTACTCTCCCTTCCAGAGCGTCTGCATCCACTGCGCGGCGCCCTGCAGGCTGTTGGCCTGGCGGTCGATGCCAAGCGGCGCCCGCCTCTTGTCGAACGGCTCAGCCTGTTGGGAATCAGCCGTATCTGTCCGATCGGGAATTTGCAGGAGCCTCCGCTGACCTGGCACCAAGACGGACGCCTTCGCCTGGCCGATCGGGTCCGCTGGGTCGACCTTGAAGGGTGATCGGGCGGAGAACCGCTCTCTATTCTTCAAACACCTCGCCCAGACCTCCCCTCATCCCATGGGTCTTGAGATTTCTCGTGCCCTCGGCTCGCATCTGTATACGCGCGGTGGGAAGCGCTATCTTGACTTTATCTCGGGCCTCTGCGTCGCCAACATCGGGCACACGCACCCCGCTGTGGCAAAGGCCGTCATCCGTCAAGTCCAGGATTACCTTCATGTCATGGTCTATGGCGAGTATATACAGGCGCCTCAGGTCAGACTGGCCGCGAAATTGGCCGGGATCCTGCCCGAGTCCCTTTCCGTTGTTTATTTCACCAACAGCGGCACCGAGGCCAACGAGGGGGCACTCAAGTTGGCCAAAAAGTTCACGGGGCGCCCGAGGCTGATCAGCTTCGAGGGGAGTTTCCACGGCGATTCTCATGGATCCTGTTCTGTCACGGGACGCTCCATTTACCGAAAACCCTTTCAGCCCCTCCTTCCGGGCGTGACCTTTTTACCCTTTGACCGCATTGCCCCCCTTTCCAGGATTACTTCGAGTGTGGCTGCCGTCATCATCGAGCCGATTCAAGGGGAAGGGGGTATTCGGATCGCCTCGAAGGGTTTTCTCCGCCAGCTTCGGCGTCGATGCAGCGAGGTCGGCGCGCTCCTCATCTTTGACGAGGTGCAATCCGGGTTTGGGCGAACCGGGAAACTGTTCGCCTTCGAGCACTTCGGGGTCGTTCCTGACGTCCTCACCCTGGCCAAGGCCATGGGAGGAGGTCTGCCGCTCGGGGCCTTTATCAGCCGCCCCGACATCATGAAGACCCTTTCCGAGGACCCACCCTTGTCGCATGTCACCACTTTCGGGGGAAATCCCGTCTCGTGCGCCGCCGCGTTGGCCACGCTGGGGGTCATCCTCGAGGAAAATCTGGCCGATCGGGCAGCCAGGATCGGCGCGCTCATTCAGAATCGCCTTAAAAGGGTTCAGCGCCGGGAAGGTGCGATCAAAGCCGTTCGGGGTCGGGGTCTCATGATCGGACTGGAGTTCTTCGATCCCGTGACCAGCCGCCGATTTGTAAAAAGCGCGTTTGACCGGGGCCTCATCGTGGGTTGGACGCTCCACAGCCAAACCGTCGTCCGAATCGCCCCGCCATTGACCCTGACCGACGAGGAGCTGAAGGAAGGGATGGACACCCTGGAAACCTCGATCAAGAGAATTGGATCCGGCCCTGGGCTCGGGTAAGTTCGTCCCGGTAGAGACGTCGTCGGGTAAGGTCCGACCGGGTTAAGGAGGGAGGAATCCTGCCCCGGGTCTCCACGGTGGACGACGGGCAGGGCAACCGGACGGGGATCTCTGGCGCTACTGGTCGGCCTGCTCCTTGATGAGCTCGCGGACAACGATCTTCAGGTCCCCTTCAAAATCGATCAGATCGGGCCATTGCCGATAAAGATCGTTCAAAATCTTCTCCTCCAGATGAGCCGGTTCGATCTGAAGGTAATAACTGTGGTACGCATCGTACAGGGCCTCGCCCAGACGGATCTTTTGGAACGTTGTATTGGTCGATTTCAACTTCGCTTCAAGCCCTCCAATCAGGGCGGGTAACGTGGCCGCCATCATTCCTCCTTGACATGTCACAGGCTGAAATCGGGAAAAAGTATACCCACCCCCCACCCCGCTGTCAACGAAAAGGAGCGGTGGAAACCGTGGCCGGAAGATCGGGTCCAAGGAACGGCTTGAACTCGATGCGGACCCGGGGAAAACGCATCCACGCCTCGAGTTTTCCGGGGTCGCTTCGCGGCTGAGACGATAATGGGGCGCACAGAATTACCGGTAGGTTTCTTCAATGTTCGGGAACTTCCCTCCCTCGACATCTTCTCTGTAACGGCGAACGGCCTCGACGGTCATTGCTGCCAGGTCGGTATACCGGCGTGCGAATTTAGGCTGAAATTCCGAAAAAAGGCCGAGCAGGTCATAGAGGACCAGCACTTGGCCGTCGCAGTGGACACCTGCTCCGATCCCAATCGTTGGAATTTTGACTTCCCGAGTAATTCTCCGGGCGAGCTCTCCCGGGATACCCTCCAGCACCAGGGCGAAGGCCCCTGCGGATTCGACCGTCTTGGCATCGGAAAGCAGACGTCTCGCCTCCGAAGCCAGGCGACCTTGAACCTTATATCCCCCCATTCGATGAATCGCCTGGGGGGTCAGGCCGATGTGGCCCATCACCGGGATGTCCATCCGGGTCACCGCCTCAATACGATCGGCCACCGCGGCACCCCCCTCGAACTTGACGGCGGCCGCCCCCGATTCCTTTAGGAAACGCCCGGCGTTTCGAATGGCCTGTTCAACACTGGTCTGATAGGAGAGAAACGGCATATCGCCCACGACGAGCGCACGTTTCGTGGCTCGGGAAACGAGTCGCGTGTGATAGAGCATCTCGTCAAGGGTAACCGGGAGGGTGTTGTCGCGTCCCTGGACGACGATCCCCAGGCTGTCCCCCACGATGATGAGATCAATTCCAGCAAGATCCACCAAGCGGGCAAAGGGAAAATCATAGGCGGTGAGGCAGGCAATCTTTTTCCCCTGCCGCTTCCAACCGGCCAGATGCGGTACGGTCACTTTATGAATCTGATCAGACAATCTTGACCTCCGCCGTCGGTTTGCGCCGATGATCCCGAAGAACTTCTTCGCTGCTTCCCTGCGAGAGGGCGCGCCCTTCTTTTTTTCAAGAAGAGGTTCCCAGTCCGGTCCCGAGATTCCCAACCCCCGCCTGGATTTTAGCGGCCAAGAGGGTATTGGAAAGCAGCATGGCAATCGTCATGGGACCGACCCCTCCCGGTACGGGTGTAATCCAACCGGCCCGCCTGGACACCGCATCAAAATCGACATCGCCGACGATCTTCCCATTCTCCAGCCGATTGATCCCGACGTCGATCACGATCGCACCCTCCTTGACCATCTCGCCGGTGATGAATCGAGCCCTTCCGATCGCCGCGACCAAAATATCGGCCGAGCGGCATATATTCGGGAGATCTCGCGTGTGGGAGTGGCAGATCGTCACCGTGGCGTTTCGATGCAGCAGCATGAGCGCCGCAGGTTTTCCGACAATATTGCTTCTTCCCACGACCACGGCGTGGCTCCCGGCGATCTGCGCTTTGATCGAGTCGAGCAGGGCAACAATTCCCAGTGGAGTGCAGGGCGCCAGCGCCGGTTCACCCAGTGTTAATCTCCCGATGTTTGATCTATGAAATCCGTCCACATCCTTTTGCGGAACCACGGCCTCAAGAACTTCCCCCTCCTTGAGGTGTTTCGGCAAGGGAAGCTGGACCAGAATCCCGCTGATTCTAGGATCCCGATTCAAAACATTGATCAGCTCAAGCAGTTCTGACTTTGAGATCCGGTCGGACAAAGGATATTCCTCTGAAAAGATCCCCGCCTCCTCGCAGGCCTTCCGTTTGTTTCGCACATAGATCTCCGAGGCGGGATCATCACCCACCCGGACGGCCGCCAACCCGGGTCGGATCCCCGCCGGGGCCAACAGGGCGACCTCCTGTCTGACCCGTTCCCGGATTTCAGCAGCCACCGCCTTTCCCCCGATCATCTTTGCCGCCACCGCCGCTCCCTTGGAATCTAAAGAGGACAAAGAATCGACCTTTTCTCCGTGATGATTCGGTGAACCCGAACATCCATAATCCCCTCGGGGACCTCCTCCACCATCTGAAGCTCAAACGCGAGGGCAACGACCGGCCCCCTGGCCTTCTTCAGCACTCGATCGTAGAATCCTCCACCGTAACCGATGCGTCTTCCCGCCAGGTCAAATACCACGCCCGGAATCACCCAGAGGTCGATCTGTTCCACGAGGACTTCGATCCGTTCGTCCCAAGGCGGCTGAAGGATGCCTCGCGGCCCCTTTTCCAAATTTCTGGGTGGGACCTGCTCGACTCTGCCGAACCGGAGCTCCGTGGGCGCCTCCGAGGTCATGACGGGGACAGCCATGATCTTGCCTAAGGCCAGTCCTGCCTTAAAGATCTCCCCCGTTTCCACCTCGCTGCGAACCGCCAGATACAGATGGATAACGCTGGAGCGCCCGAATTCCGGGAGCTCCAAGAGCTGCTTCGCGATCGACCGGCTTCTCCCTTGACGTTCGGCCAGGGCGAGTCGCTCGCGCTCCGATAAGATCTTTCCCCGAATTGATTGTTTTTGTTCCAGTAATTCCATATCGACGATGACGTTGAGTCTACCAGCTAAATGGTGCAATTGCAACGAGCCGTGGAAAAGTCGATCCTAAAGAAGAGCGCACCCACTCCCCCCGCCCATGGGCTCAACAGCCTGACTTCTGCATCGCTGCTGAAAATCGGCGCCGTGGATCTCGAAGTCTCCCTCGGGGAGGCCTCAAAACCGAAACGTCCAGCCGGAGGGGATCTCGCGATCGGCTGTCCGCGGTTTGGGCCTGAGGCAGGTCTTCGGCTCCGATCCAATCTCAACCCTCGCACCTCGCCGGAGGAGCTGACGTCCCGAATCATCCGGGGCGGTATTCACGCCGGTAATGCCGCCCGGAAACTCCTGTCGCCTATTCCCCGGCGGCTTCGTCGATGTTGACAAGGGGGACCTCTGCGTTTTATAATAGGTCAACGGATGTAGACCTCAGATGCAATATCATAGACTGACGGAACGCCAAAAAGAGGTCTTACGTTTTCTCTCAGGCTACATCCAGCAAAACGGCTTTCCCCCTACAGTCCGAGAGATTGCAAGCTATTTCCGTTTTACGGGACCCAAAGGTGCAAAGAAACACTTGGATCTTCTTGAGAAGAAAGGGTTCATTCAGCGACTTCCCAAGAGTCCTCGGGCCATTGAGCTTACGCGCTCTAAAATCCTCCCCCATCGCGTCATTCGGATACCGCTCATCGGTCGAGTCTATGCCGGGACCCCCGGATTAGCCGAGGAAAATATCGAAAGATATTATTCCTTCGACCCGCAATGGCTCTTAACGAAGGGAATGCCGAAGGGCGGAGGCAAGGGGCTGTTTGTCCTGCGCGTTTGCGGGGAGAGCATGATTGATGCCCATATCCTGGACGGGGATTACGTCGTCGTCTCCCCGGAGCCGAGAGCCAAAAATGGAGAGATTGTGGTTGCCTTGATTGGTGAGGAGGCGACCCTGAAGCGCTTTTACCAGCGCGGAAGAACCGTGCACCTGAAACCGGCCAATCGAGACATGGTCGACATCGTGGTTCGACCTCCTCAGCGAGTACAAATCCTGGGCCGTGTCGTCTTTGTTTTTAGAACGCTCGAAAGACCGAGAAAGGATCAAGGGAGATGAAAGGAATTCCGCAGGATTTCTTTGAGCGGTATATTTCCGAGCTGGCCTATCGGCGAAAACCGACCGGAAAGGGTCTGCAGCCCCACTACTATCTAGAGACTCCTCATGGGACGGTTGCCGTCGATCTGGCCTCCTACGAAGAGGTCGGGATGATCCCCCTTCAGGCCCTCCAGGCGGAGCGACGGGCGGCAAACTACCAGGAGCCCAAGATCCCCTATTTGTTGGTCCTTTGGAAGGGCGGGGGACTGCCCGGTCTGGAGCATCGCACCATTCACGAAGTCCTCTCGAAACAAAGGCCCCGGATCATCAGCGCCATTGCCCTGTTAGAGGGGCGGCCTGGGCACGAGCGTTTGCGCGTATTTCATAACCCGTTTGCTCAAAATCACCTGGATAAGAATATCTTCGACAACTCTCGGGATAAGCATTATTCGCTGGTGGAGATCTCGGCCCCTAAAAACGTCAACCGGGTCGCCGAGGGGACGACTTGATTTAAACGGATTCGCGAGGGCGTCATCCCTCGGAGATCTTTCTCCCCGACGGCCGGCCCTTTCGATGCACGAGCAGCGTCCAGTCCCCCGCCTGGACCGGACATCCTTCCTGGTTGAAGAGGCGCGCGCGCAAGGCGACGATTCCCCGATCTTTTTTATGAGATTTGCGCTTGCGCAGCACTCGAATCTCCAAGCGGATCCGATCGCCGGGGAAAATCGGCGCAAGGAACTGCCAGTTCAGACCGACAAACGCCAGAATCGTCCTTCTGAGAATTCCGAGTTCATCCAACATCCCTGAGGCTATGGAAAGACCCAGGAGACCGTGCGCAATCGTCCTTTTAAAGAGGGTCGTCCGCGCGAAGACAGGGTCAAGGTGGATGGGGTTTCGGTCCTTGGAAATTCGGGCAAATGCGTCGATCTGTCTCTGCGTCACGCGCCGAGGCCGGCTGATCCATTTCTCACCGCGTTTGAACTCCTCAAAACATTTTCCCGCGTTCATCGGGCCTCGCCGGTGTATCGATCTCTGAGCAGCAGTTTCTGGATTTTCCCGGTCGCGGTCCTCGGAAACTCGGAGGCGAAGAAAACGCGAGTGGGGCACTTGAAATCCGCCAGGCGGGAGCGGCAGTATTCCAACAATTCCTCGGGATTCGGCCGCTCATCGGCTTTCGCAATAACCACGGCCGCCACCGTCTCTCCCCAAATCGGATCCGGGAGCCCGATGACCGCAGCGTCCGCCACCTTTGGATGGCGGCAGAGCGCCTCCTCGATCTCTCTGGGATAGATATTCTCGCCGCCGCGTATGATCATCTCTTTTTTTCGGCCCGCGATAAAAAAATAGCCCTCTTCATCCCGATAACCGAGGTCTCCTGTATGGAGCCATCCGCCCCTCAATGCCTCTGCCGTCGAGCGCGGATCTTGAAAGTAGCCCGTCATGACATTCTCACCCTTGATCGCAATCTCACCGACCTCCCCGACGGGGCGCTCATGATCATGCTCATCCAAAACCTTCATCGCCTGCTGGGGAAGGGGAATCCCGATCGATCCAATCTTGCGCTTCCCGGTTACTGGGTTGATCGAGGAAACGCAGGTCGCCTCGGACAGCCCATATCCCTCCAGGATAGAGAGGCGGAACTCCTCTTCGAAGCGTCTAAACAGATCAACCGCCATTGGAGCCGCCCCGCAGATGCAAAATCTCAGCGAGGAAAGGTCGAACTTGCCGGACTTCCTTTGAGCCAACAGCATCGCCAGGATGGTCGGAACGCCTGAGAAGACCGTAGCCTTATGTCGCAAGAGGGTCGGGAAAAACTCCTTGACGGAAAAACGCTCCATGAGGATCGAACTGCCTCCCTGCAGCAGGGGGGCGAGGGTCGTCACCACCTGTGCATTGACGTGGAAGAGCGGCAGGATGCAGAGGAACCGGTCGCTCGCCGTGATCTGAGCGGCCCGGCACAGTTGCTCCGTGTCTGAAAGGTAGTTTCGGTGACTTAAAATTACGCCCTTAGGCCGTCCGGTCGTTCCGGAGGTATAGATCAAGGATGCGGGATCGTGGGGATCGACCACAACGGAGGGGAAATCTTTGGGATAGGCGAGAAGACCGGAGAAAAGATATCCCTCTCCCGCCCGTTCACCCGTCTGATAGATCAGTTGAAGGTTTGAGCAACGCTTTCGAATCGGCCGCACCCCGTCAAAAAACTGAGGAGCGGCGATGAGACATCGGGCCCCGCTGTTCTCAAGAATGTAGCCGATCTCCGAAGCCTTCAGCTGGGTATTGAGCGGAACAGCGATCGCACCGAGTTTAACGATCGCAAAGAAGGCATAGAGAAATTCCGGACCATTGGGCAGGAGAAGGGCGACGGCTTCCCCTTTTCGGATTCCCTCCCGATGCAGACCATTGGCAACGGCATTCGCTCTCTCATCAAGCTGCCGGTAGGTGACCTCGAGTTCTCGGAAAAAGAGGAAGACCTTGTTGGGCAACCGCTCTGCCTGGGCGGAGAGAAGCTCACCCAGATTTTTTGGATCTTGGCTTGGACGCATCCCTTTTCGCCGGAACAAAATAGAAATCCGATATCTCTCCCTTTCTGATCCTCCGGAAAACCGCCGTCACCCGCAAGCCGGGTCGGGCTATACTGCGATCCTTTAAAATCACGTTTTGAAGAAGAAGCGTGTCGGCTCCGTCTACCCTTATATATGCGCAGATGAAAGGGGTCCGCGAAAAAAACCGGGAGGTCGCATAGTAAACGGTCGTGCAGGTCACGATCGTCCCGTCCTTGCCGAGCGGAACCCATCGGGTCGGGCAATAACAGGACGAGCAGTTGACACGGGGAGGAAGATAGACCTTTTTACACTTTGCGCAGCGCGATCCCAGGATCCGCTTGTGATCCCTCAGCTCCCTGAAAAAACGCGAAACTCCCCCATAGCTGTACTTGTAAGTCATTTCAATTCGGTCGGAAATTTCAAGGGGAAGATCTGGATCGACGTTTTTCTCCAACGGCACCGTCCTACCCTCCCTCGACGACAATGGCAAAGGTCCAAGAGGTGGCGGGACCTCCGATACTTTGGACCAGCCCCCGTTTTGCTCCCTTCACCTGCCGTTTCGCGGCCCGGCCGGTCACTTGCAGAGCGGCCTCACCGACCTGCATGACCCCGGTCGCTCCGACCGCGTGTCCGCAACCGATAAGCCCACCGGAGGGGCAGACGGGAAGCTCCCCGCCCATTTCGACGACGCCTTCGTCGATCAGGCAACCCCCGTCTCCAAGGTTGCAGAAACCGAAGGCTTCATAGGAGAGGATCTCCGCCGATGTGAAAGCGTCGTGAAGCTCCGCAAAATCCAGCTCTTTCAGGGGCTTCTTGATCCCTGCCATCCGATAAGCCATCCGGCCCGCCTCGATCGAGGAACCAAAGCTCGAAAAGTCGCTCCGGTTCCCAGTGAATGCCATGTCGGTCGACGCCCCGATCCCCGTAATCCAGGCGATCGGGCGCTTGGACCGCTTCGCCACACCCTCGGAGACCAGAATCAGGGCAGAGGCGCCCTCGGAGTAGAGACAATTATCGTAGAACTTGAAAGGGTGACAGATCTTCTTCGAATTCAGGACATCCTGGACCGAAAGCAGCCGCGGGCTTTGCGCATTCGGGTTGTTCAAGGCGTTTTTATGGTTCTTCACCGAGACCTTCGCCATCTGTTCCTCGGTGGGACTTCCATAGCGCTCCATATGTGCAATGGTCGGGAGGGCATACGAGGCGGCCGGAGTCAGTCCGAGCGGGGCTTCAAAGGTCATATCGGCTGAATAGATGATGCCCTTTAGAACCTCCGGGGTCGAACTCCCAAGCTCGGGGTTGTAGCAGTCCGAGCATTTCTCAACACCGAGGACGAGCACCACCTTGTGTAATCCCGAGGCGATCTCGCCGAACCCGACCCGAACCGCCGCTCCGCCCGTCGCGCCCCCGGTGCTGACACGCACCGACGGCTTCAGGCCAAGGCCCAGGTAATCGTGAACGTAAACATCCGGCATAAACTGGCGTTCAAAGAGATCATTATAGATTCCGTAGACAGCGGACTCCACCTGCCCGATTTCCATCCCCGCGTCCTCGAGCGCCATCCGAGCGGCATCGAATGCAAGCTCGTAATAAGTCTTGTTGATCCATCGGGCCTTGAACCGTGTGTTGCCGATCCCTGCAATCGCAACTCGCGCCCCTCTCATCGTTTATCGTCCCTCAAAGCTGGAAGGGTCCGGCGTGGCGACGAAGACGATGAAGAGGATGTACAGCGCCGCGGCGATCAATGCTATTGCGATGAGGGTAAATTTGATAATCTCTCTTTGGGTCTCCTTACGCAAGATCACCCTCCCGGCGCTTGAGGAGCTCCCGAGCAATGATCAATTTCTGGATCTCCGAGGTTCCTCCTCCCAGGGAGATCAACCGGGCATCTCGAAGATAACGTTCAACGGAAAATTCACGCATATACCCATAGCCGCCGAAAATCTGCAGGGCGTCCTGCGTGACCCGATTGACCATTTCCGCGCCAAAGAGCTTCGCGAACGACGCTTCAAGCGTCGCCCGCTCCCCGTTTGAACCTCGTGCCACAGCGTGGTAGACCAAAAGCCTTGCGGCAGAAAGATCCATGGCCATCCTGGCCAACATCTCCTGGACCAGTTGAAAATCAGCGATCGGCTTTCCGAACTGGCGTCGTCTCAAGGAGTACGCGAGAGAATCGGAAAAGGCCGCCTGAGCGATACCGACCGGCAGCGCGGAAAAAACGATTCTCTCGACGTCCAGTGCCGCATGCATCATCTGAACCCCGTCCCCCTCCTCTCCGAGCAGGTTTTGAGCCGGAACGAAAACCGAGCGTAAGACCAGCTCCGAGGTCGGGGATGCCCGCATTCCGAGCTTGTTGAGGGGTTCCCCCACCGACACCCCGGGGGAAGCCCTTTCCACGATGAATAGACCCAGGCTCTCGCGACCCGTCCTGGCGAAAACGAGAAAGAGGTCCGCGATCGGACCGTTCGTAATGAACATCTTCGTCCCGGAAATCAGATAGCCGCCGCCCGATCGAACCGCCTGCGTCGAGAGCGCGCCCGCGTCGGAGCCGGCTTCCGGTTCGGTTAGGGCAAAGGCTCCGATGCACTCCCCGCGACAGAGCCCCGGAAGATAACGCTCTTTTTGCGGCTGGTTGGCAAAAACCCAGAGGTTATGCGTGCAGAGAATCGCATGCGCCCCCCAGGAGAGGGCGACCGAGGCACACCCTCGGGCCAACTCCTCCATCACCAGCACGGCGCAAAGCAGATCTGCACCCGCCCCGCCGAACTCCGGGGGAATGGTGATCCCCAAAAGACCCATGGCGGAGAGCCTCCGGAAGAGATCAGCAGGGAAACGGCCTTCCTGGTCAAAGAGCGGCGCGCGAGGGGCCAGATCACGATCGATAAAATCCGAAAGGGTTTTCTTTAGAAGAGTCTGTTCCTCGGTCAGGGAAAAATCCATCACCTTTCTCTCGAAGGGAGAACGAGACGGCCCAGTCTATCACAGGATCCTGAAACCCACCATAGAAAACATCCCGGGTGCAGGACCCTCAGACCGGAGAGCCGGGGCGAAGCTTCTGCAGGGCGCTGTGCGCAGCGGCCTGCTCGGCCTCTTTTTTGCTGCGTCCCGCACCGGTTCCAAATACCTCACCCTTGATCTGCAGATCAACCTCGAACGTTTTCTGATGGTCTGGCCCGCTTTGGCGTAACGTTCGGTAGACTGGAAGGAGCCCGAATTCTTGCTGGCAGATTTCCTGGAGTTCCGTTTTATAGTCCGTCCGAGATCCGGGCCGGTTCAACTCGCCTATTGGGGCCGAAAATTGATCAAGAACGATGGCTCGCACCGCCTCCAGGCCTCCGTCCAGATAGGCTGCGGCGATCAGGGCTTCAAGGGTATCTGCCAGGATCGAACTTTTCCCCCTCCCTTGGGTGCTCTCTTCCCCTTTTCCGAGAAATAGAAAGCGACCCAGGTCCAAGCTGCGTGCCACGCGGGCGAGGGTACCCTCGCTGACCAGATTTGCCTTCATCTTTGAGAGATGGCCTTCGAGGGCGTCCGGAAACCGTAGGATGAGCGCTTCGCTGATCAGAAGATCCAAAACCGCGTCCCCCAGGAATTCCAGCCGCTCATTGTCCTGAACGGGCCGATCGCGAACCTCGTTAAGACAAGACTTATGGGTAAGGGCCTGCCTGAGGAGGAGGGGTTTTTGAAAGCGGTAATGGAATCGATCCTGAAGCTCGGATAGATCCGCCGGCGACATGATCAGGAGGCGACGCTATACTTTTTGAAGACGATGGTGGCGTTGACCCCTCCGAATCCGAAGGAATTTGAGAGGGCCACGTCAACAGCCGCCTTGCGCGCTCGATTGGGGGTATAATCCAGATCGCATTCGGGGTCTGGAAACTGTTGATTAATCGTCGGGGGAATGATCCCGTCGCGAATAGCTAAAATGGTAAAGATCGCCTCGATTCCACCGGCCGCCCCCAAGAGATGTCCGGTCATCGACTTGGTGGAA